>JACLAA010004597.1_pt1 | contig 19845 bp, 18 predicted proteins | sample 8027891 | NCBI WGS metagenome assembly JACLAA01 (sample SAMN15724900, study PRJNA655200) | protist metagenome | isolation source: fluorescence activated cell sorting (FACS) single amplified genomes of... | place: Spain: Blaines Bay Microbial Observatory, Mediterranean Sea | collected 2016-01-19 | reverse complement strand
CCCGTGCCGCGCGCGGGCACGGAGAGCGCGCTAAAAGCTGAACGCTCAAGAGGCCGAGTCGGACTAGTACCTTAACTACCCTGGATTGCCCCGACATACTCTACCGACATACCCCAACTTCAGGGCTGTAGTGCGGCGCCAGAGAGCGCTCCGTGCCACGGCCAAATCTACTGGAAGAGCCACGTCGCTACTTCCCACAACGTTCTGTCGCGAGAATCCTCTCCTCTGTCATGCATATCCATGCCGACCTATATAGTAGTGCAGAGTGTCTGCAGTGTCGAGAACTCCATATATGGGACAAACCTCATTGACCCAATCACGTAGTACATTTTCCTTCGCTGGACTCTCTACCGCATCATCAAAATGTAGTTTTAGGATTGCATAAGCTTCCTGAACCTACAATCACAGCGTGGTGATCGACATTTCACTAAATTATTCAAACAGATCCAAATTACTGAGAAGGCTCTTTCTTCGAGCTGTTTCATGATTTGGTCGCGAAAGAGCTCCTCTTCCTCTTCGCTGCGCAATAACCTGTGTTGCACCCGTAGGTAATCGTGTGAAGTAAAAGTAAATATCAAGGACGTGGATGTCTGCTGTATCTCTTGAATATTTTGACTTGGTGGCGTGGAAACGTCTACAGAACTTTGGGAGGAATGGCCGACAGCCTGCGATTTCAATGAAATAGAGTCAGCTGCAGATGCTTCAGGCGGCGAGATCGTTACGTCATATCTTGGTTTAGATTCATGAGTGATCTCATTATTCACGATATTTTGTAATCTTCGAGTCAGTGCGTTTCGGTACTCCTCGGCCTGCCTCGGTCGAATTTTATGAAGGAAAGGCTCAAGTGCTTGAAGTCGATCCGATTCAGATGCTGCAATGAACATTTCCACGATCAGATCTTTAGCTGCGGTTCTAACTTCCTCAAAAGTGTGAGAGGCACATCCATGGATTTCAACAAATCCAATCACTGACCCAAGATCAAGAGCATGCAATCCATTTCCAGAAGCTACCCCTCTGTTCAAGCCATATTCTCGAGCTAGACGCCTGAGTAGTTCTAGACGTGTTGCAAGTGGGCGCCACTTATTATGAGGTGGTCGTTTCTTGTCTAAGGAGTGCATCACTTTTGCTGCGATTTGACGAGCACCAATGACCCGGCAATAAGATGGCGAGGCAAGCGCATCGACAGCCTTCTCCCGGAGACGAGCTTGATTGTCGCCTAGCTTCGACACAATTGCATCTAAGGCAGGTTCCATGGCAGTAAGCATATCAGCGGATTTGAAGTCTTGACATGAAAACTTCTGAATCACGTCTTCAAGGAGCGCCAAGGCAGTCAAATACACCTGAGCAACTTTATCCTGAATGCCGAGTCGGGCAATGCTGCAAAGATGCGCCATATCTTCAGATCGGCCCCAGCAGCCTTCGCTCACAAGTAGACGTGTCTTGGCCAAAGCGGCTTCACGCAAAGCCCAGTTTTTCGACATGAGACAACAAGCACGGTATTCACCAAGGAATACCGAAATAGCACTAAAATCTGCATCTGCAACAATGTCGGTAGCAGCAAACGCTTCAGGCGCTGGTAATTCAGCAACATTTGGCAAGCCACTGAGAGCCCCAGAGAAATGCGGCATTGAATCTGTTGAGGGTGGTAAAGTAGGAATGTTGGGGGTGGTGCGGACTTGAATGTGTTCAAAAACATCACTAGACTGGTCACGATGCTCCTCCCCTCCAGTGTACTGTGGTGACTGTGGTGTCTTCAAGATGCCCGACTTTTTTCCTAAGTGACTGTCACTATTGTTCATCCCAAGTTGCTTTTGTTCTTCTAACTTTTCAGGGACAACAACAATAGGCTGCGGCTCACTAGATAGGCTGTGCCTCACCAAATCTTGCGCAACTTTGTTTTTGGAAGATAAATGAGGCATTAGCTGCTGTTGTTCAACGTGCATGTCAATATCACAATGCCCCACAGCTTCGTTGACACATTTTCGCAGAGAAGAAACCTCCTTCTTAAGAAGTTTTGCGCGGTCATAGTCTTCATCTCGCACAGCGCGGCGTTTAGCGATTTCAATTTGGGCAAGCTTAATGCCTAGTGTTTGTATTCTCTGCTCTGCTAGTTTAATCTTTTTTGCAGCTTCAAAATCCTCAGCCTCAATGGCAACACTTTTTGCTGCGACTAGGGATCGTATTTGCCTGGCAGTCAGTGGATCGACCTAGATCGTAAATTATAAAGAAGAAAATGGAAAATGGCTTTGTCTGCACATTAAAATCAAATGCAAGGTCATCAACACGGTCATCGTGGGAAATACACGCGCCTCGAGATAGATTTTTGATCTCTGTGAAGTGCCCAATAACCTAAATTACGCAATTATACCATGCCAAGCCCAACAACGCGCTAATACATTCAAAGCGATAATGCCAACCTGATTGAATAGGTTGGCTTGGTTTACATGGCAGCGATGCATAATGAGTTTGAGGTATTGGCCTCGCGCATTCACGTACACAGACTTCAGCTCCCTCGCTTTATACCTAGATGATTTTCAAGAGGGAATCGACACGAAGTACACACTGAAAGGCGACTGGCTTCGTTCATTTGGATCCAGAGATAGATAGCCTAAGCGCGTCCAAAGCACATCGTCTAGGTTGGCGGCTCTGGGTCCGATGAATATTTCAACACGAGTTGCCTAATCAGTCCCTAAGAATGAATCTCGAAGTGTCATTAACTCAGTATGACAACTATTTTGTGCTGATGACTTAACAGTTGAACCTGAGATATTGTCGCCGGCCGAGCTAATTCGATTGTGACCTCTTGTGGGTACCTTTGTGTTCACCCCGTGGCTCAAGGGAGGAGGGGGGACTCGGTAATTTGCTCGCAGAATCGCGAAGTTTGCCAGCCACGCGTTTGTGGTGAATGCACGTTTAACTCGCTTGCTGGGAATTCTGGATCACACCCAGACGAAGCAACAACCCCGTAGCTTAATTTCGCCATGCTACAAAAAAATACATTAAAGACTCTCCTGTGTTTACGACCGGCGCAGAGTCAAAGATACCTAGGTAGCAATAGTATGTCGCAGCGTTATGTAAGGTAGCAGGGTCCTAGCTCACCAGCCAAAGGCTGGGCCAACCTAACTACGAGAGTGTTTTATGGTAAATTGGTTTACACCGTAGCGTCAATAGACACTCAATGTATAGACTCAAATTTAGAGAGTGGGAGATACATATCTAGGGTAGGAACTTCAAGTTGCCAGTGAAGGCCCTGGGCTAGTAGTAGTAGGTTTCTCTCTCTCTACTCCCCCTGGACGCGAGCGCATCAGATGCCCTTCTACTTGAAGATGTATCTCAACCCGCTCACTGGTAGAATCCATGTGACAAGTGATAGGCTTCGTGAGCGACAGATCTCCCAGGCACCGACGGCCCTCGTGCTAGCCGTAGCCGGGCGCAGCTGAACTAGCTAGCTGGACCTACTAGTAGCCTGAGCCTGAGCCTGAGCCTGAGTAGGCCTGAAGTCTGAGTCAGGCTCCGAGTCAGTGGCCAGAACCCGGCGGAGTTCGCCGGAGCCGCCCCGGGCCCGACCACGACTCAGTGGATTCGGGCCGCCGGCGGAACTGGCACTCCTAGGTAGGCATAATAGTGTTGGGCGGCCATGGGGGATTAATAGTCTGAAGGGCCTGGAATGTCTTTCGCTACCTATGCCAGGCTGCCGCATACAGTCATTGTCCTCAACTGCTAAAATTTGGCAGGTCACGGTAAAGGGTTCAAATTTGTGCGTGCCTGCTTACCTATCTCCCTTTAAGATAACCCGGGCCCAAACCCGGGCCCGCCGGCGATCAACGACGATCAAGGACTATACTTAAAATGATGGACTCGTTTTAGACACACGAGACAAGACACAAGACTCGAGTGGGTGGGGGCGAGAAATATAACCCTGCCCCGATAGTCCTTATTCTCCCAACCTAAAAACACCCCTAGCACTTACCAATACCTGGAGGACACTGATAATGTAACTAAGGTAGCCCAAATTATAGCCGAGACGTTGCGCCGGGGGGGAATTGGATTGGCAGCGCGAGAACTCAGTCTGAGGTGCCTCTTTTCTACCACCGGCTCGGTTTGGAGCTTCGTGCAGCCGTGTGAGCCTGTAGCTCGTCCAGTGCTAGGATTCATTGCCCAGGGGCAGCGCAACGAAAATCAGGCCGTTTCTCGTCTTCGAGGCACGAAATCTCGGCGCGAGGTGGCTAAAAACTGGCACTGGACGAGCTGCTGCCCGGACACGACAGGGCGAAGCTACGGTCAAGTCTATGCGCCATCGTGACTGTCTTAGCGTCGCGAGAGCCCGATCCGACGGTCTCGGTGTTTCGTGGTGATGGGGTGTACTCTACGAGTTTTGTCGCAGCTGCAGACGTTCTAAGATTCTGGAATCGCGACGGGAAGGGGCTATCGAATGTCTATAATGCACTCTGGAGGCTGCTCGCACCCCGTGACACTTCGATGGATCGCGAGCTCCGGGCCCACTTCGCAAGTGGGCTCATGGTCTAATTCGACGATCTAGCGAAGATAGCAGCCTGCCAGTTGCGACGATTTGTTTAGCTAAGTTTAGCAAGCGTACCGTCCGGGTATTCTCAGGGTAAGAGCTCAGGCTCTAAGAACAGGCACATTGCAACCTAGTATTTTAGCAGCTTGAAAGTCAGACTCTGAGAAATTTCGGAATGTAGATTCCGGCAATGGTGTACTTTTCGCGCCGGGCGGGCGCGAAGGAAAATGTTTCAGCCTGTCAGTTTGCTCGTCTTTAAGAAACAATTTCCAAAACAAAATTCGCCCATACGCTGGTAACTCAGTTTCCTGAGGGCCCTCAAGTACCAGCGATGTGGGGCAGATGCGCAAATGTGTCATCAGCCTGATCGCGTGCCAGAAGCATACGCGACGCGGCACGAAACGCCGCTGGCGCGACGTTCGCGGCCACTAAAAACGTCAGATCCCAGCCATTTCGGCCCGCTCTTCGTCATAAGGTGGGAACAGGCGTAAGTAATCTTAACCTAGAAACTTCCAGACTTGCAGACTGCGATCTGGCTTGCGATGTGAACCGTCAAATCTGGCTCCCCCCCCATTCGTAATTGATGCTACTGCACGAAGATTGACTAATAACCAGCCACTCTAACCAAGTATGCATATGACTCTAGTTCGTCACATTCCGGGTGATTGACTTTGGGCGGCGCCTCTTGTGACTGAATGTGGCCTTTTTCGATCATAAGGATATGGCACAATCGGAAGATCACATCATCGAAAAATTTCATATTTACTTCAGCACCCCAGTTGATATCACAAAGCAGCTCTTGGGCAGCAGACAGTGGTCCCATACCCACAAAGCAATCACGGACCATGGAGAGTTCAACTAGCCTAGCATATAGTTGTTCTGCAATGTAAGCACGGGTGCGCGGGTATGGGGAATGCAGACATTGGAGAAGCGTGGCAAGAGAACGGTGTGCAAGTACCGGAGCAGACACTGCCGCGGCAGAAAGATAGGCCAGGAGAGCATCCACTGCAGCACAGATTTTTTTAACATCACTCGAATGTTGATATGAAGCCAACAAGGTTAGCGAAATCACCAGATCAAGCCCAAGAGCATTTGGATCACTGTGCACACGACTCGCGGTTTGGAAAATCGGATTGAGAGCCCCTGCCTCAATCAGGGCAGTTAGGCATCTAAGAAGAGGTAGATGCATTCTGCTTCTCTCTTCGACAGAGGGTGCCTTCGATACCCTGGAACCAAGAGTACGTGTCTTGAGGACAAACGACCGGGCAAGGTAAGATGTATCTGAATTATCTTGAGTCTTGGCCTCTGTCATTGCATGGTGAACTAAAGCATGTCTAAACAGGCTACCCATCTTTGAGTCTCTGGAGCCAGCGGACTGAATCAACCCAGAGAGAATCGCACTATGATAGGCCCCCTTAAGCTGAAGACACGTGCATAGACGGCTTGGAAGCTCAGTACTTTTTCCATTAGCAAACAGCCGGACTTCAATCTCATTTCGCATTGGGACAGCGGGGGCGCGTTTAAAAAGCATTGGCAGTAACTGCAAGGAAACTTTCCGAACGGTGTCAAGCTTCTCGCTAAGATGCCGTAGTAGAGAGCAGCAAAGCTCCTGTGACTCCCTTGCCCCCCAACTGAAAATTGAGTCGACGTGCAGGAATGGCCTGGCTAGTACAAAATTGACACAGCCACAATCGGCAGTGATTCTTGCAGCTCGCGTGAGAAGACAAGGTACAATACGGGATTTGCAAGAGGTGGACGTAAGATTGCACTGCGGATTTATAACTGAAGCTAGAGACACAGCGGCTTTAAGTCCGCAAATACGACACCAGGACCCAACGTCACCACGCTTATCAAGGCCAAAGTCTCGGGCAGCATTGTGCACAAATGAAGCATGGAGCTTCAAGGCTCGCTTCCGTATCAGATGTCTTGAATCGATGATGGTGACTATTTCCTTGAGTGCAACTAAAGCACCGCGCCTTGTTTCAGCATCCTTTTCGCCAGCAACCATGTTGAAGCGCCATGCACGAACAATTAAGGTCTCAAATACTACATCAAGTGTTGATTTATCCCTGACAACAAGCCATGCAGGCAAGGCGCCGAGGCAGTTACACGAGCCTCTGGCGAGGCTCGCGGTTGTCCCTTTGCGCACAATGTCCAGATACTTGAATACGGTCTGAGATAATAGCACTTCATCTGGCTCATTAAAAGCGCCGTTTGTGTACGCAACCACTCCAAAATAGCTCATTGAGAGTACGCGCACTGCTGTAGCTGCAGCGGTGCGCACAGTCTCAAGGGCGTGACCACTTGAATCATCTAAGGAACCCAACAGCCTCAATTGAGTCGGGGCATTTAGTGGGCAAGAGCACGAAGCCAGGGCCGCAATGAAGCTGCAGGCAGCGATTCGCACTAAATCACCGTCTCTGCCTCGGTAAAGGCGTGATGATTCGAGACTAGGGACTACAGTACTCAGCTGTGCGGAAAGATAATTATCATCAAAAGTGCGAAGGGCACGCATTACATGTGCAAGAGCAAGAAGAGCGCCGTGGCGGAAGGCCAGGTCCCTGCTTCCACTCGCAAGAGGAGCCAGAACCAAGCTGGCTCTACGTGCAATATCCTGCAGCAGGGATCGATCATTGACAATGTTCACGAGAGCATAGAGGGATTTGGCCGAGAGAATGCGGATTCGAGTATCCCAATGCCCAACGAGTTCTCTGAGCAGCTTTGCAAAGGCTGCTTCCCAGTAGCCCATTTTGGCGATTACAGGGGTCATTTCAATATACGCACGCTCACATGAACCAAGGGCAGAAAAGCTCAAAGTCTGTGTCAGTTTGATGCCAATGGAACCAAAAGCCTGAATTCCCTGTCTACCAATGTTTTCTTGTAGGGCCGCTCCGGCAGCTCTTCGTACATGGACCTCTCGATCAAAGACCGCTGTCATTAGAATTTTTTCGATTAGAGCGGGTAGATAGAGACCGAGCACACAGGGAGGATATGCTCGTGCGAAGGCCCAAGCTACGTAGCAAGCAGCGTCTCGCACGTTGGCCCCAACAGAACGGCTCCCATGTCTTACCTCATATCTTAAGGCAACTTCAAGGGCAGAAAGTGATTCTGGAAGGCGCTTAGGCAACAGGATGCCAAGACGACCGAGCTCTGCGAGGGCGAGGCAAGATCCATGCCACGCATTATCATTATGATGGGACCCAGGATCCGTGAATATTGACAAAATATTTTTGACAATATCATCCGCCAGGCCACGTGGAAGTCTAGATGCTATTCGTGCAATCCCCTTCGCAGCAGACCACCTAATTTTTGTCTCAGAGTCGCATGTGGCTTGTAGGAGCACACCCACAGCTGATTCTACTATGTGCTTGAATCTCTCATCTTCGACCCCGACACTTGCCCTTTGCCCAGTCTCCTCATCAGCATCTGAGACTTCATAGCAGCTTTCAAAGCCATCCATCATCAAAGTCCTTTTTCCTCGGGTGTAGCACCAAGAAGCATTTCGTGGTTTAAGCACGGCAATGCCAAGGCGTGCGACCAGCTTGATAACGAAGTGTTTCAGAATTCGAATCGTACCGTATTTGGCATCCAAAAGGCAGGGTCGAACAGCTTCAAAGACTCTGTCGGCGAGCTTCTGAAGCAGAGTTCTGTCGCCACGCTTATATATTGCGGCTAGTGCCTGAACAGCGCCCATCGCAGCAAAGGGGGCTTGGCTTTCCAAGCTGCCAAGATCTGCAAGCAGACTAGATATCTGATGAACCAAGTCAACCATAAAGTGGATCGATACATCCTGCCGAGTTAAAGTCGTCGAAATGCAGAATGCAGCTGCTTGGCGAGATGGACCTGGTTCGTTGAGAGCTTCAGTACAGCATTGGACAATTCCGGCAACCAGCGTTGTGCCGTCGTCAACTAAAGAGTTCATGTCAAAAGGGTTTAGCAAGAGCACACCCAGCCACAGAAGAAGCAAATAGTGCGTTCGCCATCTTTTAGTCTGCGGCGACCCATCTAAACTTATAAGTGTAACATAAACTGCATGCAGATCCCGCACAGCATGCGGCACCGACTTGACCATGTTTTTATATCCCTGCGCACTACAAATCTCGTAAAGCATGTCGCATGCCCGGTCTAGTTTCCTGTCTTGGAACCCCAATTGGGGAGAGCATATCGGAGAACGTAACAGCCGCCTAGGCAGAGAAGTCTCAGAGAAACCCCATGTGCACACACTGCTATATCATGCGTGGATGCAAATGTAATGAGGCATTCGGTTGCATGAGTAATATCAGGTGACACTGTTGAGGTCGTGCAGTATTTTCGGACGGTATGTGCATTTTGCTCTCGTTCAGTTTCGGACTCCCGAAAGCCATGTTTCTGATTCTTGTTTTGATCTTTTTCATCGAAACAGATCCTGTTGACCACCTGCAAAAATCCACTCTTATCGGCTGTCGAGGCAGAGTCCGGAGCATTTGTCAGCATGCTTACTAGTACACCAAACGATTCAATGATACGATACTCAGATGATACTCATATAAACTAAAATAAAAAAATTATTAGAATCTGAACCCAAACTCTGTAGAGACGCCTAAGTAAACTGCATGCCACTGCTCAAACTTGCGGGGAGCACTCTGAGCAAACAGATCGCGGTGCACTAATGGCTTCGAGGGTAGCAACAATCAATCCAAAGGTGCAACGTTCTAAAGGTGCAACAGACCAGCATCGCTGAATCAACTGGGCGAGCGGTAGGTCCTTCTGTCGGAGAAGATCAAGCGAAGGACGACCTCCAGCAATTGTCCTCGCAATTGCTTCAGCTGGTGAGAATTTTGAGAAAGGCCTCGGCTCCCAGAGGGCAAGCTGCCAAGCACAAATGGCAAAGGAAAATACATCTGCCGGATATGCATAAGGCCTATGTTGAGCGACCTCTGGCGCCATCCATCGGAGGGTGCCGGTTCCTCCTGTGTGTTCATCGCTCAATGTTTTTGACGTGTGGAGGCATGAGAGGCCGAAGTCTGAGATTTTTGCCGCGCCCTCCGCATCAAGAAGGATGTTGTCTGGTTTGAGATCCCTATGCAGATGGCCCATGGCATGTATATACGCCATGCCTCGACTGACATCAAGCATGATGCCCAATCTAGTTTTGAATGGTGGGCCCGTCATATCGGGATTTTCACCAACCCGTGCGTCTAAGCGCAAGTGTTGCGCAACACTACCGCCAGCGAGGAACTCGAGTAGGATACCGCAAGAGACAGGCGGGGCACGTGCAATTCCAAGGATGCGTACACAATTAGGGTGACGGAGTGTTGCAAGAGTCGATATTTCGCGTACGAGTTGCTGGGCTGCCTGCGATGGTACGCCATTGGGCATTTGTCTCGCCAGTACAAGCTTGATGGCCACATGCTGGCCACGCCAGAGTGCAAGATGAGTGGAACCAGTTGAACCACTTCCTAGAACTTGACCAAAGGTGATATCATGCACACTGACCTGGATAAGCCCCTGCTGCGCATCCATTCCCGCCCATGTTCGAGTTGCGCTAATATTGTGCTCTCGGGGAAGAGGAGAGAACGCAGAATAATGCGAAGATGAGCGGGGTACTAGCAACATGTGATTGCACTGTTCTGCTGTCAAATTTTGCGTATTTGTTTCAATTTTGATATCTCTCTCGGTTTCACTATTTTCCTCAGGGGACATGCCACGTCTCGTCCATGTTGGTTTTCCGTGGGAACGGAGCTGGGACGCGTAAAGAATTTCGTAGATATCGGGAGGAAGAACATGATGCAGCGCCGCAATTTCTACAACCTGAAGCTTGTCAATCCAATCTGTCATGAGCTGCCAAAGGCTCGCTGGGTCAAGATGCACGGCATTAGCTTGGTTCAATACACAACCACTTTGGCCAAGGGCAGCAGGTAAATAGTCAATGTGCGCTCTCCTATTGCCCTCATTTCCCCATGGACTTATGGCCCATGTATTCCCGAGCAAGGCGCAGTGGAGACTTACGATGTCGTCGGGAGCACGAGTTGCTGCCTCAAAATTCCGTGCATTTAGTATTTCTCTCACGTGGCGTGCAAGGCGGCTTAGAGCCTCTGTGTGCTCATCCTCGGGGAAAAACATGCAGCGGATGGCGCTGCAGTTATCCTTGAGCTCTGAAAATATAGCAATGGCAGCCCGAAGCTCATCTCGTCCTGGAAGCAGCTCCAAGCTCGATGACTGAGGACAGCCTTCACCAATAGAGCACGTGGGTCTATCTGAATCATACCTTACTGTCTCAGAATGCGGGATTGTTGCCAGCCTAAAACCTAGCATCCCGGCGGTCAGTGCACGCTGAAGACCTGCATATTCCTTCAGACGCAAAAGCATGTGAACAAAACTTAGCAATTTACTATTGCTACGAGGCAGAACAACAGCCCCATGGAGCTCCAATAATCGTCGCAGGACTACGGAATAGCTGCGTGCTACATCAGCATATCGCCGCTGGTCTACATGGCCTCCCAAGACAACTTGTCGAATGGAGTCTATATCTTTTTTCATCATGGCAAATTTCATCTCCACTTCAATCATGGCTCTGGCCCATGCCGCTTCTGCGGAGTCAAAACGTGATGTACAGCTCCTCTGCGACAATGGGTTTGAATGCTCACCAGATGCTTGTCCCACTTGCTCGCCAAACGGACGTGAAGCGTGACCCAGAGCTAACTTGACCTCTGGGACACTAGTCCGAAATGATTGCAACCACGCTACTGTCTCTTCCCACGCTGCTGTGGACACTGCATGCTGCTTTGCCAGAGACCTAATTTGCACAATCATCGTAGCGTGTATGATCCTGGCGCTGAGCACACTGTGCGCCCCATGATGCGTCAGCAACATGCAGCGTCATCAACCCACGCTCGCGCTGGAGTTGGTGCATCAGAAGACCCATACGCGCTGTCAGTTCCGCACCACGTGTCCAAAAGACAGCCAACTCATCGCTTTGAATATACCCAGCTCCGTCGCCCATGTTTGACAGCTTACCTCTCATGACAGGCCAACTACAGGCCCTCCTGTTTTGATACCCCTGTCTCGGTCCTGTCGACTAATTCAACACCTTCAGAAATCTCATGCCAGCGGTCGCCTAGACATCCCAAGGCCTCCTTATGAGCCCCTCGAAGATTTTTTTTGCAAAATCGTCGAGTAGGGAGGTAAATCGATACTTCCCCACCAGCCGCTCAGGCTTGACCAAGCCGGCCCGGGCTTGACCAGGCTGATCCAACTTGGCCCGGGCAGTTCGATGGCACCGGCAGCCCCAAATAACCACCGCGCTAGCATGGGCTCGTGAATGGCCGTGAATGGCCCAAGATAGGGGGGGGGGACCCAGGTACTGAACGAGTCTTAATCGATCCGAAATTACCGGCTTTCGCATGAAGCCTCCGAGAGGGGTCGGTAGCCCCGCCCGAGGTCGGGGGTCTGTACGGAGGTCATGACGATGAGAGGGAGAGCTCCAAAGTCGTCAAAAACCCGTTTAGTAGTTTTAGCGCCCGGCTGTGCAGCAGCCTAGCTGAAGATAAGTCCACGTTTAAACTTCGATCGAATGGATACAGCCTCTCATAGCGACCACAAGAGCCAATTCACAGCGTTTCTTGACACGCAGCACAGGGGTGAATACGACCAGCAAATCAGAGAGATGGCCAAAGCGGCAGATGGGAGAACGTCCCAGCGACTACTTGTGAGTGTAAATGATATCCGGCAATTCGATCCCAAATTAGCAACACAATTGCTGCGGCAACCTCTTCGTTTTCTCGCGCCGTGGACAGAAGTCGTCACCGAGCGTGTGCAATATGCTACGGGGAAAAAAAACACAAGTGAAAGTATTTCTCTAGCTGCTCGGACGCATCTTGGTTTTATTGGCACCTTCGGTTCGCATCAAGTATCTCCGCGTGAACTGCGTGCATCCCAGCTAGGTACCATGGTTTGCGTTGAAGGTGTCATAACAAGGTGCTCAATCACGCGGCCCAAAGTGGTGCGCTCTGTTCATTGGTGTGCATCAACGCAACAACACATTACCCGTGAATACCGTGATTCGACAGCGCTTGACATGAATATTGTGGCGGTAGTGAATGCTGAAACTGAATCAAAGGACAATCCCAAAATTCACCCGCTGCAAGCCTCTAGGTCTTCACCCTCAAGTGATGCGGACGGCAATATACTAGAAACGGAATTTGGATTAAGTGTCTATAAGGATCATCAATGCGTAACAATCCAGGAACCTCCTGAAAGTGCTCCGCTAGGACAGCTCCCCCGCTCCGTCATATATCGCTGCGCGCAGTCAAAGGGCACGGTGATGTTTTGCGTTTAGGTAGAAGTTTTCCTTGACGATGATCTTGTGGATACAGTAAAGCCGGGGGACCGCGTTAAATGTTCAGGAATTTATCGTGCGTTGACTCACAGCAGTCCAATTACTTCCGGTGTTTTCCGCACGGTTGTCTTGGCGAATTCGCTTACTTTCCATGGTCATGGCAATACTGCGGCATCTTTAAGTCCGAGAGATTTAGCAAATATCAGAAAAATTGTAAGATAACCGGCTGCACTCCCAAAAAATCACTTCTTACCTTTCAGGCCAAGCAACTTGAACTTGAGCGCTCAATTCAAGACACCTCCGACGCCGTATCATCCGGATTTGGCCGCATACTCCACGCGCTTGGAGCTGGTTTTGCCCCCTCGATATGTGGTCACGAGTCAATAAAACGCGCTCTGATTCTACAACTTGTGCTACCCGATGCGTTATTCCAATGAACTCGATAATCCGACTCTAAGAAACATTGGTTTCAGGTTGGGGGGACCGAGAAGAGCCTGGTAAGTGGATCCCGTCTTCGTGGTGATATCAATGTACTTTTGGTTGGCGATCCATCAACGGCAAAGAGCCAATTACTTCGGGCTTCAATGCGCGTGGCACCACTAGCTGTTAGTCGGATGCTGAGCATATTTTTTAGCGTAATCAACTACATTCATCTGAATTGAGCTAGGTACCACTGGTCGAGGGTCTTCGGGAGTTGGGTTGACGGCTGCGGTTGCTCAGGATCCTGAGACTGGCGATCGACGTTTGGAAGCTGGCGCTGTTGTTCTTGCTGATCGCGGTCTAGTGTGTATAGACGAGTTTGATAAGATGTCGGCAGGTATGTAGCAAAGACCCCTATCTGGAATGCATGTGTACTCCCAGGTGATCGGGTGGCAATACACGAGGTTATGGAACAACAGACTGTGACTCTGGCTAAAGCAGGCATTCATGCCTCGTTAAACGCAAGATGTGCAGTACTGGCTGCCGCAAATCCTGTTTACGGTCAATATGATACTGATCGACGACCTCAGGAGAATGTGGGATTGCATGTAGCATTGTCCAGGACAGCCTTCTTACACGAATGCACTGCCTGGTGCTTTTAGGCCGGATTCATTGCTTTCTCGTTTTGACCTTATGTTTATAGTGCTTGATAACGTTGATGCTGAATCGGACAGGCATGTTGCAAATCATGTGCTCTCTTCTCACCAGTACCGGTTCCGTGATCAAGATACTTCAATCAAGTCTGTAGATGTGCTTAAGCCCCCAGATTTAATTGACCAAAATGAGTTTCACGGTGAAGGTTGGTCCATGACTTATTCATTTCTAATTTTCTAAACTGTTACAGAAAGTAAATCATGTTCTATCTGGCAGACACAACACCAGTCTAAAAGCATAGACTTCAACAAGTACGTAAAAAAGAATTCATCTTTAGTCTCCGAAGCTGACGTGGTACTTTTTTCTGTTTAATTAGGCATCTTATCACTGCTGCGGATACTGCCCCTGCATGTTCCTTCGCAGAAGATTCCTTTCCTAGGGGCACACAACATAATCTTACTCAGGCCAGTCTTCCACCCAAAGATGCAGTGCTAAATTTGGCCTTTGTGCGCAAGTACATATCATTCGCCCGGCACAATGTCGATCCGAAACTTAGCGAGGAGTCTCGCGAAAGTATCGCGAATGCTTATGCAGATCTTCGTTCCAAATCCGACGACCGTACCTTGCCGGTAACCACTCATTGTGCTCTTTACGTAACTTAAAAACAAAAATTTTTATCTTGTGTCCCACTCATACTAGGTGACGGCTCGATGCCTCGAGTCTCTCATTCGAATTGCAACGGCCCATTCCAAGGTGCGGCTCTCCAACATTGTGGATGGTCGTGATTGTCATGCAGCTCTCAAATTTCTTTCGTAAACTCCAGCGCAACCTCCAGTTGGTATATACATGACCACATATGTTCCACAGCTTCGCCCTGTACGGCGATGCAAAGCTTGGTCCTCATGAAGTTAATGCCTTGTCCAGGTCTTTTGTCAATAAGGATGATTTTGTAAAAAGATCTGAACGAATACCTACTGCGGAATATTGAACAATTAAATTTTAGGCCATTGAAGCGACGGGGAAGCGTCTACGAAAAACCAGCGATGCAGATAGTCAATCAAGTCACGCCAGCTTGCAACCGCACGTTGATGATGTTGGTCGTCATAAGATCTTGGTTGACGCATATACCCAGCTTGCGTCTATTAATGCTACACGGGGAAAAGTGCACATCAACGAGCTTTTGACCCTTGCCAATTCTTTTTTGAGCAAGAAAGACAGAATCTTCCAATCACCCGAAATTGAAGTCATTCTACATAAGTTGCAGGATGAGAACAGATTAATGTACGACGAATCGAAGCGCAACACGCAGTGATGTTTGATAGCACTTTTTTAGTTTACGTGACCTTGTTTTCTAGGTGATATACACTTCCTCTGATAGGACAATCCACTCGCCCCTTTCTTCTTTATCAACCCGAACCTGCCATTGGCCCAAAATACATACAGCTTGATTACAGGAGTTTATACAAGATTTGGTTTCTCTCGAGGCTTGCGTAGAATATAGCATGTGTGTGTCTCGTCTGCGTTATACCATGAAGTCCACTTCCGATAGTGGGAACTCGTCCATCGGAGAGCACTGAGGCGACGGCGCATCGATAAGTACAACGTGCGCATAAGTTTAGCACAGTACGGGACTTTAGCATAGCAAGGGAGGGATCCCTTCACTTTGTGAACGAAATGCAAGGCAGCCTATAACGAGCTAGATAAAATATAGAGTCCCTGAAAAGTCGGCCCTCGCGCCCTAACAAAAATTGGCCTGAGGCCGTCGAGATTTGACGTTTTGGCAGAACGATCCCGCACTGGTGCGATATGACCCGGCTCCCTTCTAATCCGTCTTCTTGGCCCAAACGGCGTCCAGAGCCGCCACTTGGTCGCTCATCCTTACTGCAACCCCCCCCCGTTGCGACCGCCTTTCTGAATCCATGCAGTTGCAGCCGGCGTGCAGAATTTAAAAACGGGCTCAGGACTTCAAGTCCCAACAAGAACCGTGGCGACGCGCTTGGGATTTGTGCAAAGGGGCTAGCCACAATAAGCGACTCTCTCTCTCTTTCTTTCTTCTAGAGCCCGGGAATTTCAACTTTCCGACTCGGAGTCCGAGTCAAGTTTAACTGTTCAAGTCTTGGTCCTCGAGTCCAGATTTTGGACAGACTCGGACAAAGACTCACGGTTACCTGACCTCCTCTCCCACCGGGCCCGTCTTACTACTGCCAACGTAGGCGCCGTGACTAGCACCCCGGGGAGATGCCACCGCGCACTGGCAAGTGTACTGGCGTGCTTTAGACTCCGAGTCTGAGAGGATGGGCCCCCGGTCCTCAGCGGAATGTGCACTTATATAGATAGGTGCCTCTCCTTCCCCAGCCTCCCCAAGTATCGTGGCATCGGCAGGATGCGCGGCAATGGAGGTCGTCAGAACACCACCGTGAGCCAAATTAGCCAAAAAAATCGGATACTACTGCCAGTGAGGAGCATACAGTCCATTGCCTCAAATGTGGGTTCCTCGCTTATCCAGAATTGAGATCCAGTCTTGAATCTTAGAGGACCCGTAGGTTCTTGAAGAAACTCGCAGGTGTAAATGGGCCCGTGAATATTAATGTGGAGGATCCTCTGGGCTTTCTCTTGCTTATCGCTTCCTGGTCCAGACCACTGCGTCCAAATGGCGCTTTCGCGCTGCTAGACTAGCCTTCAATTTGATCATCATTTGCCAGCTAGGATAAATCACGCATGCAATACAATTTGAGAGTGATTAGTGTTGTCATCATCCCCCATATATAATCTGAAGAGGTCGGCGAGGGCAAGAATAGCACGCCCGCGGCGCACATCCTGGGGAAGCGCACCAAGTGGATTTCCAGTGCTAAAGCCAGTTTCAACTCTCATCCAACTGATGCGATCTGATTTATCAACTTCGTTGTTTCGGGAAACAGTGACGGGTCTTGCACCAAGACTCGTGCCTACAGAGATTTCTGCACGCATTCGAAATCTCTCTTCGCGCCTAAACGACAGTTTAGTAGGTTTCGCTCATGGGCAGTATGAACGGCCTCACCGGGCATATTCCATGATGTCATATTTCTTCTGAAGAATTCCATGTAGCTCTCGCTCTGTGCGAAGCAATTGTTCGCGGATCTTCTGATTCTTCAGCTCCTGCTGAGCATGTAATTTCCTGATATGGTATGTCATATCTCAAGCATTTTGGGACAATACTCGGCTGTGACGCGCACTTCCAACTTCCAGCCTCTTCAGCGAGTGCTTTATATTGCATCTTCCAATGTGCAAGCCTATATCCGTCGAATGATGATTAAATTGGAAGTTAAGCAACAAATTACGCGGCTGCTGCGTACGACTTTGCAGCATCCGACTCGAGTTGAATGTACTCTTTAGCCTGCGCCTCTAGCCGGGACTCGAGATCTACATTAATTGACTCCACATCAGCTATTCGCTGCAAGGTGATTCGCAACTGAGCTCGACACTCTTGCATCTCAGCTGCACGATACACATCTTTATGAGACGTACTCACACCAGCAGCCTACGGTGCAGGCTTGCGCTCGTCGAGGACAAGTGAAGACGTACCACGCGGTCAAAGAAGCCTCCACCAAAACTCTCCACCGTGGTTTCCGCACTGTATTCCGCGGAGTTCATAGAGGTAAACGCCACTGTACAGCTTGCCCGCGGATTTCAGCTTGCCCGGTACGCAAGCCACTGGGGGGGCGCCAGCAGACCCATAGGATCACAAGTGGGGGCTCCTAGGCACCCTGGGCCACTAAATACGCTGATCATGATGCGCCCCACGTCGTGGACTCGGACTTCGTGGCGTATATGCAGTGCTGTCACGGTGACGGTGTAGTAATTCCGAGTCTGAGTCCGCCGAGTCACGGTAATTCAGAATCATAGGCCTCGGCCTCAGCCTGAGGCTGGCAACAATCATGATGACAGTGGCAGCCGCTGGTCACGGTATTGGCAATCATGATTTCAAGTTCTTCCACCCACCCACACTGTATTGTGGAAAACTTGAACTCTCGATTGGTGAGTCTGTCCAAGTCAAACCAAGCAAACCAAACAAAAACCAAAACTTGAACAAAACCAAACAAACCAAACCACACAAAACCATCATCATACTGCGTCATCATGATATGCGTGGGATCATTCTCCGAATTTCTCTCCCGCCCGAGTAGTATAATGGGAATGAGATTAGCGAAAACCCTTCATATTCTAATCAACGGTGAGATTAGCGAGAACCCCTCCTAATCGAGCGGAAGTTACTGCAGCTGCAAGTTGTAGCTCGCGCCAATCTGCGACCCATGCGAAGGGACGCGATATTTCTCGCTTCTTTGCATTGCCGCCAGCGAGGGTTGGCGTCGTGTGCATTCAAGTTGCCACCACTGAAACGTTACGGTCAGCTTCTTGTGTAGCTAGCAAGCATTTTAGTAAGATGATTATGACGGACTGTTTCGAGTCCGATTTTGTCAACTATTCGCACTAGTCTGTTTGCATTATCACGAAGGTGGCATTGAACTGCCTTATTCTTGGATATAAGAGCACGCTGGTGAAACTCATGATGCTGTCCCTGTAAGAAATCGTAAGTAGCAACTAAGCGCCTAATGTTTGTGGTAATTGCTTTGATGGGTAGCTCAGCAGCTGCACATTTATCATCGAGCAGGTAAAGCTCTTGGGCATGAGTCTGCTGCCTGCTCGTCTGGGTACAAAGGAGTTTGTAAGCATGCGACCCGGCCTCATAACTTGGTTTGGCAAGAGCCATCTCCATGTCATGCCAACGATTTTTAGTTTTGTCCCCGATGGCTTTGAGGGCACAGACCTCTTGATTCAGGGACTGAATTTCACGTATCAAGATTTTCGTATGTTTAATCCAGTTAGTACGCTGTATTTGGAGTCTGGCAATAATAGCGCAGTGATAGTCTTTGCAACTTGTTTCGTATGCATCTGCGGCATGCATTATGCCGAGCTCCCAGGTGTGTGTTAACGCTTGGTCATGGTGAATTATATTGCCGATGGTAGTGTCCCGTCGGCGCAAGACTTCTTCTGTCCTCACTGAAAATGATTCCTTTGAAATTGTGTTGACGTGGGATATGGTTGCCTGAATCCAAACCGCATGGTCCGAATTTCGTGCCTCAGCAACTATTCTAGATCCAAAGCATTGAAGCTGATATACAGTATCCCGCACACAAGCGAGCTGGTCACGTCTCGTCCTGAGGCGATCTCTCTTCGTCACGCACAAATTCTGATGCATACGCTGAAATTTAGCACTATCCAAATGCAGCTTTTTCTGTAATTCGGCCTGCAATTTTTCAATGCGTCCAGATTGCGCTCTTGATGTGATTGTGCAACGATGTTGGAACTCACACTGAAGTGCTGTTATGGATTGACCAATGCGAATGTTTTCATTGAAATCGCGCTGTGCGTGGACACGACTCATTGTCTCACGTAGTGCCACCTGCTGATCAAAAAGTTTTCCACTCAACTTGGTGCGTATTGCGCTCCATGCTAAGTCCTGGGCAGTGCGCTGCGCTATTATATCCCTTTTTTGTTTCTGGATCAGTCGTTGAACCTCAGGCTCAAGTCCTATCACGGTCACCTGTCGGATGGACGCTGTCTGAGCCCTTACGTACTCTCGTCGCCGACAACTGATGTTTTGATTCCACCTGAAGCATGAAATAACTTATCCGCACTATGGTAAAAGGCACAGCGAGACACTTGATCCGACAAGCTTCTAACCTAACATCATTCTTGTGCAAGACTGCGGCCAAAGCACGACAAATAGAGTCTTCATTGATCTGTGATGGGGCAGTAACACGTGATAATAATAGTTTCAAATGGAGTGACTCACATTTATCCCGAGGACAATTCTCGTACATTCAGCGGAGAGCTGCTTTTTGACAAGCATAAGTGCCTACAAGCGTCCATTTGGTGCCCCGTCTTGCAATCC
>JACLAA010005856.1_pt1 | contig 19867 bp, 15 predicted proteins | sample 8027891 | NCBI WGS metagenome assembly JACLAA01 (sample SAMN15724900, study PRJNA655200) | protist metagenome | isolation source: fluorescence activated cell sorting (FACS) single amplified genomes of... | place: Spain: Blaines Bay Microbial Observatory, Mediterranean Sea | collected 2016-01-19 | reverse complement strand
AATATACTTTTACCGCGACCGCAAAGTAAGCAAAACAAACGAGAGCGACGACGGGAGCGATCGGGGCAAAAATAGTACCTACTAGTACCACCAGCACAAAGTCCGGCAGGTACGACCCGTAGTCGAATTCTGGGGGTCGTCGTAGTCTCCTCCGCACGCGCGCCGGTACCTTAAAGTACTTGGACCGCGTCACGCCTTGCCTCGCGACGACACCAATCAACGCCGTCGGCCTCGCTAGCTCAAACGCCAAAGAAAACAAGACCTTGGCTATCACTAGTTGCAGGAAGTACGAGCCCATGCCGGGAAGAGCCTTGCCCAGTAGATCTAATAAAGTCTTGGGGTGGTCGAGGAACTGCCTTAGTACGCTTAATAACGATCCAGAAGCGACAGTGACGAAGATCTGCAGTAATTGGAAGTACAAGTATCTCGAGGAGACATAAGCGTGCGCGGCACTTTTGGTCTTGACGCCCGCGTACGACACGGCGACGGCGTCTAAGACAACGGGCAAGGCCCCCAACAACGCGAGCATGATGTAGACCGGTAAAGAGCCTGACACAAGAATACGCAACGATTCGTACTTTTCTTCCCGCGCTAGTGGTTTCAGCGCGCTCCAGTAATGTGCTAAAACCTCCAAATTACATAAAGCCTGCACCGAAGCGACCAGCGGCGTCCAGAGTAACGCCAGAAAAAATAACCCGACGTTTGCCGCACCTAACCTTTCATCGACTTCGTCCTTGGGTATCGAGACATTGGGCCACAACATATCCGACGCCGGCGGTGCTAATGAGACGTGCACGTCGCCTCGTCTCGCTGTTAAAACTAATTGGGCCGCGTCCGAGGCGACGGCGGGTGAGTAGAAAGTAATGACACCAGTACTACTAGCGCCGTCCTCGTTTGCATATCTTCTCGAGATCTCGTTCAGGCCAGCAACAGCTCCCAAAAAGGAAATAGCTTGTAACGAGGCATCTCTAGCCTTAGAAGCGGCCTGGTTAAAGCTAGGTTGCTGTTCTAATTTTGAATCGGTTGGTGTGGTCGGGAGTAGTGCATGAGCCTCCAACACCTCAGCCGCTCGCGCTTCCTTCGCCTCCCGAATACTTTCTTGGCATTTTTGCACGGCCTGCTCCTTCTCCGATAAGATCGCGGCGAGGTCGGAGAGACCTTCGTCAGACGTAATAGTAGCATACCCATACCCGCCCTCTTCTGACCGCCAGGCGTAGGCGTCGGCAGCAGCGTCTCTCGCATCTAACAATTTCTCTAGATGAGCACAGTCGACGAAGGACACGGCCGAGTGGACATCGCCTGCGCGGAGCATCGTAATGGCCCCAGAATCGAAAAATAAACCACCCACTTCATGGTGAGATGGACACGAGTCGCGTCGATGGCGTGAAGGACGCCGAGATCGCGCGGTGCCCAAACAAGGCCGCGAAATACTGGTGCAGCGCCGCGTCGCTCCGCAAGCGTGGGGGTACCCTTTCTACTAAAACGGAGCATCGCGGCTGCGGCGACTCGCCGGCGCCGTCGCCTCTCCTCAAGTATTCCCTCCTTAGTCTTAAGTAGTGCCTCGCTTCTCGCGTCGCCAAGTATATTGCTGCTGCGGTAAAAGTGTAGGTAAACACCACAGCGAGCCATAAACGCCATCTATCCTCCAACACGTGTTCACAATTACCTAACGTCAAGCCATAGAAGCCTTCCAGGTGACTAGCGCCATGCTTATAGGCCAGGATGAGAGTTATTGACACAATAGACGTCCAGCCGAACAGCCCCCGACACATCATCAGAAACCGGATCGCACAGTACGCGTCCAGACCAATACAGTGCCTTAATTGATCATCGGTCAGAGAAGCTGACGACGCGACCCACGCGAAGGGATGTCTCTTGGGCACGTCCCTCGGTTTCCGATCTGGCAGCGCGTGCTTCAATCTACAAAGGTAGACGGACGTCTTCCTCCTTGCTAGTTCAAAGAGGAGTAATAGGCTGAAACAAATACATGCGTCGAGCTTACACGTGATCCATATTTCTTCCCAACCGCCGGACTCAACATATAAAGGCTGGACGCCCTGGTCTAATACATCGCTTATCTTGCCGAGGGCGTCGTCGTCCAGGATTTTGTCTGTGGTGTTGGTCATGCTTCTGCTCGCACGTGGGCCCTCCTCGTCTGCTCGCTGGCCGGCGTCGTATGCTTTCTGGGAATCGCTGAGGCTGCTTTGTGACCGCTACCGCTGCGTCGACCGCGTGGTTTCGCTGCTTCGCTTCGGCAGCAGCGATGCGGGTCCCTGCCTAGGCAGCCGCCCGGCAGCGCCGCACACGAATCCGCGATCGAGAGTGCCGTGCCGTGTCGATTTTGGATTAACTTTTCGAGCTAGCGGACAGTAAGACACTAGCAAGCCAAGCCGGGTTTTGCCTGCCAAAATTTACGGGCGTGTGCGGCGTGCGCGGTTAGGCCGTGGTAATTGATATTCGGGATCGGGCCTACACAGCGCGCGCCCGCTAACTGCATCGCTTCCGAGCTCGGCGGATCACTACCTAACAAATGCGCGCACGCGGGCGTCGCGATGCTCCGCGAGCCGCGCTCCCGCCTCGCCAGCGCCTTCTTCATGAAGGGCAAGGCCGACAAGTGCATGGGTATCGAGCAGCACGCGTCGTTACCAAAAAAGGTGACGACGGAGCTCTGCGCGCGGTTTCGGTCGTTGCCCGAGGCCGAGGCGCTGCGGGAGTATGCCAAGCGGCCGGAGGTCCGCAACGTGCAAACCAAAATGCTCCTCGGTGTTTATCGTTACGCTGATCGTCCTGATGACAGCCTGGACGTCAGCGAGGCGATCCGACGCCTCCGCGAGTGCTTCCCCTTCGTCGGTCTGCAGGAGCGGTGGGGCGAGTCGATCTCGGCGCAGAAATGACATCCTACTCCACGACGGACCGTCCTCGACCCCGTCAGAAATAGATGGTGTTCACACAGGTCGCTCTGGCTCTTCTCGCAGACGATGCGCGGCGCGGCCCCGTTCAGCGCGGCGCAGGCGTCGGTCAACACGCGGCCCGGCGCCTACGACCGCGACACGGCGGTACGACACATCGACGACTACGTGGACCGCGACACGGAGCTGTACGCCGCGGCCGTGCAGTTGTACGAGGAGCACCTCGCCGCCGCGCGACAGGGGAAGGCATGCATATAAACTTGGAATTAAACTAGACGCCGTCGCTCAGCATGACGTAGCCGCCCGGCAGCTCGGAGTATATGCGGTGCACGACGCTGGCATCGATGAAGGGGAGCTTGAGGTAGCCCGTCGACGGGTGGGCGACGGTCGAGCAGTCGCGCGCCTTCACGCAGAGCTGGATCGCGCGCTCGAGGAAATCGTGCTCGTGGACGCAATCCTCCGTCGCCACTTTGATTTCCATCGCGACCCACTCGAGGGGCTGGAGCCACGCGTTGCCGAGCGCGTCCGTGGGGAACCTCCGACGCTCGTGGCCGCGCGCCACCTGCCTGCACTCGAGGATCGTGCCCGTGCGCGGCACGGCGACGGCGTGCTCGCGCCCCTGGAGCTCCCGGGCGCCGGCCGCGCGCAGGATCGCGTTGGCGTTGTCGTTCGTTTCTGCCACGAGCCACGACAGGGAGCAATCGTCCACGACGACGCGCACCCTGTCTGCACCCGTATTCTGAACCACGACTCGCAGCGTCACACTGCCGTCGACGCAGCGGCAATCCGGCGTGTGTTGCACCAACACCCACGCGGAGCAGGCGCCCTGACGGCCCCTGGCGACTACTTTCGCGTGGCGTGGCGTGAGCCAGGAGCGCGGCGGCGCGTTGCGGCGATGCAGCTCGCGGTAGGCCGCGCTCCAGGAGTTTGCGCCGCACTGCTTGGGATGGACTCGCGGCTTCTTGCTAAACCGTCGGGCCCGTCGGAGACTGTCCAACGCCTCGTTCGTCGCCGCTCTATAGTAATCCATCGGCACGTCGAGCCACCGTGGATCGTGCCAACGAGCGCGCACGCAGGCCTCCCAGGCAACCTCGTTGGCGTACAGCGAACCGCACGCCTTGGAGGCGGCGCCGAGCCGCGCCAGCGCCTCGCCGCCGATGTAGCTCGCGATGTAGAGGGCCAGGTCTTCAGGAATGTCCAGGCATGTGGTTTGTGGCGTCTCAGCACTCATGTTTTAAATATTGGCTCTGGATAGCAAACTGGGATCACGCCACCGGCAAGGCCGCGGCAATCGAGCTTCGCAGGAGAGTACGACGCGTACTTTGCGACGCTACTGTGCGACGCGTAGCTCTCGCTGCTGGTCTGAGCGCGCACCTGCCGCTGCCAGCACTTTGCCCAAAATAAAGAGCTAGCGGCCTGTAAGACACTAGCAAAATAGAGCTGTCTTGATCTTGTCTTACACATCACACACACGTCTCCCCGCCGTTCGGCGTCACGGCCTCGGACCGCGTAAACTCCCGCGACGACGCGAGCTCGCGCCGGTGCCGCTCGAGCTCGCCCTCGAGGCGGGAAATCCGTTCCTGCTTGTCCCGGATCTGGTTCTTGTACGTCTGCACCAAGACCGAGTACTTCTCCTGGACGTTCCCGAGCGTCTTCTTCGTGTAGGTCTCGAGCTTCTCGCGATCACTGGTCAGTTTCGCGATCGTCGCGTCCCGCTCGGCTAATTCGGCCGCGGTCTGCTGCTGCGCCTCGGCGACGCGCTGGCGCAAATCACCTAAAGCGTCTTCGACGGCCGGCGATGAGGCGTTTCGTGCCATCCTCTCCCGCAAATCAGCGATGATCGCGTCCCTTTCGGCAATCCCCTCAGACGTGTTATTCGCGAGGCGCCGTCGTAGGTCCGCGATCGTCGCGTCCTGCGCCGCGACGGCGTTCAGCGTGTTCGTCGACTCCTCGGCGAGGTGCCTTTGGAGATCTCCGATGATCTGGTCGCGCTCGGTGGCCACAGAAGCTAGGCGCTTCTCGAGATCCACAATCGTCGCGTCCTGGGCCTCCCTATCTCGTATAGCCGCTTTAGACGCCTCGTCGTATCTACGTTTCAACTCCTCGAGATCCGTATTCGACTCGAGCCGCTTCCGAAGATCGGCAATCGTCGCATCTTTTAATGCAAGCGCGTGCATGCGCTGCGTCGCGTCGAGGGACGGCGACGGCGGCGGGCGTTCCGCGAGCTGCGCCTTCTCAAATTCCAAATCGGCAATTCTATCGCGCAGTGACGCGACCTCGGCCGCCTCCGATTCGAACCGCGCCTCATTTTCAGCTTCTAGACGCGCGACGTTTCGCTGCGCGTCTCGCAATCGATCTCGCAACTCCGAAGCCGACTCTTCGAACACAGGAGCCATCTGCTCCGGCGACTGCGGCGCCGGTCGCGCTGACGCAAGTTCATCCTCAAAAAAGCGGCGCTGCGCGTCGGACTCCTCCTTTTGCAGCGTTATTCTTCGTAACTCCTCGTCCTTATCTTCACATAACTTGTGGAGCTCATTAACACGTTGGTCCAAAGCAGTTTTTTCGACTCGTAACTGATCAACATCAGCGTCGCGCTTCTCGCGACTACTCAGTAGGACTTCCAACCGCGTGATCTCCTGGACGTGCCTTGCATTGGCTTCATCTAACTCTTTTAATTCTCTTTGTGAAGATGCCACATCATCGAGCTTCTTCTTGAGCTTCAGTACTCTAGCCTCGGCGGCGTCGGCGTCCCATGCCCTTGACCGTGCGACGTCGAGTTCATCTGATAAAGTCTTGTGGGCGTCGCTCGATGTTGATAATGATGCTTCCAATCTTTCACATTTCTTAGCTAACTCGAGCTTTTCTCTTTGACACCGCTCCTCCTTGAGCTCGCAGGCCCGCAGCGTACTCCGGACCTTCTCGAGCGACTTTTCAGCTGCACTCTTGGCTTGCAGCGCTTCATCTCTCGCTTGTAAAGATAACTCGGCCTTGCGCCGCTCTTTCAGCAACGCTTCGTTATTCTTCTCAGATAATTGGCTCTTCTCGTCCTTGAGTCGAGCGATCTCTTGGAGCGAAGCCCGGCGGTCCTCCTCATGTAGATCGTCTTCCGTACAAGAAGGCGCTTGGGCCGTCGTATGCATAATACTTTGTACTAAAATCATAAGTTCTGATTGTACAGTGTCGTCGAGGCGCATGATGACGTTGATATGGTGCTCTCTTTGCGACCCTTGCACGGCCGCGCCGAGCACCAAAGAAGCTTGCTTGACGACGTCATCGGAAGCCTCGTCTATTAATGAAGAGACGTCTCTTGAGAGTTCTTGCGCGTACCACCTTTTTAGTCGTCTTAGGAGATTGTGGGGCGTGCACGGGGCGTCTCCTATAATTGAAAATGCTGTGGCGAGGTCCTTGCTTAGTGAAGTGGTGGTGCTGTCTTCGTTGCCCTCGAAGGTGCGCGCCCAGGCGGCGAGGGCCTCCAAGGTTTGGTGGGAGGCCATCGCGGCGCGAATTCGAAGCTGCTGTGTGCACGGCCTCGTAGGCGTCTGGCGTTGCCGCTCCTCTTTTCTACGCGAGGTCGGGAGTACGCAGAGTCGATCTGTGGGTCTGGCGCCGCCGGACTGCAATGAATGCGGCCAAAAATGCCGGCGCGCTTGCTTTGCCTTGTTTGCTAGTGTCTTACTGCCGCTAGCAACCGGCCGGAAGGAGAGGCCTGCTCCATTCATACAAAGACCACCACGAACGCGTCAATCAAAAAGAGACAGCTCCATTTCTTGCCTGTTAAGACATCGATCAAAACACAGCGACGCGCGCGCTTTTGCCTCATAACTCAGCGCCTACGACGGCAGGCGACGAGAAACGCTGGCAAAGCTTAGCATACATCACACAGAAACCGACACGCAAGCGAACGCTACCGGGCGATGGCTAGGTGGCGCCCCGAGTCACTATCATCTCCTAGCTCAATGTCCCCGCGCGCGCGAAGCGATGGCCCCGGCACCGCGCGCGCGCGCGGACGCCACGCAGACGCCGCGCGCGCCGCCGCACGCCCGTCGCCGCGCCGAAACTGACCCCTCTCGTCCCCACGCAGCGCCTACGGCGGCCCGACGTCCTCCTTGAACGGCAGCGGCCCCGTCGCCCACGAGACCGAGGCGCGGCAATTGAGAAGGAAGGCCGAAACTTTACTAAGGGCCGGCGGCGCGACCCCTGAAAACGCTTTTTCATTAGCATTAGACTCGTTTTTCGCCGGGCGAAACGCCCCGGACGCGGACAAGGCCCTCGTCAAGGCTTATGCCGTCGAATTACAACAAAGAGAGTCGGTAGATGTCGCGTATACGGCGGCGTTAGATGCTTATTTAAATGGCGCGGCCCAATTCAGAGCACAAAGGGGCGCGCCCGGCCCGCCCGGGACACCGCCCCCTAAAGTCGGTTCCATCGATGCCTCGTCGCTCATGACTCGAGCGGAAAGACCGGCCATGAACTCGCCCATGGCGTCGAACCGAAGAAGGGCGCAACCGGCCGATACGACGGAGCTCCAGCAAGCGGCGCAGCCCGACGTGAGCATGGGGGAAGAAGTAGACGAGGACGAGGACGACGAGTCCGCCGGCGACTTCGATCCGTACCTGTTCATGAAGCATCTCCCACCCAAGTCAGCCGCTTGTCGCGAGGGCTGGGACGCGGCGCATCCGAGGTTGCCGCCGAACGCGACGCGGAAGCCCGTCACACTAGTTTTAGACTTGGATGAAACTTTAGTACACAGCCAGATGGAACCGAGGACCGACGCCGACTTCGTCTTCGACGTCCAGCTGTGCGGCGTGACTTCGACGGTCTATGTCAAAGCGAGGCCGAGGATGGCCGAATTCTTAGATTATGCGTCGGAGCGCTTCGAGGTCGTCATCTTCACGGCATCCCACAGAGCCTATGCCGAGACGCTCCTAGATAAGATCGATCCCAGACGCACGAGGATCCAGCACCGGTTGTATCGGGACGCGTGCGCGACGGTCGACGGGCTCTACCTGAAAGATCTAGACGTTCTTGGGAGAGATTTGAGCAAGGTCGCCATCGTCGACAACACGCCGTATGTGTTTGGCTTCCAACCGGACAATGCCATACCGATAGAGTCGTGGTACGACGACCCCCAGGACCGGGAATTGGACGATTTGCAGCCGTTACTAGATAGGATGCGCGACGCGCGCGACGTGCGGCCTCTATTGGTGGAGGCGTTCGGCATGCGGCGGCGCATCGAGGACGCGGACGACTCCATGCTCCAGGGGGGCTGGGCCACGTCCTGATATCCGTGTTCGTTCTCTCGGCATTCGTAGTTTATTTCGCGCGTGTAACTATGGGTCTCTTACTACCTGCTGCACCGAACTCTACACCCCCGGCGCGCCATCGCCGCGCCGATCGCACGAAAACACCTACCCCTGAACTACCCGCGCTTCCTGACGCGCTTGAGGAACGACACGAGGTGTCGCGCGCCCTGGGCCTGCTGGTCCTCGCGGCTGATCGTCCGCTCGCCGTCGTAGGCCTGGATGCCATAATCCCCGAAGCCCCTGCGCGAAGCATCGCGTCGCGTCGATGGCGTAAAGCTGCGGACGCCGCGTCGGACGCGTGATTCCCGCCCTTGATGACCACGCGCCGCGTCGACTTGGGGAGATTCTTGAACTCTTCCTCCACGAGCCCTCCCCCGTACCTCAGCACTGCGCCCGGTTTGGGGGAACAGATTTCATCCTCCGAAGCCATCACGTTGACTACTTCCAGGTCGCGCCGGGCCGCCAGGTCCGTATCACGTCCCCAGGCCATGGGGCTAGCTCCAAGCATCGCGAGGCCCCGTATCTCTTCCGACGACGCCTCGTCGGCGACCATCATAGCGCCGAGGGTGCCGCCGCCGTGCGAATGCCCACCGACCGCCCAGGTCTTGATGCCCGGATGACGCGCTGTGAGCTTACGAAAGCCGGCCGTCGTGATGGCGAATCGAAGGGGCGGACGCGCCAGCACGACAGTGGCCTTTGCCTCCTCGGCGACGCGCCGGCAGAGCGGGGCGTACGCGGCCGCCTCGACCGCGGCGCCCGGGTAGAAGACGAGACCGACGTCATTACCACCAATAAACTCGTACGGCGACCATCCGTAGCGTAGCGCCGGCAGGCCCGCTCGCGCAGCAGGAGTCGCGGATTTGAACTTTGAGCGGATGATCCCGGCAATGAGAAACGACTTCAGCCCGAAATAGGGCCAACAGTAGACGACGCATTGCGCGCAGCCGACGATGTCGAACCACGCGAGCAGAGCCGCGACGGCCGCGCCGGCGACAGCTTGGTGGCGCATTTTGGCTTATATCGAGACAAAATGATCTGTATCCAGACGCGTTCTGGGCTGTTATTATACGAAAATCCAAGCGCGAGAGGGTGAAATACGCAGCGGAACAAATGTTTTTGATCCAGTGTTATGCGCCTTAGGCGTGGATAGAGATCGCTTTGGCGAGTTCGCGCTGCGCACCTTAAGCCAGATGAGCTTCTGCCGAAGCGCACAGTAACCTGCGCGCCGCAAGCAGCGTCCAGGGAGCTTGGGACCTGAGTGGTCAGATCGACCTAGCGGCCAGTAAGACACTAGGAAACAAGGAAGTTCTCAGAGACGCGTCGTAACAACAACTAACTTACCCCTTGGACTCCTCCTTCGCCTCCGCCGCGCCGACGACGGGCTTGGACGAGAACCCCGCGCCCGCGCGGACCGAGCCCGCCCGCAAAACGGGAGGCACGCGCTTCGGCAGCGCGCCGTCCCTTTTGGCTTCCGGCGACTTCGGGCCCGACGAAAAGCCCATGCCCCGGCCAAACTTCCGCGCGGGCACGGCGTCGGCGCCCGTCGACGGCGAGAAGGCCAACGAAGGCGCGGGCCGCGCCACGAACTCTCGTCTCCTGTTCGCGTCCAGTTTTCTAGCCATGGAAGAGGAGTCGCGCGCGGCCTCGATCTGGGCCACGACGTCCGTCAACGGCGACATCACCCCGTTCGATCTTGAGGCGCCTCGCGATTGCGTGCGCCTTCGCGCAAGTCTTCGTTCAATGCACTCCTTGTGCCTTCTAGCGTCGTCCACCCGCCTTTCCCGACGCGACTCCGACGCTCTTTCTTCATTCCGCTGTAGCGTCGCGAAGAGCGCGCGGTAGTCCTCGGAGCGCCGCCGTTCGCTTTGTGATATTGGCTCATCATCATCGGACGAGTCCTGGCTCTTGGTCTCATCCACAGTGCCCTTCGACTCCACGACAATCAGCGTACCCTTCTGGGCCACGCACTCCAGGACCCTGGAGCGCCGCGCGGCCACGAACTCGTGCATCTTTTGCCTCCTTTCCGCTTCTAGATCCGCATCTAATTGAACGAGCTCGCCCTCGACGTCTTGTGCCTTGCGCTCGGCCAACCTCCTCAACAAGTCGCCTCTTCTACGAGCTCGATCGTCATGCAAGCGCGCCGCCAACGCCCTCAGACATTCGTCGTGGTCCCTTACTAAGTCAGCGACGGCATTCATGTCAGCGGAACCACCCGCTCTAGCACAAATACCAACGGCCTCCCCGCAGAACGACGCGTGGTGCGCCGCGCAGGCCTTCACCTCCCGCCGGTCGACCTCCTTCTCTAATTCAGACCATTCATCTAGTTCATCCTTCGGGATGGAATCATCCGACCGCATCAGGCGCTCGCGCACCCGCCTCCGCAACGCCTCCTGCTGTTTCAAGCGCGCGTCCGCCAGCATGTCGTCGACTCTTTCGTGTTCCGCCGCGTGGCGCTCAATTAACTTGAGAGCCTGCTTTCTCAGATCGTCTTCGCTCCTGAGTTCCGTGACGGCCTTCGCGAGGCCGTCGCCTATTCTCTGGGCAGCCGGAAGCACCTGCAACACATTATTCGCGTCGACGCGAGCTAGTAGTAACCGGCCTCGCAACGCATCGACATGTCTATCCGACAGGGCATCTAACGCCTGGCGCCGCTCGTCGCAAAGCTTCTCATCTAACGCTTCTAAGGCGGCGTCCGCCGCGTCTCGATCAGACGTCCGCACCTTCTCGATGCAGCGCATCCTTTTCTCCGCATGCCTCCGAGCTAATCTATCGGACAGCTGCTTGCGCTGGTCGTGGTGGTCCCTCGTTAGTCTAGTCACATCGACGGGATCGACCGGCGCGTTGAGGAACTTAAGCTCGCCATAGACGTCGCCACATAACTTGGCCTCGTCCAGCCTTCTTGCGCGTAGGTCGTTCTGATCATCATCTCTACATAACTCGGCCCACTCCCGGAACTCTGTTTCAGAATTCGACGTCCGCGACGCTAATCTCTCAAGCAGCCTCCGTCGAGCTTTGACGCGATCAGAGGCCCGCTCGTCCGCGCGCCGTCTCCTCCCTCGCGCGTCGCGGGCGGCCACGTCGGCCACAGTCATAGCCAAATGCTCCGCCGAGACGCTCTCCTCCAGATTTTCTGTTTGGTGCGCCTCGAGCGCCGCGTCCTGGCGCTTCAATTGCGCCTCGACGTCGTCCACGTTCCCGGCAGCCATGCGCGCGGAGAAGCGCCTCTCGAGCTGCGCCCGCAACCGCGCCCTTGCTGCGATTCTATTTCGCAACGACCGAGCGGCCGCCTCTTCCAAGCCGCGAGATGCGCATTCTGCGAAGCGCTCGAGGGCCTCGCGCGCGTCATCAATAGCTTGTTGGCCCTCCTTGTCAACCCGCCGCGCCTTCTCCGCGTCGTCTCGGACCTTGTCCCGCTTCTTCTGGAACCTAGCGCGTACATCATCAAGGCCTTTCGAGACGGCCTCGGCCGCGTCCTCGCCCACGACTCGCAGATCTATTTGAGCCTTGGCCAGGATCTGGTCGTGCCACCGGTCCCGCGCGGCCTCCTCGGCGAGGTCGCGTTGGACCAACGTGACTTCAACAACTCCTTCCTCGTCGTCGTAATCCCAATCCGCATTGAGGACGTAGTCGCCCGGTCCATTTTTGACGAGGAGCGGCGACGCCTCGTCCGGCGCGCGCGCCCTGGCCGCCCGCAGCTTTTCCTCGAGCGTCGAGCGCGTCGCGGTGTCGGGCACGGCCTCGGGCTCGGGCTCGGGCCAGTCGCCGCGGCCGTCGCTCTCGTCGTCGGACTCGGGGGGGATGTGGCGTCTCACTCGAGACGGCTTGGCGTCCTCCGCTTCCACATGAGTATCGGGCTTACTGGCGGCCTCAAGAAGGGCTGCTTCCAACGGTGCCAGCGCCAACTCGTCGTCGCTCTCGTCAATGTCATCGTTCGCATCGTCCACAAAGACGCCCTTGACGAGATTTTTTAACAGTAACTCGTCCTCCTCGAGCAGGATCAACTGCAGCACCTTCGGGACTAATTCCGCCCCAGCTTGTTCGTCGACGCCGTGCGGCCCGAAGACCTCGTCCTTGACGTCCGCAGCCTCTAGAGGTTCCTTGTTGTGGACCTTGTCCTTGAGATACAGGTAGACTCGTTCTAAGGTCTCCTTGCCAACCCCACTGTCCTCACTAAAAGCCATGACTTCACTTCTTCTCGCCTCGGCCTCGGCGTGCGCCGCGGCACTCCTTCTCAATAAAGCATCGCATCTAGCTGCTTTGCGTTCGGCCTCGTCGGCGTCGGCTCCTGACAAACGTGCTCTTCTCCTAAGTTCGTCGACCTCCGACTTGTGCGCCGCAGCTGATAGTAATTCACGTTCCAGTTCTCTTATTTTCGAGACCAATCGCGTCGCCGACGCGTCCGTCCTTCTTAGATCATCGACCTCATTCAAGGCCGTGACCCAGTCCGCCCTTGTACCACTGATACTATTTCGGTCAATAGCATTCCGTTCCCGCTTCAGAGCCTCGCGCAACTCCCCAAACCGCTTCTCGTCGAAGCGCGCGCCGGTCCTCCGAGCCTCGTGCAGCTCGGCGACCTCCGTGGCCCAGGGCACCAGTCGCTTCTCATCCGTCGTCAGGTCGTTATCCCTACTTTTCTGGAGAATCGACTCCGCGATGGCATAATGCAATAACGCTTCCTCGTCCCGCACGTCCGCGTCGGTCTCGTCGCCACCGCCGGCGTCGGGATGGTCCAGCAGCCACTGCGTCGCGTCCTCCATGCTTTCCAAACCGAGCGACAGCGCCATGGCGACGGCGTCAGGACTAAATCCCATCTGCGTGAGCTGGGCGTGGCTCGGCTGCGTCTGCGCCGGGCGCTGCGCCGTATTTAAGTTGTTCTCGGCTATGTACGCGTCGATCTCCTCCTGCGTCGCGCCGCCGGCCCGCGCCTCGGCCAGCAGCTGGGACTGCTCGCTCGCGCTGGCGCCGGCGCCCATGGTTTGCTTGCTGTTCTTTGTATATATGCTACGTACGCGGCGCGGCGCGGCGAGGGCGTGGGCTGCCGGTGGCGCGCGCGGACTAGATGGGGCCTGTCTGGCAGCTCTTGTCCTTGCGTTTGTTGCTACGCGGTGCCCTTTTGCAGTCCTTTGATTGTTTGCGCTACCTGCGCGTCTCGTGCGGCTGCCCGCAGCGCGCGCGACCAAGGCGCAGCTGCACAGCGCGCGCCTGCAGCGCTTGGCTAAGCGCGGCGCCGGCTTGCGGTCGGAGGCCTCGCGTCCGCAACCGGAGGCTTACGAGGGCTCCAGTGCGACATATTAGCACTCCTAGTACTAGCGCCGGGTCCGGCGGCGCCGGCGTTGCGGGCGGAATTATTCTTCCGAGTCGCTCGAAGCTACGTAGGGTTCGTCGTCCTCGGAGGGGTCCTCGATGTCTATAAATTTGGTCCGGTCGTCGGGGTCGCCGAGGAAGCGGTCGGGCCTGTAGGACTCGTGGTGAGAGGGAAAGGGGACGTAAACATCATGTCGTAGGAACCGCGCCATCCCCTCCGCGTCATAGTACATTTGGCGCACAGCCCGGTGAAAGTCTGTTCGCTCAGAACCACTTTCACCTGCGATCCTCGGCAGTGTAAAGAACAGCGGGTCGGCACAAGCGAGGGAGCACGCCCAAGCAGCGAAGTATTCCACCTTGTTTTCTGTACCGCTCGCATTGGCTCCAAGCGCCGTGCGAATTGCCTTGAGGAATTCTTTCCTCTGGCGTCCAGAGTCGCACGAATCATCATACATTGTGGCCATGTCGCCGAGGTCGATACCCTCAGTCGCGCTCGCGTCACACCTAAATGATTTCTTCTTGCGTCCATCGACTGTCAGGATAATCTCGATATCCATGTGGCTGTCCGCTGAGCTGCGCCAGCCATAAGAGCGCGAGCGCTCGATCGCGTCGGCTCCCGATTTCTGATACTTGTCGATGTAGTATTCGTCTTCGGTCATGCCGGAATATGCTACATCATGTGCTTCCTCGTCCCAAGCCCCCGACGAATCGTAATAGCCGGAAAATTGCCACCGCGTGCCGTTGTGCGCGAACATGTCAGCGATGCCCCCGGAGGTTGAGACGCGGAGTTCGTGCCCGCCCTCGATGCTCCAGATGGCCTCCGCGCGCGTCGCCCGATAATAGAGTCGGCGCAGGCGCGACGTCTTGAGCCGGACCACCGTCTGTTCCATCTCGAATTTCTCGAGCGCCAGCCTGTCGAGCCACGCCGTGTCGGGGCCACCGATCAGCGTTTTTAACGTGCCCGTGATTTTGAGTTGGACGGCATTGAGGACGACGCGGTGCAGGCGCGTGCTGACGCTCGCCACGCGGAAGAGGCTCTTCGCGTCGCAGAACGAGAGGATGCTGCGGAAGCAGTCCTGGTCCTCAAACGCAGGGTTCATGCGAACTGGCGCTCTGTCGCCCCCGCTTCCGGTCGGCCCCGTCGCGGCCTTGGCCCTCTTTTTGCGCGTCTGCCGACTCATGCTAGTCCTCGCACCGATTGCGCGCCACGGGGCAGCCAGCGGCGGTGTATTGCCAGGCGCCTCTGCGGCATCTGCTCTCGATGATGCGACGCACGGGCCCGGGCCCCGGCCTCGAAGCTGCCTGACGCCTCTTCGGAGGCTTCCGGACGACTCTCTCGAGACTTATCTCAAGACTGCGGGGCTGGGCTCCTCCTGCTCTGCAGCTGTGCAGGCGATGCCGGGTGTTAAAACGCGCCGTACGACCACATTGATCGCATATCACATTAACCTGCGATAGCATTGATTGCTGCATCAGCTCTTAGCTCGCCCGGAAGCCGCCAGCACTGATTGTGACTGCCTGCACTGATTGCAGCAGCGCGACGCCAGGCGCCGCGTGCGTCAAACCGCAGCCATGGGCAAGGCCAAGAAATTCCGCGCCGCGAAGGTGAGGGCCATCAAGCGCACCGTGAACCCCAAGCACGACCCGCGCCTGAAGGACAAGCAGGACCGCGTCAAGCGGAAAGAAGAGAAGCGTAAGAAGCAGGCCGACAGGCACGTCGACCAGACGCCCGCCAGCATGTTCTTCGCGCACAACACGGGCCTGGGGCCGCCCTTCCACGTCATTGTGGATACGAACTTTATCAACTTTTCGATCAAAAATAAAATTGATTTGGTGAAGGGCATGACCGATTGTTTGCTTGCTAAATGTGTGCCTGTCATACTAGATAGCGTCATGGCGGAGCTCGAGAAGCTCGGCACGAAATACAGATTAGCTTTAAGGTTAGCGAAGGACCCGCGCTTCCTCAGGATGCCGAGTTATTTGAAGAGGGGCACGTACGCGGACGACGACATCGTGGAGCACTGTCGCGTGCACCGGTGTTTTATTGTCGCGACGTGCGACAAGGACCTGAAGAAACGATTAAGGAAGATCCCGGGCGTGCCGATCATGTATATTCAAGCTCGCAAATACGTCGTGGAGCGACTGCCTGACCAATAGCTGCGTCGGCGCGATGGCGTTGCGGGCCGGCGTTTCCGAATTTCTAAGTACAAGAGTTGTGTTACTCAGGTGTCAAGTAGTTTCCCGCCTAGCCCATCAACGGAGCATCGTACCGGTTGACCCGGCTGTACGTGTGGCTGCTCCACCACCACTCGCGGTTAGGCCTCCAGAACGATATCACGAGCTTGAAGACGTCGCGCGGGAGCGGCGCCGCGGTGACGGCGACTTGCGCGGACCGCGTCCGGCGGCGCGCGTCCACCCGTCCCGCCGGAGCCCAGGCGAAGAGGCGCAAATCTACAGGTGGCCACTGGCCAGTCCTGGGCCACCGCGGCGCGGCGTTCGTCACGGCGGTCGCTTCTCTGGTATCTCCAGTGACACCCGACGCCCCTCACACGAGCCGGTTCAAGGATGATCTCGGCGAGGCGGCGCCTCGGTCGAGTTAGCTAGCGCCAGTAAGACACTAGACAAGCAAAAGCCAAAGATTGCGCAGCTTTTACGGGCCATACATACAAAGCTGCTACACCCTATACGTTCGGCTCAGGTCTCCGTCCGACATACAAAGCTGCCAGCACGCCTGAATTGAAAGAGAGGCATTCGTGCGGTTTTGCAAGGCAGCTTACGATCGACATGGCTCGACGCAACTCATTTTTTCTGCACGTGCTCGCACAAGCAACTGCACTCAAGGTCTTCGGCACGCCCGGCCGCGGCCCAGCCATCCAGCGCGTCTACCCGTCCGACAACTCCGTAAAAGTTGAGTACTGGTTGGGCGCCGGCCAGCTCACGTCGTGCACGGTCGACGACGTCCGCGGCCTGCAAAAGTGCGTCAAGGTCGTCTCGGCGGCGGTCTACACGGACGAGGAGGACTTCACCGGCCGCTTCGGCACGGCCGCCGAGTCGGTCTGCGGCGCCGACGTCTGGGTGCCGTTCCGCGTCATGGGCGAGGCCTCCAGCCTGGACGAGGTCGCGGCCTGTTTCGAGACGGCGGCCGCGGGGGAGTACTTCGTCGGCGCGAAGAAGCCGCGGAGTAGTAGTGGCGGAGGCGGCACACCAAAAAAAGGCGCCGAGTCGGGCGCCATCGCGGAGGGGCTCCGCGGCGCGTTCAACGTGCTCGGCAAAGCGCAGAAGAACCTCGGCATCTTCGGCCTCTCGGACGATAAGGACTAATACAACATGTGCTTATTTATACCCCTTGAACCGATACGCGTAGAGCGCCCGCCACGCTGCCAAATACGCGACGACGTTGACGATGCCTATGCTCACATCGACGACGTCCGTCGGCGTCTGCAGGAGGTATATCCGCCCGAGCTCGTAGAGCACGCGCAGCTGCGCCGCGTTCACGGCGGCGTCGAGGGCGCGCGCCGGCGCGTCTTCGCTCACCTGCGGATCCGGCGGTGACCGCGGTTCGCGAATGAATGCCCTTCGAAGGACGCCGGAGACACACAGCGTCGTCGTAGACCCCTCGATACGTCGCCGGGACGAGCCAGCACATCAGCCACACGCCGCTCGAAAAGAACAATGCTGGCAACGCATCGAGGTCAGCTGCGGTCACGGGCGACAGGATTGAATCGCCAGCGGCAAACGATTCGACGAGCTTCTGCGTTGCGCCGGCCGCAACGATCATTCCCGCGTCACCCACGAATAATCGTTCATCGTCGCGCATCATATTCCTTCGTGTTGCTGGTACGCATCGATGGCGTGGCTGCTGGAAGCCGTCGACGAGCGCTACCAGGCAGCATAGCCTTCGGAGGGTTAGCAGGGTACCCATTGTTGAGCGCTGAGTGCCGTCCGAGCCAAATGCTGTGCAGGGATGCCCAAGCGGTACCCAGGCAGCAAGATGATGGCAATGCCAAGGGGCGAGACGAGCGCTACGACGGCGGGCGCGTTTTTTTTGAGTTAGGAAATCCGCGCTAGCGGCATGTAAGACACTAGCAAGCATTTTACCCCGCACCATTTTGCACAGCGCTTGGCTTGTCTACCGGCGCGTCCCTGAAACGCTCGACCGGACAGAGGACGACTCCGTAGTGCGTCGTTTCGCGTCTCCAGGGCCCAGAGAAGACTTGTCGCGCTTCCCAGGCACACGGGGCAGCCCCAAGTCTCTTCTACCGGACGCCTTGGCCTCCCTGACGCCTCGGCCTCCTCGCCGCCGTTCAGGTCGCCTGTGGGAACGAGAAAGAATTCCCCAGCCCTGCGCCGTCGCCGCGAAGGAGAAGCATCTCCCGAGGACGCCGTAGACGCGCCAAGGGCGCGGAGCCACGATGGCCGCCTGGGGCCAACGAGCCTCGACGGCCAAGATGAAGGAGTGCATCGGCGAAGTGTTGCAGGAGATGTTGAAAGATCATACCTACAAGCAGGACGAGGCCCCCGAACTGACCAAACAAATCGCGGACCGAGTGAAGAATAGACTCAAACTGCTCGAACTGCCGCGCTACAAGTACATGGTCCAGGTCGTCGTCGGCGAACAACGGGGCGAGGGCGTCAGGATGGGCTGCCGCACGTTCTGGGACCGCGACACGGACGCGTACGCGTCGGAGACGTTCACGAACGACTCGATCTTCTGCGTCGCGACGGCTTATGCGGTTTACCTGAACTAAGTTCATTTCTTATCGATCTCCCCCGTCCAGTCCGTCACTCCTCGCGCCCTTCTCGAGAGCTCGGCGAAGCACTTTTTTTCGACCACATTGCGCGCGCGGTCCCACAGCACGGAGCTCCGCCACTGCTCCGCTTCTAGCGCAGCGATGGACTTTGCGAGGGTCGATGCGTCCATAGCTAGTTCACAGAGCTCCCCAATGCCGCCGTGGTCGGACCGTCTTGTAGTTTTCGGGAGGAGCTCCGTGAGCGCATCTTCCGATGGGGGGCCGTCGTCGGGGATGGCGAACCGTTCTCTCAGTGAATTCCATTTTGTCTGAACTTCTGTGAATTCTTTGCTACAAGTCTCATATGTTACATCCGCGTCACTGGAAACGCGCGAGCACCCCTTGCACATTAAGTATGTGAGGAGGGGAAAGTGCCAGTCCACATTTCTGGTTTTGATGTCTTCTGCATCCAACAGATCAGGTGGTAATCCAAGCTTGTCGTGCGCCTGGTTCGTGACCCAAGAAGCGAGGTCCTTCGGTCGGGCTAGCCTCGAACGCACGCCCGACGCGTACGACAATAAGTCGCGATCTTTTAACCGCATTCGATACAGGCGAGGCCCCATGCCAGCGATAGATAACGGCAACGTTTCTTCATTCTCGACGCCCTTGAGAGCTCTCACTTCCAGACAAGCCTCCATCTCCGCGAAAATAATCCTAGATAATTGCCGCCCGTCGACAAACGCCGCGCGCCAGTCCTCGAAGGGGACGTACGAAGGCAAACACTCGATGGCACTTTTAGGCGCGCCACCTAAGCCTGCTCGTTTTGAGGCGGCATTCGCCCACTGCATTAGTATCTTCTCCGGGAGATTGCTAGAAGGCTCAGCACCAAGGGCCTCTATATTCCCATTGGAGATAAAGGTCGGTGAGATGTAGCGCGGCGCGCCCGCGGGCTCGTCAGATGGGTACGAGCGATTCTTGAACAATGCTCGTTCACCAGAACCCAATAGAGCGTCCATGTCCAACGCCTGGACACCAACTAACGCCAACAACCCGTTCTCGGCCTTCTCCGCGCGAGCCCGGAACTGCGCGTTTTTCGTTTTTATTTTTTGGCGCTCCTCGTCGGTGAGCTCTCGCTCCTTCGACGCCTTGAGTTGTTTCTCGAGATCTGCGACCTTCGCTACCAGCTCCGTACACCTATCTTCGGCGCCTTTCTGGGCCTCTCTCGCGTCGCGCAGTTCCTTTTGCCGCGTCTCCTCCTCGAGCTCTCGCCGTCTCTCAGTTCTTTGAATACGAGCAACTCTACGCCACTCCCTCACCATAAACCGTCTCCGCCTCAAAGTGTACCTTTGTATGATTTGTTCAATATGTTTCCTCTGGGCAGTGGCTTCCGCGGTGTGGTTCTTCCACAAGTGCAAGATAAAGAGCACGATCGTCCGAGAACCGCCCGCGCGTTTCGTCGCCCGCGCCCACAGCCACGCGGCGCCGCGGCATCGCGCTTCTCTATAGTCCAACAACGCCTTCTCCGTTATAGCTGAAGCCGTCGCGAGACTCACTTCTGCGCGGTGCGTCGCGTCGGCGAGGTCGACGGGCGGCCTTAACGCTTTCGTCGCCCGGCCTTCGA
>JACLAA010007238.1_pt1 | contig 19887 bp, 13 predicted proteins | sample 8027891 | NCBI WGS metagenome assembly JACLAA01 (sample SAMN15724900, study PRJNA655200) | protist metagenome | isolation source: fluorescence activated cell sorting (FACS) single amplified genomes of... | place: Spain: Blaines Bay Microbial Observatory, Mediterranean Sea | collected 2016-01-19 | reverse complement strand
GGACCCTAAAATAAGTTGATGTGTCTTTTTTCATCACTTTTTTTGATTAGAGGTCAATTGTCCTGTGAGCGCAGCGAATAGGGCTTAATTGACCTCTAAGCAACACAAAAGTGGTGTAAAAAGTCACTCAACTTATATCATCATCTGCATGTCTACGGGTCCAAAATGCATCCTCAACATCGACATCCCGGTCTCCCTTTAGGGTCTTACAATAAATCTTTGGTCTCCTAAGATTGTCATAGATAGCCTGCCTCTCCCGTGGAAGGGATGCTAATGACACCTGGCTAAATCCTCGCTCAATGAACCAATGCATAGTTTTGGTGGAAAGTGCAAATAGTTTCTGGACTCCGGCCGCAATAGCGACACGTTCCAAATATGATAAAAGAGCATCCCCCTTCGATTGTCGACGGTACTTTTGAGCAACAACAAGGCACCCTAGCTCGGCAAGTGTACCGGCAGCATCGAGCCTTTTGAGGGATGCGCAGGCGATGGGGAGGTCGTCTCTAGAGAGAACGTAAAAGCAACCGCGCTTGACTTCTTCAAGCAGTTTTGGCCTTGGACGTGCTAGGAGCGTCCCGTCAATTTCCAGTGGTGCTATAAGGCTAACTAAAGAGTCAATGTCAGACGAAGTAGCTGACCGAATGCCTTCGTAGATGTCACGAGAGATAAGCGTTCCCGCGCCATCCCGTGTATATAGCTCCCGGAGAAGAGCCCCGTCAGTTGGGGCAATAAGGTGTGCACGCGTGACGCCTTGTTCGAGCGCACTAACGCACCAGTGAGTGAGATCGAGAAGCTGAGCTGCAACACCACAGGAGCCAGCACGAGAAAGCTCCTCTCGACGTTCGAGAAGCTTGCGGGCATCATCGAGTCTGAGGCTAGCAACACGACGAGAAGTCGATTCAGGAGGAATATTTATATCTTTCCAAGCAAACTCGTGGCCTGCAGTAACAAAGATTAGCTTGCTCGCAAGCAAGGCAGGGGCTGCACGAGCTGCGATCTCTTCAGTGCGTACATTAAAGGTGTCCCCCCACGGCGAGTATGCGAGCGCAGACAACAAGACAATTTCACCTGCATCTAGATGCCTTGAAATTTTTGCTGCATCCACTAGTCGTGCTGCACCCGTAAATCCGGTGTCTATGCCATCAACTACCCCCACTGGTCGCCCACTAACGAACCCATTGCCGCTAACTACGTCCACTCCAATCGTCGACCGCCCATGAGATGCACCCCCACTTCGCAGCGCCCTAGACAGAGCAGCCTCAACTCGTGACCTGGCAAGGCCACACTCGACTTGAACCGCTGCCAGCTCTTTTGGGCCAGTAACCCGCAGGCCTCGTACACGGACCCCTACATCGCCTGTTTCCACTTGCAATCTTCTATCTACTTGAAATCGCACACTTGCTAGAATCACCAGCTTTACCCCGAGCACGTGTAACGTTGCTAGATCATCCATTATTCCCTGGAACATGTCTTCATCTTCAAGAACTTCGCTACCTGCACTCATGAATAACTCTACAAGGATCCTGTGAGACACAGCAGCTAACAAAGATGCACTACCATGCTAGAATCACGATGTAGGTCCATGTAGGGAGCTGATCCTCGCAGTTGTTGCACAACTCTTACCGCAACGGCTGTTACTTCGTGCTCTCCGTTAAAACCATCTGTTGCCACTTCGATGCGCTCCGCATCAATTGCCAGCTCTACAGGAGGCAGCGGTGCGCCAAAGGTATTCATGATGGAATCTCCACCCGTTGCTTCTTTTGCAAAACTAGCGCATAGCATCCGTTGGACACCTAGACCTGATGACGAAGTCCAACCTGTTAGTTCTCGCATTTTGCCCCGAGGTGTGAATATATTTCCGAGGCCACTGACAGAGATACACTGCCGTAGAACCCCCAAGCCCATGCTGCAGAGAGCTAGCCGAGCGCCAGTCATGCAGGTAAACAAATGGGTGTATTGGCTGTCTCGTTACGCACCACTGTGGCACATCCCTTAGGTACCGGCACTGGCACCACGAGATACGTACGGTACTTGTTGTTTTAACTTGAAGTTTCAAGTATTCCCCGTGGGATGCTGACACACTAGACTGACACACCTGTACGTGTTTCCTTGGTTCTTTGTTTATATATTGCTGCCACCAAGCCTTAACCGGCGCACTCGATGGGTCCAACTTGAACCCGCCCCCACTGGCACATTTCGAGGGCCCTTTGAACTTGAACTTGACTCTCGGAAACTTGAACACGCCAACGTCCACAATCGAGAGATCAGCGGCGCCCTTGTTCACACGCAGGTGTTGCACCTCCGTGGTGCTCCGGAGCCACGGATTGACGGCCCTACCAATATTGGACAGACGGAGAGGGCCCGGGATGCCACTATACTCAAGCACTCAAGCCAGTACTAGTATCATACTACTAGTAGCATCTACGTTTGATGGGAAGGGGCCGTGGGTCGTGTCTATTAGTTTGATTTTTGCGCTTACGCGACCCCCTAGAGCCCTCTTGCCTAGAGGGTCGCGTTCGACGTCCGCGCGCACACTGCCCCTAAAAGACAAGGCTGCCCCGTAAATGTCCTCTTAATCAGAATCAATGACAATCCTCGGCAGTTTCAAGTTCAGAGTCTGACTCCGAGTCAGAGTCGGCTATCGCACCTTCCAACGGACCCAGCTATTAAACTTGAACTACCCGCTTTTATAGCCTACACTACTTTGCCGGCGAGCCCTCTGCTAGACCCTCTGAATCGCATAGATTCGTATTGTGGGGTGGGGTCACGGTGGGGGGGCTAGCCGGTTCAAGTTGCTTCCCGGGGAGCTTGTGCGGGGGTACTCCATCTTTGGACTCCCCTGGGGGCACAAAAGCGCCCCTCAACTTTTCATGGGGATTGGTACGATCGCAACCCGGCAACGGACTGATTCTAGTGCGCCACACCGGACTAGATGCGGAGGCTGCGGCGGTGCGCCAACCCAAGCACCCCATCGACTACACGGAGCAAGCCCGCTTGGAATTTGATGTCGGCTGCGCATAGAACGCGGACGCTGAACTCGGCCTTTTTCCTAAAACGGCAAATCGTTATAAGCGTCACAGTAAGGTCGTATGGGACCACAAAAGGCGCACCGCGGCCTTAGGTTGCTCAGATTGGACCGGTGGTGCGCGTGAAGGCCCGGCCGAGACGTCGAGAGCGTTGTGTACGGCGGGCTGAATGGCGGCGCTGCGGGGTTGAAGACCTCTGTAGCGGCCTCAGAACCAACCTAGGGGCTATGGCCGAGGTCCGGAGCGGTCGAGCTATTGCTAGGGGCGATTTTGATCTTGCATCCGCGCCGTGGCAGTCGCCGAGAGATAGTAATCAATCTGTTTTTCTTATGATAAGGCCGCTCCCCTACGCCCCAAGGACCACTCCCCGTCAGGGTACCAGACATCGGGCGCTAGGCCGGCTGCCCCCCCCCTCCCCCTTTGTGCGGGCCTGCCGTTCCCACTCGATACCTAACTAAATGTAATGAGTTCCAGGTCGAATACAAGAGCCGAGTTTCTTGGTATTAGCCCAGGAAAGCCACGCTCACCTAATGAGGCCTGGTGGGATAATATCAGGGATATACACAATACCGTAGGCCATATCTGAAGGAATCGATATTTTCGCACGTTCGCCAATGCTCAGCTGTGATACCCCAGCATCAAGTCCCGGGATGACCTGTTCGCCACCCAGCTTAAACTTGAATGGCTTGCCTCTGTCTCTTGATGAATCGAATATTTCACCATTAGGTAGCTGTGCAAGGTCGGCCGTACGTAAAATATCACACTATTATGCTTACGTAGCCACTGTAGTGGACAGTCACAGTTTGGCCTTGCCGCGGATAGTTCACCCCATCTCCAGCCTAGGTTGTCTTAGATAGTTACCCCAGCTCAATTAATATTACTAACAGCGAATATTTCGACCGCTATCTCCGTAAGCCTAAAACCCATATCGAGGGGAGATACCTGGTCTTCCACTTAAACCATGACTCGGTAGTCACGACCCGATTAAACACCGGCCTTAATCAGTGTGTGCCACCGAGAGTACCGTAGGTACCTACCGTAGGTACGGTACCGTAGGTACGTCGTACTCGGATCTACCGTGACTACTGCGGTAGTATACTTGTGGGGAAGCCTAGGAAGCCAGCTGAAGCCTGGGAAGCCTGCTGGGCCGGACGACTGCGCAACACACGCAACACGTCGACGGAAAGAGCACACGGCGTACCGCTGTGACAGCCGCCGCCCTTTACTAGTGAAATGCCATGACCGTGACGCGCCCTCCGGCCACAGGCAGCGGGCCTCGGCCGGTCACTAGCCGCGTCCTTGCCCGCAGGACGCTCCGGTCCACAGGCCCCCAGAGCCTGAGGGGGCTCCCTTACAGTTCGTCTGGGAACGCCAATATCGTGTAAAACCTGTAATGGGGTCGCCCGGCGGGCCCGGGCCCGGCCCGGGGCCGGCCGCCCCCCAGGAGAGGCCTCCAGACGGAGGGCTATAGAGGGATCGATCTGGACCGGCTGGGCTTGCCGAGAACCCGAAGAACTTTGCCAAGCCGGGGTGGCTCGTCGGTTGAATATGATATTCTCGGCTGCCATGCAAAGTTTTCAAGTTCAACTTGAAGTTGTCACGGTGCAGCCTGAGCGTGGGCAGCCGGCGTCGCCGCGGCCGCGGCGGCCGGATGGAATTCAGAGTCGGTTCAATTTGCGGCGTCGTTGAACTTGAAATGTACTAACCGTGACCCTATCATGATGCCGCTACTTCAAGTTCAAGTTCACTGGCACACCCCGGCTTCTATAGCTTATATCGTAGCCAAAGTAGCCCTTGGCAGTGAGGCCCAGGGATGCCAGTGGGCCCGGGGTCGACAGAAGGGCACTGGCACCGCCGGGTCCGTTAAACCACCGGCGATGTACTAGTACCGGACCTAGCTCTATAGGTTTGTATGCTGGGGCTCGTCGTAGGCTTGCGAGGTGAAACTTTGGAGCTCCGCAAATAGCTACGTGACTGCACGCAGTGCGGCCAATCGAGCCAGATCGTGTTTAAATCGATCTTGTACGACTCAGGGGGTGTCAGTCGCAATCGATGCTTGTTGTCGACATGTCGACGGTTCCGAAGAAATTTGTAATAAAGTACGCGACCGCTACTGTTCTGCTATTCACTCAGCCCGTAAATCTCAGGCCTTTTCGCGCTCATTGTCAAATGGATAAGGAGCAAGCCCAAAATATTTGGAAATCGTTGTCTTCAGCAGTGACTGAAATCTACAACAAAAATGCTTCATTGCTGTCTTTCGAAGAGTTGTACAGGTGAGTATTCTGGCACACTTCTCTTACTGACGTTATATGATAGGAATGCTTACAATCTGGTCCTACACAAGCACGGGGATATGCTATATGAAGGCGTGCAAGACACAGTTTATACACGCTTGCGCTCGGTATGTCTGTTTACGTCAGGAAACATAAGTAAGTGTATGTTTGATTGGCAGGTGGCTGAACAAGTAGCTGTCTGCCCCGATAATCAGCTTTTACAGGAGGTATGCGAGCAGTGGAAACAGCATCAAGTCACAATGATAATGGTGAGAGATATATTGATGTACATGGACAGAACGCTTGGCTCCGTGTCTTCTCAATTCCTCCATAACCAATATCTTAGGTACGTACCACAAAACAAAAAAATGGCAGTGTATGATCTGGGGCTATGGGCCTTCCGAGAGACCATAGCCCGGCATGGCCAAGTGCGAGACCGACTAAGGAAGCTACTTTTGGAAAATATACGTGATGAACGACTCGGCCGCCTGATCGATCATAATTGCATGAAATGTGCACTTTATATGCTTAGTGAACTAGGTATAGACAGTAGTAATGTCTATGAAGAGGAATTCGAAGTTTATTTTCTCAAAGAAACATGTCAATTTTATCGAAGTGAATCTCACCTTTTTCTATCTCAAAACACATGCCCTGACTATCTCAAAAAGGTGGAGTCTAGAATATGCGAAGAGATGCAAAGGGTACCAAATTACTTGCACGCCAATACAAGACCGAAGCTCCGTCATATTGTGGAGACCGAACTCATCTCTGCACATACTCCAGCCCTGATTGAATCTAAGAAGTCTGGGTTTTGTGATCTTCTGAGGCAGAGTGAAGAAAAAATGGCTGATATCACACGAATGTATGCTCTGTGTTTTCAAGTCCCAGCAACCCTGGATCTGCTGCGGTCTGCTCTTCATGAGCATGTCAGAGCAGCAGGGCAGCTTCTGTTGAATGACGAGATGAAAGATCCCGTCGTTCTTTTACGCAGCCTGCTTGCACTTCGCGAAAAGTATGATAATGTGGTGCGAAACGCCTTTCGGGGCGAAAACATTGCCCAAAAGAAGGTAAAAGAAGCTTTCGAGTCTGTTATCAATGCGGACACTCGCTGCGCGTCTTCTCTCGTGGCTTATATAGATGAGCTCATGAGGTCTGGGTTGAAGGGTGCTGCAGAGGGAGAAGTGGAATGTGAGTTGGAAAAGGTTATTATAATTTTTCGCTACCTTCACGATAAAGATGTTTTTGAAGTACTCTATAAGCAGTATCTCGCAAAGAGGCTTCTTAATCAGAGGTCAATATCTTCAGAAGCAGAGCGGCAAATGCTTGTCAAGCTAAAACGCGAATGTGGTTACCAGTACACCACAAAGCTTGAAGGGATGATTACGGACATAAGATTTTCGAGGGGGGCCATGGAAAAATATAATACCCATCGGGATGAAAAAAAAATGAATGAAGTGGATGTAAAGACAGCACGTGCTGCTTCGTGTGATATAGACGTAACAATGCTTACTGCCGGGTACTGGCCAATTCATCCTGCAATTCCGTGCGTCGTTCCAGATGTTGCCGCCTCCGCTTCTGAAAGTTTTAAAAATTTCTACCTAAAACAGCACACTGGCCGCAAACTGACTTGGCTCACAAGCTCCGGAACAGCTGAACTAAAAGCCATTTTCTCGGACGTAGCAAAGCACGAACTTACAGTTTCCACCTATCAAATGTGCATCCTTATTCTCTTCAATGCACTAGATTTTGGTGAAGAGCTTACTATGCAAAGTATTACAGATGCAACCAAGATTCCACACAACGACCTCAAGCGCCATCTCATATCTCTCTGCACTCCAAAATACCGAATTCTTCTGAAAAGATCGAAGGGGAAAGGATTTTCTAGTAATGACAAACTCAGGGTAAATAACTCATTCGCATCCAAGCTCAGGCGGGTCCGTGTGCCCCTGGTTGCCATGAAAGAGTTAAGTACCCACCCAAATTCAAGTCATAGTGTCCCTGCAGCCATAGAGGAAGACCGTCGTCATCTCTGCGAAGCCACTGTAGTTCGCATCATGAAAGCCCGCAAGCAAGCCCAACACAACGACCTAATTGCAGAGGTTAATTACTTTATATGAAACTTTGTAGAGATATTACGCACCCATTAGGTTACACGTCAACTCAGTCAACGATTTCACCCTCAACCTCAATTTATTAAAAAGTGCATTGAATCGCTTCTCGAGCGTGAGTACCTTGAACGCAATGCGAGTGATGCGCGTCTCTATGTTTACTTGGCCTAAGCGAACAGGCCTGGGCCCTGACAGAACAAAGATTTTGCACGGTCGATTTTGGAGCGTAGTCGACGCCGAGTGTTAAATGTGTGGGTGTCGCGCGAACGGCTAAGTGGCGAGTGTGAAATGTGTGGAAACTCAGGGTAGGAATTGCGAAGCATTAGTTACGGTGCCGGACGACTACTAAAAGTATGTCTGGCCTACGCGCACCAAAAAGGAAAAGGACACCTGAGGCCGCGATATACGCCGGAGGCCGCAATTTGCGTTGAGGCACAGGAAAAGAAGTAGGAAAAGGAAACCCAATTCAAACGTTTTACGATGACGTTAATAATAGCGTTTTGTGCGGGGGTGAACTAGTGGAGAGAGGTCACTTTTGGCGCGACGCAGTCGCGGATTACCCACTGGGGTCTCCCATGGGGCCTAGGTTGGCATTTCGTTTTGGGCATATTTCACCCCTGACTTACGCCAGAACATTGATGAGATGGTCCCATCTGGAAGCACATCGCTGACATTAGACTTACCAGTTGCAACTGCCTGCAGGCACCCTATCACGGACGGGGGTCTAATCATGGCTTTCAAAGCATTCGGCTCCGTAGTCAACGGACTTCCATCGTCCAACATCTCCTCGAGTAGTTGGTATACCATAGAAAAGTTATCCTTGATAGCACTTTCATCTGGTCCGAAGTAATCCACAAAAATATCTACAGTCCGATGTAAAAATTCCAGAACGAGCAATGGTGCTACGTCCCTTGCTACTGTTGCAACTAAGCATATACGATCACGGCATATTGCCAGCAAGTAGTCCTTGGAGACATGCAGAGCCGGTCTAAGCTCAATTTGCTTTCGTCCTTTTGCCTCCGACCGAATGGCGGCAAATTTTTGCTGAGGCGCTGGTTCCGTATGCTAAAATAATGGGCTGTGCGCATTTTGGTACTGTGCGGGCAGCCTCACGCTGAAAAATCAGCTGCTACGCGGTGCGATGGTCCGAGATAAAACCCGCCCGAAACCCAATCGCTCCAACGGACGGGATAAATCGGCCTCTAATTCTCCACTAATTATTTCCCATCGTTCCATATCTATATAGGGCTGCTAGGGAATTTCCGGGGTCCGGCTCGGCTTAGTGGTGGTGTTCCGCAACCCCCGGGCCCGCCGACGGGTGCGATGCTTCTGATTCTTCTGAGAGCGATTAGATATTTTATGGGGTTATTACAAAAGAATCCCAAACCCCTTGCCTGAACCCCTTTCTATAGAGCTTGCACGCCGCTGTCACTTGACTGGAGGGCCCTCAGGAGACCAAGTTCCCCAGCAAGCGGTATCTGCGCGATCCCCCTCCCTTAACCTGGGCAAGCTATGAACTTTCCTTAGCCATATATGCTTGCAGTCTGAGAGAAAGATGGGCAACATTTGCAGATGTTGCATTAATGAGATTCACAGTTTAACCCAGCTGTTGAATTTTATATTGCGTGATCGTGCGATTGAATCTTCCGAGGGCAATTAAATACTTGCCGTCACTTGTGAACCTGACCTTAGCAATGCTTGAACCATGGCCAGGAACCTAAAGCAGCACCAGTAAGGATAACGAATCTGGCGTCAAGAACCTTTATCATGGACATTCCAGGGGCGTGGGTTGGGTAGTTGTAAACAGCGACACTGCCATCAATGCATCCCTTAGCCAGATATTTCAGATCGGGTGAGCGATGAACGGAAGTGACATGGGGGGTGGCCAGATATCTCGTATTATTTGCAAATTGAATGGAGCTGGGAATTCTTGCCGACTCTTCCAAGCTGTTAGCTGCTAAGAGCTCTACAGATCTATCAGCATCTGGTTTCCAGCAGCCTTGGACGCTCCAGCCAATTGGCACTGTGATGGTTGCCCATTTCTTGTCGCGTACAGCTGCGGGAGATAGAACTCGAGTACCGTCAGCTATGGTGTAAAACTGTAGTTCATTAGTGCAGGTGGCCACTTGGAAATGGCTAGCATCAACACTCATGTCGATCGATGTCAAGGGGGCTCCGGCATTGGCACAAATCGTCCTCAGAGTGCAGTCGTGGGCATTGTGAATGTATACCTATAGTACATACCATCTCGACATCTAAGGATGAACCACTGGACTCCGCGTGATGTAGAACTCGTCCATCCTCAGATGCAACAAGAAAAAAGTCACCATCATGGCACCATTTAATATCAACTAGAGGAGCCTTGGATTTGCGAATTTCAGCAAGTATCTCAGGTAGCACACACTGTAAGAAGAAATTTAGTGCCCGCTATATGGCAAAGACGCTGTCTGGCGACTCCAGCTTGAATTCGTAGCATCACCAAAGTTCCATCTCTGGCCTTGTCCATAGGGTCACCACCAAGACCAACAGCGAGCTGAACACCATTAGGAGCCCAGGAGCAACAGCGCGCAGCAGCACCACCAAAAGTGTCTGGAGATGCACGCATTACACAACGTTTCAACAGACACGACCAAATGCGCACCGAACCATCATCTCCACTAGTTGCATAAACATCACTGCTTTCTGGGTTCACGTCAAGGCCCTGAGCTTCTGTTGCCTGCTTCTTGCGGCGAGCATGTGCTTCGGTCAAAAGTACTGCGCAGCCAAAAGAGGTCGCAAGCTCACACATTTCGCCAGATCGTGTAATAAACAGGAGTCTGGTTTCATGTTGACCGCCAAAGCACAACGATGCAGCAATTGGAATTAATATCGAGATCTTCATGTTTGCAAGCTCAAAACTTTGGAGTGTTTGCAAACGATTGTTCCATGTCTTCACAACCCCATCACGCCCGGCTGTTGCGTACATAATTCTTTTTTGGGTTTTTGCAATTGCATAAACTGGTCCATTATGTGCATTTGGCACGTGTTCACCAACTTCCTTGCCTATCCACAAATATAATGAGCCAGCGCCAGTTCCCGTTAAAGCAAAAGAATCAAAATTGGTATCAAGGCCGTTGTTTTCAACCCCACATCCAATATCGGTACTCACCGGGTGTCCCCGCACAACACACAAAATGGCCATCTTTGGACATCTTTGTTCGTTAAATACACCGCGTTGTCGCCGTATGCCGCCTGCTGCGGCTAGACGTATAAACTCTACAGTATCACACGCACCAACAAACAGCGGATAACTGGTATAACCCACAAATGCTGCACAGTGTACACGAGATCGCATGCCAGACCCTACAGCAACTCTAGTTCCATCCTCCCATCCCCCTGATCTAGTCACATATAGTGAGTATGAATGATCCTTATCGCCACCGATAGCCGCCAGATGCCGACCATTTTTTGAAAACGAAAGTAACAGCACACCACACCGCAGATGTCTTGGAAGAACAGAAATTGTGTTTCCAGTCAAGGCATCCCAAACCCGAACACGTGGGAATTTCCCTTGATCTCCAGATGCAGCAAAATGCCCATCAACAGTAATGGCTAATGAGCATATGTCAGCTAAGGCACTCTTCTTGATATCCCCTTTCTCTGAGATGTCAAAATCTGGAGCACCTCCCTTGTGATGATGGAAATGAAAGCATTGTGAATGTGTCCTGGCATCATATACGACTCCTAACCCACCACAAGCATACACAATTCCGCCCTGTGAGTTATATGCAGCACACCCCCTAATATCATCAGATCTTTGGCCATGTGCGCAATCCAGGGTCACCAAAATCTGTGGTAATGCTGGATTTTCATCTTCGAGATTTGAAGGTGGAGTTAACACCGACATCCAAGCGGTGATGTTGTGTTGTTTATCATCTCGAGCTCTCGGCGACTTCCTTTTAGCGTCGAAATGGTAGACAGTTGCTTTAAATGCACGCTCAATGGCAGTGGCCATAGCACGTCCACCATCAGCATCTATTGCGTCATCATAATCTTGAGCAGTCTGATTAGCTCCAATGGTATAATTATAGATTGAATCTGCTGAATCGGGTACAAAGCGCCAAATGCAGATGTTCCGGTCTAAGCCACCGACTGTGACAAGGTGTGAGTCATGGTCAGTCCAAGCCAGACGGCGCAACGTCCCCACGTGAGCAACTCCAACTCTTTCAGCAGAAGATTCAGTCGCACTTGTAGCTGGGTACTGCAGTAGCCGTAGAACTCCATGGTGATCACCTACTGCGACTACTTTGGCTGAATTTGAGCGGGCAAGGCATACTAAGCTGAGAACTGTTTTATTGTCTCCGTGAACGTCAATACTACTAGTCTCGTACCCCCCACCCTCTGGATTTGCCAGAACAGCATGTACCCCGACGGTTGCCCAGCCAAAAAGACAGCTGAAGGTTGCCCATCTGGCATTTTGTAAAGTTGAAGGGTCAGTTACACTGACCCCAACACGAAGATCACCATAGACTAATGTACGAGCTTCATCTGCAACTTGTATGTGCCGACCGTCAACGGTGAAATCAATAGCGCAGATAGCAGCACCATTTGAAAGCACCATGGAGGTCGTGCATGAAAACTGTCCGTGTTCATCTGATAGATAAACATGTACCCTTCCGTCTGTGCCACCAGCAACAAGAGTTTGACCATCAGGTGAAAATCTAACTTCACGTAGCCACTCGTGCGCATCTGTGAACTCGTGTACTAGAGCTCCAGTGCCTGACCGAATGAGCTGCAATGTTCCATCAACTTTAGCACTTGCAAATTTGAATGAAGTGTCAACATCGCCTCTCACTTTCTTTGTTGCTTCATCATCCAAGAAATCCCTGCGCTTCCTAGCCCAGTCCAAGGTCATTGCCTCCTGTCTCGGACCACCTAGACATGATGCAATCAGTTTTCCATCGGGAGAGTATGCCAGAGCTCGACAAGCGCCGGCCAGCATCGTCAAATATCTTCGTGCATCTCGGACATCAGGTGCCTCGATGTTCCAAACTGCCAATGCACCATCGTCGGAGGCAGTTGCCACACATTTCTCTACCGGATGTGGGGCTAGTCCCCATAATTCGCCAGCTGCAGCGCCACCACCGGCAAGAGCCACCGACGTAGGAACACCATCAGAGGTTCTGAATTCTCTTAGTTGTGCAGCTGCTTGAGAACCGACCAGAATTCTAGATGAATCTGCGGAAGTAAACACCGAGCGAATCGGACCAGCACCCCGATTGTCAAATTTGGAAATAATTTCAAGGGCACCGTTCCAGAGTTTGACGTCCCCATCACGAGCCCCAGTGACTAGCACAATTGCGCGTACCTGCTCCGCACGATGCCAAGGTGCATCCATGGAATATATAAATCCGTCGTGGGCTTTTATAGATTTTGCAAGCTCACGGGAAGAACCCTCAAACACATAGAGATGACCGTCGGCAGTACCAACGACACAAGTGGCATTAGGAAGATATGCGCAGCTGAGGTAGCTTTGAATCGTACCTAGTCGACCAATCCTTCCAAAAGATGCAGAAGCATGTCTCGTGGCGGCATGGTTGGCAAGAAATGTAAAAAAAAGGACATACTTGATACCAACGATGACTATTTCGCTTCCAAAGTTACCAAAGGCCACATCAAAGGGCTTGCGACAAGTAGTAGAAGACATAAACAGTAGATAACCCGATGTCACGTCATGGACAGCGACCATGTGACGGTCATCTGCCCCTAAACTTACTAGGGTCTTCCCTTTGTCGTCATCGAATGCAAGGAGTGTAATGGCATTCAAATGCGGACCGCGTATTACTCTGCTTGGCCCTTCTGCAACATTTAACGCCACCCATAGAGCAATTTTCGGCTCTGCGGAAATATCTGACGTTGCCAACATTAATCTGTCTTTTGATATGGCAAGAGCACAAATTTCAGAGCCGGCATGAAAAGTACCAAAAGATTGCCCACCGCTTCCAACATCCACACGAACTACAGTAGCCCCAGCTGGGTATACCACAGCACCACACGCGGTGTACTTTGCGTTATTTCGGCTTGCCTCACAGCTGTAGCCAAAAACCCGCGACAGAATTACAGCGTCAGTGGGCGCAGCTCCCATATGAAGCTCTGATTGTTGCGATGGAGGCATTGATATTCCAAGAAACCACGGATCATGCGAGTAGGGTGGTATTAAACTGTTACTTTCTGCATTCCCAGCCAACTCGAGTGTTTGCTCTACCTCATTGCACATCCTAAGTTCAGCAGCTAATGGACGCTCATTAATGAGGTCGACGGCAGTCTCAACGTCCTCGTGGCGTTGAAAATCACTACAGTCTCGCAACTCAGGAGCATAATCTTCTACTTCATCCTCATCTCTATCATCAGCGTCTTCCAGTCCACGTTCGTCTTCTCCCAGAGCCCACTGCATGACACAGCGATCGTCGCGACCGCCAGTCAACAGATGAGTTTCATCAGAGTCCAAGCTCATAGCTACCACAGAACCGGCATGCCCACGCCATTCAAGAAACGCTGCATCGTGCCTTGACGGGAAGCGTGTAAGCCTAATTCGCCCGTAGGAGTCACCAACCAAGATGAACCCGCCACCTGTTTCTGGTCCTTCACCATTATCACCCTGAGCTCGCGCGCAGGCTGTGAGTATGGCGCCATCTTGCTTGGCCGCAATATATGATCCAGCCACACCATAACCATAGAGACATGTTTCACTTGCCCAGCGAATGTCTTTGAGTGCACTCAGATTACTTTGGTATTGTGCCGAATTTGCATTGAAAAAATGCAAGTGGCCGCCATCACAGCAAGATCGCAACCAACGAGAATCACTAGAAAAGTCAATGTAGCGCACTGGTGACGAATGGCGTCTACATTGACCTATAGACTCATACTCTTCTCCACATGCATACAAATAGACAGATGAGTCTTCGCTTGCAAATGCAAGGATTTCCCCATCTGGCGAAAATTGGCTGGCAACAAGAGGGAGTGTAGAGTCTTTAGCCTCGAATGCAACAGATAGATCGCTATCATTCAAAACGCAAAATCCACCTATTTTCGATTGCGGCATGCCCGCTTCATTTGCAGTACTTGGGCAGCCGAAGCCTGACGCAAGGAGATCACCATTAGGGTGGTAAGCTATACAGCCGACGGGCGCCGCCAGCTTTGCTGTCCGCACAGGGCATTTGGTGACAATATCCCACGTTCGTACAGTACAGTCGCCGCCGCAAGATGCAAACTCTGGTTTCAGAGGATGGCATGCAACGCTGCACATGGCTCTGCCAAAATGGGAGGTAGTCACGGGACCACCAAGAGCATCCGACCCATCAACGGCAGATAGCTCATATATTTCATTTCCTCCGGTACCAACAAGCAGCCTTGTTCCATCATTAGACAAGCAGACTGATCGTATTGTTGGGTGCATGCCAAGCTCTGACAAATCAAAACTGGCACCAGGATTGAGTGTATGAGACCACTGTCTTACTTTTCCGTCTTTTCCTCCGGTAAGTACACCATACTTGCCCACATATACAGCGTTCAATGAGCCTCTATGTGCCTGGAAAGCCTGAACACAGTTACGTCCATGCCACACATACAAGTGTCCGGATGCCTGTCCGGATAGCACTACGTCGCCACACCGGGCGAGGCAAAGGGTTGGCTGCCTTCGTGCTCGTCTTCCAAATGCGGCACGGCGCCGAATGATATTCACGCCCTCACGTCGCCAGAAACAAGCAAAAGGTTCGCCAATACCACACGCAGCAATTGAATCTGGGCCATCATCTACAAATGACATGCCAAGAATAGAGCCCAAGATATTGGAGCGTGCTGAAAACATCCGAAGACCAACGCGCCAGTTGTATATTACGAGTGTGCGTCCTACATCACCACCAATAGAAGCAAGGCGCTCGCCCGACTGCGAAAAGGCTATTTGCGTAATTGCAATAGCATGTAGACCGGCTATGATTGAAAGCGGCTTGCAAGAGGTTACATCCCAGCATATCAAATTAGGTCGAGCACCCGCCTCCCCAGTAGCCACCGTGTCTCCATCGGGAGCCACACCTAAACTGACAATTTCATTGGTATGACCTGTCATGTACCGTTGGCGATGCTCTAGCGGAGAGTAGATGATGCCCAGCTTTGCTACTGGATAAACGATCTCGCCTGTCAGCGTGTATCGCACATTACCCCTGCAATCTTCACCGCGATATCCGTGCACCCATTCGAGCGTAAGACTAGCGTCCGGAAAGCTTTGATTTGCGGTTGCATTTGCAAGCGCAGTCGGCGTTAACGAAGCAACGGACTTGACCCATGGTTCAGGGTCACCATGTGGATTTTGAAACTTAGCTGAAACCTCCGTTAGGTGAGCAGCTAGCTCGGGTGAGCCTTCAAGAGCCGCAAATGCGGCGGTAGTTGGAGAGGGATAGCAGCCGTCTTGAAAGTAATCAATATCTTGGAGTGTCGGGGTATAGTCTAATGATTCTAAGAGTATGGGGAGCTTAGTGTCGTCGCTAAATTTACCATCAATGCGACCTACAGCAATTTAAACATTGATTCGTGTGGCGGGCATGTAAGCACACGTTCAAGTTCGCCACTATGAGAAGACATTGGGTCAGGATCATCAAAAAATTCAAGCCATGATACAGCTACTGGATCAAAGAGACAGAAAGCAACCAGGTCCTACAAAAATAGGGTGTCTAAAGGGCACAAGGCCAAGGTTCACCAGAGTTCGGAGCTTGGCCTCCTGGACAGAAGATTTTATGCTGGGCGAGTTTTTATTTGGGTCAATTTTCGCAAATGAAAATGCCCGCATAGCAACGAGCTCCACTTCATCTTCGCAGGGGCAGGTCTCACCAGTGAGCTTGCTCAAGCCCATTAGGGTGCAGCGAAATGCCAGGGTGATTTCGTCAACACTGAGTTGCCCAGCGCCATCAAAATCAAAGCATGTGAATGCGAATTCCAATTTATCGCGAAACGACATTCCCGACGCCATGGCAAGTGTTGAGAGAAACTCAATGCCATCCACGAGTGCATTCTCATCTGAATCGATTTGATTAAAGAGCGTCTGGACGTGTTTGTTGAGCGCTGATCGACTGATCTCTAGCTCAGTGGTGAGCTCCTGGCAAATCAGCTGCATTTCGCATAGACTTATTCCAAATCCATCTGCAACATCGTTGAAAGACTCCCACAATGCATTGATTGCGCCAGGAGGAAGATTCATAAATATCCGCGCTCTCGGATCCCACTTCGCCTTCCCGACCATCTGACCTGTGAAAACGTTGAATCGAGGGGATAAAGTCATAGTATTTTGGCTCGCTGCGGTTCGCCCATCGCAATATATCAGCGTTACCACGGCAATCCCATCCAGTATATTGGAAAGTAACTTTTGATATATCGCAAGATACGTGATCTGCGTTGCAGGATGGCAGGACGCAAGGTGGCAATCTATAATTGTGCACGAGCTTTGGATGATAATGACATATACATACTGCAAATGTTCGATACCTCTCCGTCGGGCCTTTTGGTAAAGGCTTATCGGCAAACCGAGTCAGTCGAGTATTTTATGCCCATCACGGAAAGCGAGTTGGATAATGCTGCCTTAAGCCGATCGCAACAGGCCCTGTCCAAGCTTGCGGAATCTCTCTCTCTCGTAGAACTGAGCGGTAAACTGGTTTTGATGTCTTCGATCACAGGTATCATCAAACCTAAGGTACTGCCAAGTGGAGATGGTGTGCGACAATTCATTGGTCGGACAAAAGCCGGTAGGGACACCTTGTCTGACTTTCTCTCCGAGGCCCTTTCCGAACTCTGCAAAGAGAAGCCAGTAGGCCTCGATGCGGTTCGCTGGCTAGGGCAATGGATCTTGAAAAATAATCCTAATCAGCCCACAGTAGAGGAACCAACAGACATGAATGCCACCCTGCAAACATGATGTCGGACCGCAATGAGATATGAGTTTACATACTAGTATATCACAGCAGAAGCCGTTTGAATACTAGATTGCAACATCTCCCAGGAGCCGCATATCTTACATGGCACCCAAGGACCAACATAAGCGCCCGAGGCGTCAAGATTCGAAGCGCCATTGGACACTTCCACCAAAATATACCCCAATTAGGTGGACTACTAGCACTAGTACCTCCATTCATAAGATATTCTACTACAACTTGAAAAACAGACGAAGAAGGGCGAGGACTCGGCCTAGCCAACACCGGAATTTAATCTCTTTCAAGTTGAGCCCTAGGTCCTTGCCGTAAGGACCTGTGTTCCTAACTCACCCCTTGTCCGAGTTGCCCGGGGCCGGGCCACTAGCAGGTAATTCTTTCGAATTTACGGCACCCGCCCCTTGCCACGGTGCCGTAAATTTTTTTCTTCTAAGCCTGAGATTTGGACGCATACTCCATGAGTCCTAATTCAAGTTAAGCTAAATTACCCTGCGAATCTTAGTACTGCGTGGAGACTTTGAAATTTATAGGGGGGTCGAGCGCAATAGTCGACGTTGATTTTATTTTTGGCGCAATGCGCGTACAGCCACGCGCCGGCCGAATGGCGGGAAATTTTTTACTGAGGCGCAGGTTCCGTATGCTAAAATAATGGGCTGTGCGCATTTTGGTGGATTGCGGGCAGCCTCGTGCTGAGAAAGCAGCTGCGACGCGGTGCGATGGTCCGAGATAAAACCCACCCCAAACCCAAATCGCCCCTGAGACGTATAAATTGAACCATGAATTTCCGGCTTCTGTCTAGGCCGACCTGAGAGAATTAGTTGACCATCCTCCATGATTCTTAATTAAGCCTGAGCGAGGAATCAGTATCCTGCGAATCCTAATACTACGCCGAGACCTCCACATTTATAGGGGGTTCAAGCGCTATGCAACGTTCAGGTTGACTCGGACTCCGAGCCTGAGTCGGAATTGTACCGGCATTTCAAGTTTAAAGTTGGCGTCACGGTCACGGTAATCATGATCATGATGAGCGTGCACCGTGACAGCCACTGGCCGCCGCACGCACGCCGGCCGAATGGCGGCAAGTTTTCGTTGAGGCACAGATCCCGTATGATAATAAAGGGCTGTGCCGCAATCATCATGATGGGCATGATGATGATGTGGCGTTGCCTAGCCCAAGGCCTTAACCAGGCTGTTCCACCAAGCCGCGCGTCACGGCAGCGCAAGAGGAGGCAGCCCATGTGCTAGTTAGATACTAGTTCCCCTTGAAGCAATTGATTGGTGCGAAGTTCATGTCATACGTGAACCCCCCCCCTGCTCAGTTAGCTTGGCGACGATCAATTCGCTGTCACGATGAAGCAGACTGGAGCAAGCAGCCGCCGGAAATCGCGGAAGGCGCACTTCACTGCAGATTCCTCTTCGCGGTAAGAAAGGTTCAACGAATGATGTAATAGCACCCGAACTGTAGGCGCAAGATCATGTCAACCTCACTCTCAAAGGAGCTCCAGGCAAAGTACAATGTTCGATCCATCCCCGTTCGCAAAGATGATGAAGTGATGGTCGTCCGCGGTATCTATAAGAATCGCGAGGGCAAAGTCACAGCCTGCTACCGCGGTAAGTATGTAATCAATGTCGAGCGGATCACGCGTGATAAAGCTAATGGTGCTCAAGTGAATGTTGGTCTTCAGCCATCTAACTGCATCATTACTAAACTCAAGCTTGACAAGGATCGCAAGGCTATTCTCGACCGGAAGGATCGGTCGAACACTGGCTCCGTCGAAGGCACGAGTCTCGCTGGAGTTGACTAATATGCAACTTACACAAGACAGACGGCTATGTATTGGGCTACTTAATCAACATGGAGGACTATTTTCACCCCAATGTTTCCATAAGCCCACCCAAGAAGCAAGCGCTCACCCTTATCAAAAGGAGGAGTGCGATTAATAGGGCGAATACTACCCCCCGGGCCCCTTCCTTATACACTTAGACTCACCGTGACCACACTGGCAGTGGCACCGTGACACGCTACGGCGCCGCGGCGTAATTAAACACCGCAAACCAAAACTAGTTAGTGTATTTTAAGGTAGCCGCGGCTCCCTCAGGCTGGCGGACAATTCCAGCCCGGTCTTGCGTTATTCAAGTTCGCAGTGCCAGTGGGGCCCGGGCTAGGTTGCCATTAACCTGTTAATTACCCGTTATTAACCTATAATTACCCCTCGGAGGGGATCCGGGGTTAATAACCCGCTCAATAACTTGAACCCGACGGGTTTTCGACTAAACCCGTTTAGTGAGTTTAGCGAAAGACCCCTCCGGGCGAGCGGATGGGCGCAAGCAGCCCGTTGGGCTTTTGGATACGTACAGGTGCGCCAGGGCAAGTACCAAGTCATGTGGCCCGGCGCGGCCCAGGCCCGCGCCAGTGGCCCGTGAGGCCCCCTCCCCTACCCCTCTATAAGATCCCGGGGTTAATAACCCATACTAACGGGTAATTACCCGGGTTACTGACCCCGGGCCACGATTGGGGTTAATAACC
>JACLAA010003235.1_pt1 | contig 19906 bp, 16 predicted proteins | sample 8027891 | NCBI WGS metagenome assembly JACLAA01 (sample SAMN15724900, study PRJNA655200) | protist metagenome | isolation source: fluorescence activated cell sorting (FACS) single amplified genomes of... | place: Spain: Blaines Bay Microbial Observatory, Mediterranean Sea | collected 2016-01-19 | reverse complement strand
TACGTTTGCCCTCGACTTGGAGCCGAAGGACAACAACCTCATCAAGAGCGCGATCGACCGGCTCGAGGAGCCTGATGTCTCCGAGGACGAGAAGTTCTAGTCTGGGTAATCTTGGTTCCTTCTTCGCGGTGCCGCGGGTCTTCGCGCCGTTTTCGCGAGCTCCGCCCCCTGACGGAGCGGCTGCGTACTCCTGCCTACATTCTCAGACGGATGCGTGGGGGTCGCAGGCACGCGTATCCACCTGCAGCTAGAAGTTGTCGCTGCCAAAAGGGCGGCGCGTACGTAGCTGTCGGCGAGCGTCGTGCAACTCAGCACGCTGCGGAGGCACCAGAGGCACGAGCCACTGCAACCGTCGCGAGGACGCTGCTTCCGCGGCCCCTCTGGCAAGGCCTGCACTGCCATGGTGCGGCTCTCGGCTTTGGCGCTGGTCCTAGCGCCCGCCGCGGCCCTCAATCCATCGGTCAATGTCGTCGTTTCGCCTGGCATTAAAATCGCGCCGCCGGCGGCACCGCCGAAGCGGGGCCCGGCCGTGCCGTCGTCGGCACCCCTCTTAACACGCACGGAGCAATTGCGACTGGCAAGGGACGGCGAGGTGCAGCGCAAGGATAGACGAGGCCGCGGCGGCCAGTGCGTCCACGTCGTCGAGACTAATGAACCGTTAGACAAAGTGTGGAAGCAACTGCGCGACGTCGACGGCTGGTCTGGTCTCATGCGAGGCATCAAGACCTCCAAAACGCGCGAGTGGCTCGACGAGACGACGCGGACCTGCCACTTTTCCGTGACGAAGTTTCGCTTACCGTGCGACTTGGTGCTGGCGGAGGAGACCGATAGTAGGGGCGCCCAGGTTTTGAGATTTGATTTAGATCGGGCCTCGCCGGCGGTCAAGCGGTGCTCGGGCGCCTGGGTCGTCGAGCGCGTCGGCGACAAGACGCGCGTTTCCCTAGCTGCGTCGATAGAAGCCACGCGCGTCGTCCCGGGCCTCATCGTGGACATGGTCGCCACGAAAGCGCTCGGCCGCGCGACGGCGTGGCTGAAGGACTGAGACACGTCCCCTCTTGTAACTTGTGTGTTCTTTTTTCGTCGGGTGTGGGGCGACTGAGCTCTGGATGGTGATGTGAGAGCATTGACATAAGCGGAGTGCGAGCGGTGCAAAGACGCTGCTAAACGCACCTTAGGCGTCGACAGTGAATACTTTTGGTCGTGCGACCGCCCGGCTGCGGCCGAGCGCGCGACCGTCGGCATTTTGAACTTGCCACTGCTACCTTGCGTAGCAGTGCTGCGGCGCACGCAGGGCCTCGACGCCGTCGCCGCCATAGGAAACGATGGTCGACTGGTCCAAAATCGGCCGCCACGCTCAGTACGGCAACGGCCTGAAAAGAGCAAAATACCGCGGCTGGCTCTACCCCGTGGTCGTCGTCGTCGGTTCTCTCTTGGTGAATCTGCTGCAAGACCAGCGACGGAGATCCCTAGCGAAGACGAACATCGTGGTCTACGTCTTCGGAAGTATATTACACGTCATTCCCTGGGAGACACCGCGCGCGTACGTCCTGGCGCTGGCCGCGGACTTCTGCGCCATCACCGGCGTGTACACCACACACGTTAGAGCCTACTGCCGGTCCACGGCGCCGGCGTCGACGCTGTCGCTGTGGATGACCACTACCTTGATACTGGTCCAATTCGTCTCGCTCCTACGAAAGCGCGACCTCCAGTACGACCAGATGAATAGAGCGGTAAGGGTGCTCTGCGGGTTTGGGCAGAATTTTTTGCTCGCGGCGGTCGAGGTGCTGCGAATACCGGCGCCGCTCGGGTGGGGCGTGGCCCTGTCGAAGGTGCTCCTCTTCCTCTACTTTTTTGTGGGAGGGCGCTTGGACTCGAAATTCAAGTGGACCTTCGGCACGGTCCCGGGCGTCTGGGAGGTCCACGACAACGTGCACGTTTTGGCGTTGTTAATCCACCTGGCCCAGGTCTATGCGGTTGGGCTCGAGCGGCGGGAGGAGTCCGCGTTCTGTTAATGTTGAGTTTTCTAGGACTCCGTAGTCGGCCGCGTCCGTGCGGGGGAGGGAGAGCAACGCCAGATTTGCTCTCTGTCCTATTGCGGTGCCTCGCGTGCAAACGCTGCCTCGCAGCGGGAGACGCACTCACGCCACTCCAAACCGGCTGCCTCGCCCCGCCGCCGCCGCGTCGCTCGACCCCGCTTCGAAGGCGTGTTGTGTTTGTAGGAATAATTACTTAAGTGCGACGGTTTGGGGGAAAGGAAAATGGGGGGCGTCGCGAGAACCAAAAACGCGCGTGCTGCTACCTGCAACTGTGCGCGGCCGCGGCCGCGGGCGAGAGGCCGAGCAGGTCGTGCGCCTCGACCTGGCACTTCTTCGGCGCCGGCGACGGTGCGCCTAGCGGCGTCGGCGCGCCGTCGGGAACCGGCGCCGGCGTCGCGTCTGAATATAATTTGCAGAGCAACTTTTATCGATCGAGAGACGGCGAGGCCTCACGGAACGAACTTTGGTAATAAGAGGATGACCTTGAAGCGCTTGTATGTTGTCCTGGGGCCTCGGGAGGGTCTCACGAGGAACGCTGACGCGCGCACACCAAAGCAAGTGCTTTTTACGCCAAATATTCTTGGAGGTCTCGGAGGGATCTTGAGACTCGTTTGCGGCGCACACCACCCTATGCAAAGACGCGTGGAACGGGCGGAAGTTCGGTCGGCCTGGTTGCTAGTGGCTTACAAGCCGCTAGCAGCGGTTTGGAGCGCCGGCCAAAATCGATGCTACGCCAGCAATGGCTGCGTGCAAGAATCGATAATGAAAGTCACGAACGTAGCCACAGCGCTGCTGGTGGTATCGGCACTCGTGACGGTCACCAACCTGCTGCACGCACCCCACCATGCGCCAGCCGGAGACAAGAGCGCCGCGCTACGAGCAGAACTCAAATCGCTGGCCGCTGCAGCTGAGGCGGGCGAAGCGTTCGCGCGAGAGCCGCCGGCAGCCGTGCCAGCTCCACCTTCGCCAATAGACAAGCCACCGCCACCGAAGAGCAACTTCGCGGGCACAACAATCGCAATAGTGAAGCCGAACCTCTACGACCACGGCCACACCTTCGGCGAGTTCAAGATTTTCGCCGCGATCATGTGGGGCGCGGAAGCACTTGGTTGCAAGACGGTCGTCGTGAAGAACCGAGCCGAGGTGGCCGCATTAACCGGAAACGTCGTCGTCGTGTCGGACCAGTATACGGATGATGCGTTGAAAAGAGCCGTATCCACAACAAGGCGCTACAACGTCGACTTCTGGGGCACGCCTCGGCAGCAAGTCGCGCGCGGGACGAAGGTATCCGAGTACCTCGTGCCCTACCCGTACCCCTGCGGCAACACGATGATCGGGTTTCGCGTCGAAGATGAAGCCTACCGGTCAAATCCGCCGCCGAAGCGGAAAGGGCTGGTACTCGTCCTGGGCAAAGAGCCGAAATACTTCACGCCGGTTGTTAGAAGGGCGCTCGACGCCGTCTCGAAGTTAACTGACGTGAAGCTCGTGGCGACCGTGCCGCGGAAGAAGGCACGAGGGTTGCCCGCTTTTATAGAGAACCGGGGCCTCCTCGACGCCGCGGGCTACTCAAAATTGCTCGGAGAGGCCCAGGTGGCTCTTGGATTGGGGGACCCGGTCCTGGGCCCCGGCGCCCTCGACGCGCTCGAGCACGGCTGCGCCGTCGTCCAGGTCAAATACGCAAAGCCGCGCGTCGAGCGCTGGGTGAACCCGCGGCTGCCGTGGCGCACGCAGCACGATTTTGTCGACGCCGTGGGGGCGCCCTGGGTGGCGAGCGTCTCTCTGGAAGAGTACCCGGACGCCGTGCGGCGGGCCCTCGACGCCGTGGCGCGCGAGCCGCCGCGGAGCCGCCTCCCCGCCGAGTACTCGGACGCGGCGCTTTTGGGGCGCGTCGAGGGGTGGCTTCGGGGGGCATAGTTTTTTGTGTGTTATGTAGTCGCGGCGATGGCGTAGAGGGTCTTAGGTCGTTCTTGGGGGGGGTACGACGCGGGGCCTTGTGCCCGCGCGCGCCGGGAGCTACTCCTTGGCAAAGAGCGCGCGCGCCACGTACGCGGCCGCGACGACCGCGGCGGCGACCGCGAGCGGCGGCAACGACTTGGCGGCCGGCGCAGGAGGGGGACGATCGGCCTTCGGCGGCGTCGCCCAGCGCTTCGCCGGGCTAGACTCTGTTAATTTCGCCGCGCAAGTCTGTGAGGCGGCCGCGCGCTTCTGACCCAAGCAGGCGCTATCCAATGAGCGTTCTTGTGAAGCGCGGGGCGTGCGCAATTCGTTTAGGCGCGACGCGGCCTCGCAACAACTTTTTGGTCAAAAACCCGCGACGAAGCAGACGATTCACCGTACTGATGAGGACAAATTACACAACACACAAGCTACGGAACTACAATATCCCCACGTCCTCCAATTCACCTTCCTCGGAGGCCTCCTCGCGCCGCCTCTTCCCCAAAACAGGAGCTCCACGAGCCCCCAACGACTCCAGCGCCGCGTCAGAAGACGCCACGTCCACGACGCAAGCAGCGTCCAACAGACCCCGCCACCTCGCATCCGTGCGCAGCGTCGCCTCGCGCCCAATTACAATACACCCGTGCTTCGCGCGCGTCAGCGCGACGTTCAGCCGCCTTTCATCTCGCAAGAAGCCCACGCCCTCATTTCCCGCGCGCACGCACGACACAATAACATAATCCTTCTCGCGCCCCTGGAACGCGTCGACCGTGTCGATCTCCACGAGTTTCTTCGACACGTCCCCGAACGCGCGCCTTAGCTCCTTCAGTTGGTCGCGGTAGAACGTCACGACCGCCACATCTCTAGCTTGCAACGCATCATACACCTTGCGACACAACTTCGCTTCTTCCGGGTTTGATCTAGATTGCGTTGACGACTGTTTCTCGGCGGACGTCGCGAGATTGAGGAAGGAGAGCGGCCCCAATGCAGCACAAGGCGATGGTTTGAACGTCGATAGAGGGAGCCCGTCGCGCAATAAGCCGTTATAAGACGCTTGCGAACAGTAGGACGATAGCGTCGGATGCATGCGGTACTGCGTATCTAACAATCTAACGGGAGTTCCTTGTGACGCCAATCTCTCAAATAAGGACGCGCCGGCCCAGGCGTCTCCGGAAAACTTGCGCACGGCCTGTAATTGTTTAGGATCACCAACAAGAACAACCCGGCCCTGCTCCAGTCTTCGTAAAGCGCATAACACGGCCGGCTCCGTCGCGTTCGCGGCCTCATCAATCACGACGGCTCGGAATCTAGCATCTTCCAACGACCCGTGGCCGCAGCCGTGTAAGGTCGAACACACTATTTCCGCATCAGCTAAGAAGGACTGTTGGAGCGCTCGCTTGGTGGGGTCTCTACTCACACCTTTATTCAAAGCCGTCCGACACCTATCTAACAACGTGCCCTCGTGGGCCCACGCTTCCAAGGAGTGCAGCAGCCATTTCCGGCAGTGCGTCCGTTCGTAGTACTCATTTATAGTTTCCTGGCCCATTTTTACGGAGGGTGGTTTAAGGGTGGTCCGTTTGTTGGCATGATCAACGTAATAAATATGCGCGACCTCGTGCGCTTGTAGAGGCTCCAACCGATCGTACTGCCCCTGATTATAGGCCGGCGGCGCCGGGTGCACGCGCACCTCCCAGCCCTTCGGTATTGATGAAGGCGCCTCGGAGAACAGCTGCAGGAGATGTCTCGCTAAGTTAGCATCTTCTAAAGCTCTATTGCGTCTTTTCTCGGCTCTCTGAGCCTCCTGCTGTAACCACTCAACATCTTTAGTCAGGAAGTCGTCGACTCGCGCATCTAGTGAAGCCACCCCCGCGCCCACCGACCCGCGCCCCACTCGCACGATGTCCGGGTTGTACTTCGAACCCGTACCATCAACAAAACCTAATTGGACGATCTTCTGCACCACATTATCCACCGCAACATTGGAGGGCGCCGCAATCAGGATCCTAGGCTTCAGGTGTCGTAACTTCTCGAGCCATTCACATCTCCGAGCACACTTCTTCCAGCCCGCCTGCCGCACCAGATCGTCCTTGTGGACGGCCTCCCGTAAAACTTCCTGGTAGTAGGTTTGGTATTGAGCATTGTGGAGCGCGTTCACACAGACTACTAAAGTAGTCGTTTTTCCCGTGCCCGGCGGGCCCTGGATCAGTGTGATATCTTCGCTATCATGACTAAAGCCGCCGACGGCGTGGACGATCGCTTCCAACTGGCTCGGGTTGCACTTCGTCCGCGCATCGCGCGAAAAGCCGCTCCTACTCACCAGAGCGTCGAGCCGCGCGCAGCAGGCCGCTTCCGCGGCTTGCTCGCCTAAGTCACTACGCTTCGTCTGGACGGTGACCGGCCGCGTCTGCTTTGATACCAAAGCTTCCCGTAACCTTGGCGTGAGTAGAGGAACGTGCGCTAACGCGTCGAGCTCGCGCAGCGACGGCGTCAGCCCCGTGATCGTTTGGAACTGGCACTCTACTTGAATCCCGCCCGGGCCCAGCAACTTGCGCGTCGCTGGTCGTGAAGCGTCCGCACTTCCGTCGCGCTTCGTCAGGACCGCCAGGATTTTTGTATTATCCTGCTTGAGCGCTACCAAATCATCCCGCGCCGGGTCGCCAAGCCGTCCAAAAATACGCAGGGGCGCGAAGGCCCCTCTATCAGCGTCGTGCGCGCCGGCGTTCTCCAGCGCCACCCTAACCTCGCGCCACGCGCCCCTTGGTGACGACGCAACATCAGCACGCGTCTCGCGCAGCCACGCGCCGACCCAGGCGTCGACATAACTACTGACGGAGTCGTCGCGCGGCGGCGCGCCGTCGGCCTCGCCCTCGTCACTACTATTCTCCCAGGCCAGGACCTCGCGCAGCGCGGCCGCGTAGATCTTGCTCGGCTGGTCGGTGCGGACGACGCTCGTGGGCTGGCGTCTTGGTCGCCTGGGGTTTAAGTTGGTGTACGGCTGCACGAATGCCATTCGTTATCGCGCGCGGCGGCGTTCAGCTGGGAGCTGCTATTATGCTACTGTGCAGACCTGCTAAATTTTAATTTTGGCGCGTTGCGCGCTGCAGCACAGTATCGCTGGTATGTTATCGCTGCCTAAGAGAGCCGTAATTGCATTTGTTCGTGCAAACTGCCTCTTGAAAGCGGCCGGCGCCGGCTTGCTAGTGTCTCACTGGCCGCTAGCTAAACCTGTACTGAGCGGACGTCGTCCATTTCCCCAACGGACGCCATCCGCGGCCACCACCTCGCGGAGCGCACCGATGGCAACCCGCACGCGAGAAACCGACACTGTCGGAGAGCGCTGAGCAAAGGGCAGCTCTTATCACCAAAGCTGGCCGGCGCGACGCCATCGCCGAGCTGCCCCGAGGTGCCCATCACCAAGCTAATAGCCATCACCAAAGGTCGCCAGCACCGAGCCAAGGCAAGCTCCAAACCTAGGCAAGCGCCACCATGCTGCCCGAGGTCCCCTCGCCGAGCACGATCATCAAGAACGCGCTGCCCGAAGATGAGCAGGAGGGCTACGCCTCCGTCGCCATGCGCCGGCGGACCCTCAGTAGTAGAGGCGACGCATCAAGAGTCTCCGTCATCACCGAGGCCCAACGCTTCCGGCCGAAGCAGCACTACCTGAGAAATACGGTCTATAACGAAGACTCGTTGTTGCGCTTAGATGAGGGTGGGAGAGCGGCGAAGCGCGACAAGGCCGTATTGCGGGAGGGTTTATCCAGGGACCCCGCGGCGCGCGAGGAACGAGGTATAGATGCTATTGTTAAGTGCTTGCAGAGGACCTGGCCGCGAGCGAAAGAGTTAGATGACCGCGCCCTCAGAAGATGTACAAGAGCCGCGCGGCTGATGGAAGCCTATGACGGCCAGTGCCTGCCGGAGCCCCAACAGTTCTGCGTGTTCTTGGACGGTCGCGTCGATCCACCGTATAAATGGGGCGAGGCCGTGACCATTTGTACTGTAAGAACTATGAAGGCCGAGTTTCTATCCCTGAGAAATAAGGATGTGGAAGACGTATTAGCAGTCCACCGGGAGACGGAGAGGAGACGAGCTTTTGACACCTTGAAGAACGTTCCACTCTTCAGGAGGTGGTCCAAATCAAAGGTCCACAAGATCTGCCAGATGCTGACGTTCCATTACTTGCGGAGGGGCGACCGCGTCGTGCGCCAGGGCGAGGCGACGGACAACGTCTACTTCTTGTTGGACGGTGGTTGTCTTGTGTCAAGACACCGCGTGGAACGGGGCAAGAACTCGTGGCCTACTCGTCAATCGAAGAAGCATCCTGTTGTGTGGCAGTCCGTGAGGAAAGTCCGACGGTCGAAGAAGGCCGTTGGTAGGTTAAGTGCTGGCGACACGTACGGCGCGTCGTCGATCATGAAAGAAGGACCCTGTGGCGAGACGGTGACGTGCACCGAACCCAGTACATTGGTCGCGCTGAACAAAGTGCAGTTCCGGGACGTGCTCGATAAGGCTAGAAAGGCGCATGAACGAGCCCAACGGGATCCGCGCGTCAATACCAGTGGACACCCGTCCGCCGACGAGTTGTTGGCTGCGGTCGCCGCGATCGACAATCCTGAAAACGCGGGGCCGCCGCGCGCTTTGACACGGCCGCCGACGGCCCAGACACCCAATCCTTTAAGGTGGCGTTCGGTGGACGACGACGACGCCTCGCTCATCTCGAAAGGTTTCGAGATCGACTCGAGGCTGCGATATCATCGGCACCGGGCCGAGAAGGTCGGCTGCTCTTTGGGAGACGACGCGTCGATATTGTCGGTGCGGCGCGGCCGCGACGCGCTGAAGCGGGAAAGAGCGTCGCAGGTCGATTTGCGAAGACAGGAGCAGGCTAGAGCGCGGCGGCGGGGCGACTTTCCCGAAGTTAGAAGAATACAGGGCATGATCGACGAGATCAACGATGAAGCGAGCATCGTGCCCGGCGATTTTGCGGCGGACGAGGGGTCCTACTTCACTGAAGGAGACGACCTGTCGTGCGTCACGTTCGACACGCTGGCGACGGGTGGCGGCTCCGCGCCCGGTGTGCGGCGGCCGCGGCCCGGCGTGCCGCCGCGGCGGCGCGCGCGGGTTCGGCAACAGCCGCCGCAGTCGTCGCTCCAGAGAAATTTGATCGGCCTCCGGACGCGCCCGCGCGGAGGGTTCGTCGACGCGGTGCAGGCGAGCGCGCGGAAGCACGCTTCTGTGAGACGGCGGGCGCGGCGGCGGCGCGACCTCACGTACGAGAAGCGCCGCGAGGACGCGTTCGAGTGGGGGCTCGACCACGCGGTCTTCGCGGTCTAACGTGCGGTATTATGAGGTTTTTTCCGTGCCCTGCCCGCCCCGCACCATTTGGCATGCGATTTTATTTTTGCCAACTGAGGCGAAAGATTCGAGGGAGAGACAGCCGGATCGCTGCCGACGGAGCACGCGAAGGCGTCTCCTCCGCAGCGCTCGAAGCGACAGCCCCGGGCAGCCTCGCCCGAGCTGCCGCGAGGGCACACACCCCAAGGCGCATCGGAGCAGCGACCGCGGCGGCGCAGCGCAGCGCGACCGCCAGCCCAACGGCGACCGCGCCACCGTGAAGGCCGCGAGGCCGGGACGGGAACCACCAGGAGCCATGGAGGCCAAGGAATGTGACGTCGACACTGGGAGAGGCGCGAAGGACCTCGAGGCCAAGATGGCATCGGCCTCGATCGGAGGAGGCATCGGCGTCGCGCCGGAAGCCCGCCGCGTGGGCAACGGCTTCCGCATCAACTGGATGAACATGCGGGACGCGGCGACGGGCAAGATCCTCTGGGAGCAGTCCAAGGGCTGGGGCGACATGTACGACCGCGAGATTTTAGCAAGGGTGCCTAGAAGGTTGCTCGACTGCCGCGCCGTGTCGCGCGAGGTGAATTTCAGTTCCGAGTTCAAGATGAAGGACTTCCGGCTCGAGCAGCGCGTGCTGCTGCACGACCGGCCCTTCGAGCGGTGGACCTTCCGGTTCGGGTTCGTGATGCCGGGGTCGACGAACACGTGGCAGCAGGTCATCGAGGCGGCCGACGAGATGCTGCCCGTCGAGGTGTTGGACGGGAACGTGGTCATCGAGACGTCCTTCTTCGACGGCCAGCAGCTCATCTCGCAGTGCCGCGTGCGCATCTTCTACGACGCCTAATTTTGGTTATTATTCATTCGTTACGCGTGACGCCGTTCTTCTCGAGCTCTCGTCGCAACGCGTCGACGTCGCCCCTTTGAGCGGCTTGGTGTATGGGTTGATCTGGTCGCGCGCGCGTCGTCGCGAGCAGCTCCCGCGCGTCGCCGCGGCCGCCCCGCAACGCCCGCAGCGCGAGCGCGTTCTCGCCGCCGCTGTGGAGGCGGATCATGTTCTCGGCCTTCGCGAGGTCGCGTTCGAACGTGAAGCCAGAATCTGAGCTGAAGTCAAATTTAAAACTCTCTCCTTATCGCCTTTGTCGCGGCTCCTCCCCATCGACAACGTAAAGCGTCTACCCTACGACCACACTAATCAACGAACGCCACTGGTACGATCAATAGGACGGCCAGAGCTGCAAACTTGGTGAGCTAGCGGCCTGTAAGACACTAGCAAAGATACGTATATAGAACACAAAAACGTTAGGTCAGACCGCGAGGTAGTGGTGGAAGAGGTGCAGGTACGGCCAGCCGCCGACGTGGCGGTCGCAGGTCTCGTGGGTCCACGGCGCGTCGAGCGCGACCGCGTCCTCGGCCGGCGCGACCTCTTCAAAATCTAAAAGGTCGTAGGTCATGAGCGCCACCCAGCGCCCGTCGACCCAGTTCTCGTTCGTCAGGCGTCTATACCTCCCCGTCGCCGCGGAGACCCACACGCGGACGCGGTCCAATTCCGGAACTTCGACGCGGTACTCGTCGTGGGGCTCGTCGTCGATCAACGCGCCGCTAGTTTGTTTGGCGGCGCCCTCCGGTATTTTCGGAAGCGGCATGCGCTCGCCGAGGTAGCTCCGCTGACACGAAGGAAACGTGCCGCCCGTCGTGACGTAGTCCTGTTTCGTGTCGTAGCGCCGCGTAAAGTTCTTGCCGGCGTCCAGGCCCTCCATTATATCAGCGCGCGCCCGCTTATTCAGGTAGTCGTAGGCGAGTCTGATGCGTTTTTTCCACGGCGGGTAGGGTTTCGACTTGTCTACTAAATGGGCCGTCGTCTCGACGGTCGCCACGAATTGCAGCGGGAAGGCGGGGACCGCGGCCGACGCCGTGGCGGCCAGCGCGCAGCCAGCGAGGAGGGCGCGCATGGGTTTCGCGTGTTGGGGGCAGCCCTTACAGCCGTCTACTAATGAGGCAGCCTCTGGCGCCGCAGCGATCAAATGCGACACGCTGTTCCGATGCGGGAATCGTTTGGAAAAGCCGAGCCGTTTGGGGGGAGCCAACGAGAGCCCTGGCGTCCGACTTCGATGCGCAGCATAACCCTAGTATGTCTATAGACTCGCTAGATAAAGCCGGACAGCCGAACTGGTGGGCGAGCACTCGCTGTCGTGCTGCATTTGTGCTGCATCTGGTCGTTTTGGAGCCTGCACACAGTGGTACATCAGCCCAACATAGCAATCAGCTGCTGCGCGAGCGAGGAGCCGAAAGCTAGCAGAGAGCAAACACCATGGCCGCACAACACATGGCCGGCGGAGAGATCGTAACATTAGAGATCGGCCCCGGTGGCATCCAAGCTTTAGAACAGCTCTGGGCCGAGGACGTGCAAAGGGACCCCTTCACGGAAGTAAGCGGCCGCCGGCGGACGCTCGTCGTCGACGCGAAGCGCCAGCCGCTGCGAGCTGTGGAGGACGAGGATGAATTGGTGGCGGCGGGCATTGTAGATCCAACACACGTACCGCTGCCGCTCTGGGCCGGCGCCGAGGCGTTGGCTGGATTCAGCCACTTCCGCGCGGGGACGAGGGATGGTGTCCTGGGCGGCGACTGGTGGGAGGCGACGCTCGACCATCTGCGCGGGACGCTGGAGCGCTGCGACCGCGCGCAGGGGTTCGTCGTTACGACGGACGCGGGGGGCTACGCCGGCGTCGCGCACTCTCTTTTAATGTATGCGTCGGAGGAGTGTGGGAGGCGGCCGCGCGTCTGCATACAACACGTCTCAGAAAAGGCCGAGACGGACCTCGCGCGCGCCTCCAAAACGCTGGACGCGGCCGTGGCCCTGCGCGAGCTGCGGCTCGAGAGCGACGTCGTCGCGCCGTGGCGCGAGGATGTGTCCGACATCGCGGCCCTCGCGGCGCGGCCGCTGCGCGGGCGCTGCGGCGCTGTCCTGGATCTCGAGACGTGGGCGCGTTTCGTGAGGGGCCCCGGCGCGGGGAGCGCCGGCGTCGTCGTCGACGCGGCGCTTGGTCCCGAGCCGGAGGGGCCCTTCTCATCGGTATTCTTCGACGGGGAGGCGCACGCGCGCGACGCGGCGCGGCGCGACGGCCTGCGCGTGGTTGACGGGCCCGGCTCAACGAGTGAGCCGGGCCTCTTCTGGACTTCTGTGGATGAAGACGCCGACGACGCCGCGACGGTGGAATCTGAAGGCTGCGCGCGGCTCCGCGCCGCGGGGCCCGGCGCGGCCGACACATTTCGGGACCTCGCGGCCCGCGCCGGCGGCCGCGCGGAGGGCGGCCTCTTCACTTCCACCGCCGGCGCCGCGCGCGCGGCGGCCGAGCGCGCGGGCCTCGACGCGGACTACGTCGACGAGGTCCGTTTGGACCTGCTCGCGGTCGCGGACGACGTGGACCGGTAGTTTTATCTTTACGTTTGTCTTTAGCCTCTACTCTGCAGCCAAATGTGCTCGTCAGGTCCAAGCAGCGTCTCCTCGTCGCGTGTTCGCCCACATGCAACGCGAAAGCGCGAGACGACCGCGCGAAAAATGCTAGTGTCTTACAGGCCGCTAGCTCTTCAGATTTCAACGCCCGGCCGCAAAAACAAGCCTTGTTAGCTGGGGAGCGTCGTCGTGCAGACGCTACAGAAGCGTTACCTTGCACAGACGCACCTCCAGAAGGCAGCCCGGCGGACGTAAACCCAGCAACCGGCAGCCCCGGGGGGCAGCCCCAAACACCGATATGGCCATCCCCTTCCCGCGCCAGGCCTTAGCGTATGGCGAGCCCTTCTACTGGGACGAGCGCTACAACGCGGAACGCGCAAAACACGGCAAGGACCACTGCTTCGAGTGGTACTGCGACCTCGACGACCTCTGGCCGATTTTGGAGATGTACGGCGGTAGTGAGTTGGCGAAGAGTTCGGACCGGTCGCTGATTATTGGCGCGGGGGATTCGAAGCTGGGCGAGCAAATGTTAGAAAGAGGTTTTCATTTTATACAAGCAATAGATTTTTGTAAGACTGTTGTGGATTTCATGGACAAGAGGTACGAGCACCAGCCGCGGTTGCAGTATTCGATAGTCGATGCGCGGAAACTAGATAGGTACCCCACGGACCACTTCCAGTTCATCGTCGACAAAGGGTGTACGGATGCCACATTTTGTTCCTGGAATAGCTATCTGGAAGTCCTAAGGTTGAACCAGGAGGTCTGCCGAGTCCTAGAACCCGGAAGGTTTTTCCTATTGGTGACCTACGGCAGCGCTCCCACGAGGATGCCGCATCTCACGCACGACTCGCTCGCCTGGAAAGTCGAGACGTGCCCCCTGCCGGGCAAGCCCGGCGTCTTTTGTTATGTGTGCACCAAATTACACCCCCACGAACTGTCGAGGGCCCAGCGCGCGTCGCAAGAAGACCGGCGGAAACGGGCTTCCTTCGAAAAACATGAAGAAGTTGATGTAGAGTGGGAGCGGCGGAAGCTCGCGCCGTCCTGCACCACATTTAAAGACAAATATACCAGAGGGCAGGTGCGCACGGTGCGCGTGCGCGACGCCGACATGCTGCTGGAGCAGATCGAGCAGGCGCGCAAGGACGCCGAGGAGCTGTCCATCCAGTCCCAGGAGCAGTCTGGGGATGGGACGGACAAGCGGGCCAGTCGTGCCAGTCGTGAGTTGGCCCGGGCGTCTCGTGGAAGTAGGGACTCCCTCTAAACACTGTTAATGTATCTAGGCCTTGGCCGCCGTCGCCGTGATGACGTCCCAGATGCGCTTGGGCACGGGGATGGCCCCGGCATTCTTGTTCTTCGCGGCGATGGCGTTCGACGAGTCGCCCGGTAAGCGCACTCCTTCCGAATGCGACGCCGCGACGGTCTTGATGATGCTGGCCGCCCGCCCCGCGAAGCCGTCGGCCATCGCGTCGGGGTCGATCGCGATGACGTGGTGGCCCCAGTTCTTCGCCGTCTTCTTGACGTCCTGGCCGAGGACCGCGCCGCCCGCCAACGCCGCGCATAGTAATTCGACCATCAGCGCCAAACCCGTGCCCTTGTGGCCCCCGAAGTTCGCGATGGCGCCGCCGCCGCCCCCAATATGAATGTCCTCGACTTTTCTCGTCCAGTTCCCGTTGGCGTCGTAAGCTGACTGGGAAGGAAGCGGCTGGCCCTTGGCCTTGCACGTGAGGACGCCGAACAGCGCGATGGCAGCCGTGCTCATGTCGAAGACGAAGGGACTGCGCCCTTCCACCGGGCAGGCGAAGCATAACGGATTGGTCCCGAAGGACGCCTTCGCGCCGGCCTTGGCCGCGACGAACTCCGGCGAGTTCGCCGTGATGATGACGATGCGCCCTTTCTCGGCGGCACGGGCACCGTAGAAGGCGAGCTGACCCGAGGAGGTGGAAGTGTCATACACCCCTACGGAAGCGACGCCGCCCTTGGCCTTCGCGCAGGCGAGGTCCACAGCTTTGGTGAGGGCGAGCATGCCGGGGCTCTGGTTGCCCTTGATGACGGCACTCGACGCCGTCTCTCTTTCCACGACGGGCTTGCCGGCGCCCGGCGCGGGCGCCATGAGCTCCGGCTTGAACATTTTTACCAAGCCCTGGTTGTTGCCGCAGGCCTCGCTCGACACCATGATCGAGGCCTGGACGCGCGCGCCCTCGTCGTCCCAGCCGACGGCTTTGAGGGCCGCCGTCGTCTTCTCGAGGGCCTCAGCATGGCTCACGCGCACGACCTCCTCTTGCTCCTCCTCTTTTTTGTTTTTGTAGAGATAATAGGCGACGGCCGCGGCCGCAGCTGCTAGGACGACTGGCTTCGACATCGTCTGAATAGATTATTGCAGTCGCTGCGAACAGCACGGCTCGAACGACAGATCTTAGCCACGTGGGGGTGTTATCGCGAGAGGCTTTGGGTGGCCTAGTGTCTTACAGCCGCTAGTGTAGCACATAAATTTAGTCGTGGCGATTGCGTGGGTCCTCGTAGGTATCCAGCCGCGCCGATTCGAGCGCGCGTTTGCGGTAGTCCTCCTCGATCTCGCGCTGCTGCCGCGCGTACCGCTCCGACTCGCGTCGTCGGACCTCCTCCACACGCTTCGCGCCCGCCTCCTCGCGCTCTCGTCGCCGCGCGGCTTCGGCCTCGTAATAATAGTCACTGTGAAAGTACGCGTACCCGCCCGTCAGCGCGGCGCCCACCGCCGCCCCGCCGCAGTAGATGCATCGCTCCGCGGGGCCAGCCGCCTTCGCGCAGCCGCGAATCGTCACCGCGGCGCCCACGGCGCCGCCGACCAACATTCCCGCCTGGACGAGCCGGGCAGCCATGGCTGCTACGGCTGCTGCTGGATTTGCTGATTTATAGAAACACTGACTGTGCAGATCCCACACGTACCGGTTGACAGCGAGACCCGAGTCCCCCGCGAGAGACGAGTGCGCTGCTGTGCCCGATGCCTTCTTCGCGCCTGTAACGCGCACACCGCCGCGAGAGCTGTGGCAGCCGAGTTTTTGGGCCTAGCGGCATGTAAGACACTAGCATGCAGAGCAAACGCGACATGCAGTCGTTTGAGTATCCTTCAGTTCGCTAACGGTCCAAAGAGATCAATGGGACAGGTACTGGGGGCCAAAAATAGAATTTTTTAAATTCGCGGCGACGATGCCGCAACGGACCACCGAGCGCGGGCCATCGGCTCCGGTTCCGTCGATTGTGTATGAAAACTGGGCTGGAGTTGATATAATGTACTATCTGGACGGTAGATGGCGGCGTCAATCGCTGGTGTATTTTGGCGAGCCGGAAGACTCGTCCGCGAATGTAGTAACCAGTTCCTCTACGCGGCGAACTACGTCTCGGAGACAATACTACTGGAGGCCGAGCGGCTCTTCTTTGTATACCGTAGGGGCCCGGAGCAGAATAATCTCGCACTTTGGTACATGGGACTACTCAGGGCGCTCGCGCAGCCATCGACGCCATCGACGCGATATATATCACATACTTACCGGGCCGGGAACGCAGCGGAAGAGGGTATGTTCCTCGGCCGCCCCAGTCGCTACGGGGTCGCGTTGCTAGACTTCTTTACACTTACACGACGAACAAAAACAGAGTCACGCTACGGGGTCGGTCCCGGTATACGCAGTGCTCCCGCCGACGCTCCAGCCCGAGAAGTAGTGCTGCGACGGCCGGGAGAAGTCCTCCTTGGTCTCTTCGCCGCGCGACTGCGACGCCCGGAAGTCGTCCTCGAGCGACTGGATTCGTCCTCGCGCGACGGCGTCCTCGAGGTTCCGCTCGCCTACCTGGGCCTTCATGTCGCGCCGCTCGGCCTCCAGTAGTATTGTCTCCGAGACGTAGTTCGCCGCGTAGAGGAAGACGTACAGGGCGACGCCGACGACGGCGTGCGAAACGCCCATCGCGTTCAGGCTCCGCACGAACTTTCGGCAGAGCGTATCATGCACGAGGTCCTGATAGATCGGCGTGACGGCGTCACAGGCCGCGGCCGTCTGCACGGAATCGAGCTGCGCGTCGGCCGCGGCCATGAGCACGCGCAGTTCTTCCAGAGACGCCGCCGGCGCGCACGCGCCCGTCGCGAGGGCCAGCGCGGCCGCGTCGTCCAGAAACGTGATCTCCGCGAGGCTATTGTTCAGCGGCGCCAAGAGCGGGTTCGCGCCGCCGCAGCTCACGTAGTAATCGACGAGCTCCGCGTCTGCGGAACTAATCGCGATGCGCCGGTCCACGAGGTCGCGGAAATTAGAGTCCGGCGCCACGCAAAAGTCCGACACCTTCACGAGCACGCCGAACTCGAACGCCAAGAGGACGGCCAGGCACGCGACGACGAAGCAGGCCCAGCGCGCCGCCCAGTGTTCCAGGAGCCGCGGCGACTTTGTTAATGCGCCGTACGAAGCGCAGGGCAGGATGAGCACCACGAACGCCAGCAACACGAGCAGCGCGATGTCTAGATAGCGCCCCTTCCCTTTGATCCTCGAGCCCAGTTTGTTCGCGTCCGTGGCCGCGTCGGCGGCGATCTCCGCGGCGTCGGCCGCGGCGGCGGCGAAGTCCTCGGACGCGTCCATCACGAGCTTTTCGAAGTCCTGGGAGACGCAGAAGACCTCCTGGGCCGTTTCTAGGGTCCGCGCGCCGATGTCGTCGAGCGACGCCGTCTGCGCGTCGATGGCGTCGAAGGCGTCGCCGAGGTCGTTCACGCCGCCGTGCAAGCTGTGGAGCGTGTTGTCTAATTTTCTTTGCGTAAGTACAGTGAGTACGGCAAACACTACGACGGCTATCACTAACCAAACCACCAACCCGACGCGCTGCGCCCGCGACGCGTCCTTGCCGGTATGGCAGCACTGCCGCTGCTCGGACCCCTCGACGGCGCGCTGGCACCGCCAGCAGGTCTTGCGCGCGTAGACGTAGACCCCGTAGAAGATAAGTAATGCAGCGCAGCACACGAGCACGGAAATGACGACATCAAACGAGATGTACCAGTACTGCTCATCAGCATCAAACGAGCGCGACTCCCGGAGGCGCGGCGTGTCGTGGTATTGGTCGACCAGTTCTATGGGCGTTTGCGTCGGCGCGATCGTCGAGTCGAGGAGCTCGAAGCGTTCCTTCCAGACGCGCATCGTGAGTGAGAGCAGTGCTGCACAACAGTGGCAGCTTTTTTTATGTCAATATGTAACTTGTGCGCGCAAAATCCGTGCTGCGCGCAGCAGCCAGCAACAGCACACGTCAGAGAGCGATGCGCAAGCAGCTATTCGCCCTGCTGGCACCGATGCGAATGTGTCGGCCTCTGCCCAGCATTTGCTGTGAGAAGCCAACCCATGCTCCATCACGGGTCCGGGGCCGTGCTCAAGGCCTTGGACACGTGGAGCGACGCCTCGTTCGAGACGCGTTCGCTCTTGCGAGCTAGCGGCCTGTAAAGACACTAGGAGCATGAAAGCTTGCAAAGCCAAGCCTACCAATCACCCAGCCCGTACCGCATACTTAGTGTGCTACTCCGCAACCACAGCGCGTGCCATGAAGCTCACCCTGCTCTGGATAGCGACCGCGCACGCCCTCGTCCCGCGGCGAGGCGCGTTGCCGACGGCGCCGCGCCGCAGCGGTAGCGCTGCGCCAACGATGATCTGCCCCCTCGCACCGCTCGCACCGGTGTGGCTCGCGGGCAAGGCGATGATCGAGGGCCGCCGCAAATTCTTCCCGGACAGCGAGCCGTGGCCGCGCGCGTGGGAGGAGAGCGACGTGTGGCTCGACAAATCGTTGAATTTTGGGCCGAAGAAGTCGCGCGTGGCCGGCGACACGGCGAAATGCCCGATTCCCGTCGAGGAACGAACGGCAGGGACGCGACCGGCCGCCTCGCAATGAGTCGTCCCTCGCGTCGTTCCCTCTCTCGTAATTGTGTTTTGATGACTTCGGGTTCGTTTGGGTTTTACGGCGCGCGACCCCCTAGTCGCCCCCGCTCCTCCGGGACCCATCCGTCGGGCTAGGATATCTTGCCAAAACGGGTTCATTGCCGACTTGCCTGGAACTGAAAAAAGTGCAGCACGCAAAACACGACGCGATCAACAAAAAACGAACTAGGAAACCCCACACGACACTCCTATCACCACGCGTCCAAATAATTGAATCCGTAACCTACGCATTCATACGTGCCGAGCTGAAGACTGGGCCAGGACGAGTGCCAATGCATGGTGCCAACGACCGACGACGACTACGACACGGCTTACGTGATTACAGTCGACTCGATCAGCGAACTTCCGGAGGCGTGCGAGGACGACGACGACTGGTGGGACGACGACTATTCGTACTGGTACGACGATGACTACGATAACGAGGACTACGCGCCTAACGTCCTGCAGCTCGTCGAGGTCGCCGTGCGGGACCCCGAGGAATGCGCCATGGCGTATTTGCCTGGCTTCGACATCTGCGCGGGCGACCCGCCGGCGGAGGACGCGTGCTACGGCGATTCTGGTGGCCCGCTCCTGGTGCGCGACGGCGACGCGTGGGCCGCGGCGGCGTGCGCGTTGGCGGCCCTCCTACTCTAGCTCCGGAACCTATCCCCCCCCCTCGTTCGGCACGTCTTTCGCGCTAAGTTGTGTCTCGTTCTAATCCTTTGCACCCGCTTCGCCTTGTCCCGGAAAACAAGCTAGCGGTCAAGACACTCTAGAGCCAAGCATCGAAACACATCGGCGTCGGCCAGCCGGTCGGTCACCGCCTCTAGCAATCCATTGTACAGCGCAACGTGTGTAGCAGCGTCCAGACACGTCGCGAAAGCTGCCAACAGCGCTCGTTGCTGCACCGACGACGCCCGACGCCAAACTCAAAAATTATCAAAAAACATCTCCGAGCGGTTACGCCGGTCGCTGCGGCTTTTAGACTTGAAAAAGTCCGACAACACACCACACAGGCACAAAACCATGGCGGCCAACGGCGAGAAGCAGAAGTTCCTCCTCTACGGCAAGAACGGCTGGATCGGTGGGATGTTGATCGAGCTCATCAAGGCCGCGGGCGACGAAGTCGTCCTCGGCAACGCTCGTTTAGAGAACAGGGAGGCCGTCGCGGCGGAGATCGACGCCGTCAAGCCGACGCGGGTCCTGAACGCGGCCGGCGTCACCGGCCGCCCGAACGTCGA
>JACLAA010002273.1_pt1 | contig 19923 bp, 13 predicted proteins | sample 8027891 | NCBI WGS metagenome assembly JACLAA01 (sample SAMN15724900, study PRJNA655200) | protist metagenome | isolation source: fluorescence activated cell sorting (FACS) single amplified genomes of... | place: Spain: Blaines Bay Microbial Observatory, Mediterranean Sea | collected 2016-01-19 | reverse complement strand
ACTGGAATGTTGGTTAAACCGCGGACTTTAGCTGTTTTGTCCATGATCAAACGTTTAAATCGTGTCCCTTGGGCGTCAGTGAGGGAATCAAAGTCGTCGAATTCTGTCAAAGGCGAGACGCATTTGGGATGACGCAACAAGTTCTTCGGTGACATGAGAATCAAAGGCTTGCGGTAATCACGGTGGATTTGGCGACGGAGGAGATGGAAATAGTTGGCCGGGGTGGTGACGTTACAGATTTGCCAGTTTGTGCCTTGAATGGCTAAACGTTTGGATTGGGACATGTCCGGAACGGTGCGAGGATCTTCGTCGGACATTTGTAAGAATCGTTCCAATCGAGCGGAAGAGTGTTCCGGACCTTGACCGTCGTAGCCGTGTGGAAGAAGCAACGTTAAACCAGTTTGTCGCAGCCATTTCGATTCCCCAGAAGAGATGAACTGATCGATAATGACTTGCGCGGAGTTGGCGAAATCGCCAAACTGTGCTTCCCAAATGACCAGAGAGTTTGGATTGTCCAAAGAATATCCGAGCTCAAAACCAAGGACGCCGAATTCCGACAAGGACGAGTTACATATGGTAAAATATTTCGTGCCTTTTTCGTCCATTTTGTCGCTGTATAAGTTACGCAAAGGCATAAACCGCTCGCCGGTATTTTGGTCTTTAATGACCGCGTGTCGGTGCGAAAACGTACCTCTTTCGACATCTTGGCCGGATAAGCGCACGTGGTTGCCTTCGTTGAGCAGAGTACCAAACGCGAGCATTTCCGCCGCAGCCCAATCGATATTCTCCCCGGTTTCAAACATTTTCCTCCTGGCATCGTACACGCGCTTGACGATTTTGTGCGGCGCAAACGTTTCTGGAATTTCGGTAATTTTCGCGCCAACTTCTTTCAAGATTTTCGGATCGACGCCGGTGTTGCGAATGGACGCGAATTGATCGGGCGATTTAAAGCCTGACCAATGCGATGACACCCAATCACGAAACTTTGGAACGTAGTTTTTAGATAGTTCAAACTCTGTTTCCAACTCTTTCAAGATCTCCGCTTGTTTTGCTTTCACCTCATCCGCTGTTAGGATCCCTTCCTTGATTAACTTTCCTGCGTATTGTTGATGCGCCGAGACGTGCTTTTTAATCACTTTATACATCAAAGGCTGAGTGAACATCGGCTCGTCGATTTCGTTATGACCAAACTTTCTATAGCACACGATATCAACTACCGCATCAGCTTTGAACTTTTGACGCCACTCCAAGGCGAGTTGCATAGCCCACGCGACGGCTTCAACATCGTCACCGTTGACGTGGAAGACTGGCGCTTCGATGCACTTGGCTACGTCCGTACAATACATAGACGATCTCGAGTGTTTTGGATCAGTCGTAAAGGCGACCTGGTTGTTCACGACAATGTGTAAGGTACCTCCAACGTGATATTCCGGAAGTTGAGACATATCCAGTGTCTCGTAAACGATACCTTGACCGGAAAACGCGCCATCACCGTGTAAAAGCACCGGAATGACTGTATCTTTCTCTATGTCTTTATAATAAAACTGTCTCGCCGCGCATTTCCCGATAACTACCGTATTCACGGCTTCCAAGTGCGACGGGTTCGCGAGCAACGACAGTTGAACTTTTTTATCTTGGTTCGTGCCTCTTCTTGAGACCACGGATGTACCCAAGTGATATTTCACGTCCCCAGAACCGGTATATTGTGATCCGCTCAAACCTAACTCGCCAGTTGGTTTCGGCCCTCCCTTAAACTCGTTAAAGATAGTTTGTAAAGGTTTCCTGATGACGTTCGCTAAAACGTTCAAACGGCCTCTGTGCGGCATGCCAATGTTGATGTTTTTCACCCCCAAATCCGCCGCTCGATCGACAGCTTCTTCAAACCCGGGAATCAACGTTTCGCACCCTTCCAACCCAAACCGTTTTGCCGCGGTATATTTGTTCGATAAAAACGTCTCAAACAATTCCGCGCGCGCTAATCTTTCAAATAAAATCTTCTTCCGTTCCGTGTTGTATCCTTTTTGAGTGGGCGTCTCAATCTGTTCTCGCAACCAGTTACACTTCTCGCGATCCATAATGTGCATGTACTCGTACCCAATGTTGCCGCAATACGTCTCTTTTAATCGAGACAAAATATCTCTCAACGTCCAATACGGTTGGTCTTCCGCCAAGAAACCTTTCATGCGCCAAGTTCCCAAGAAAAACTCCCGATCTAAATCTTTCTCTGTAAAACCGTACAACTCTGGATCCAATGCCACGTTTATGTTCTTCTTTTCCATCCCTAACGGGTCGACCGTAGCCATTTCGTGCCCAGACATTTGATACGCACGAACCAGCAAAAGTAAACGCATGGATTCTTGAATTCCCTCCGACGGAACTGGCGAACCATTTAACGCGGCCCTCCTCTCTCTCGCCACCGGCGCGTTCCCGTTCTTCGCGTCTTCCCACATCGACGACAACTCTTTCCCAGTCATCCCATTATCTAAGTTTTTCAATAAGTTCGACCACGATTGATCCATCCCTTTATCTCCATCCTCTTTAAATCTTCTCTCAATCTCTTCTAAGTACGCCACCGAGTTTGCGTTCATAAATTCGTCTCTCAAATCTCTCATCGGCGTCGGTTCGTTCTGTTCGGTTTGGGTCGATGGCGACGACGCGACCGCTCTTTTGAGAAAAGAAGACGGATGATTGAACATCGCACCGCGCCTCTCGCCATCTCTCCGGCCATCGCGTGGAACCCTTCTCGATCTGCTCCCCGCGACATCGTTCGGGGCAGCGCGGTACGCGCGGTGTCGACGCCACCGCGGTCCACTTCCGACGATTTCATTACGAGTGGTCGTGGTCGTGGTCGTGGTCGCCTCTCTCCCGCGCCGCAGAATCGTCGACACCAGAAGAGACGCCGCGCTTCGTCGTCTCGCGACGGACGACCAAAACGACGACGTCGCCATGGTGGGTGGTGGTGGTGGTATTTACCACCGTTTTGGTCGTTTTGGTCGTCGTCGTCGTCCAAAAGGTGGGCGTCGCGTGTCACTCACTCCAAGACACAATCTTTCAACTTTTCTTCAACGGTTTTCTTCTTTTGTGTGGTGGTCTTTTTTTGTGTCCTCTTTTGTGTTCTTCTTCTTTTTCGATTTTTTGAGTCCCTAAATTTTTGAGTCGAAAAAAAAAACTGGTGTGTGTTTTCCAAAGAAGAAGAAGAAGAAGAAGAAGCAGAAGAAAAGCACACCACAAAAAGCAGAAGCAGAAGCAGAAGCAGAAAAGCAGCACGAAGAAAACGAGATGAACTTCCAAACGTCCACGCAGAAAAAGTCGTGGATGTTTTCCAGTCCGGAACACTTGGCGAGACGACGGCGAGAGCAGAGAAAGAAAACGCTGATCGCGCTGCTTCGCGGAAGAAATCCCGAGGAAAAGGAAGAGAAGGAAGGGGAGGAGGAAACGTTATTGGAAAAGGAATTCTCGTTTCCTAGCGCGAAAGACGAAGAAATCTACCGGAAACGATTGGAGGCGAAGATAGAGTCTCTGTGCTTGGCGTTTAATTTACCGGTTAAAGTGACGGTTTCTGCGACGACTTTGTTCAAGAGATATTGTTTAGCAAATCCGATAATGCTGACGAATTTGAAAATAGTCATGGTGGCTTCGGTGTACGTGGCGTGTAAAGTGGAAGAGTCGTACGTGAGCGCGGAGCAGTTGTGCAAGGTGGTGAAAGACATCGATTACAACAAAGTGCTGAACGCAGAGTTGGCAGTTTTGCAAGGGGTAGATTTTCAGTTGATTTCGTTTGGCGCGTTTCGGCCGCTGCGCGGGTTTCGCGCAGATGCGATACATAGCGTGAGCAGTAGTAACAACAATGAAGGTGGTGGGGGTGATGCTAGCAGTAATAGTAAAGAGTTAGTCGTAGAAAAGATTAGGGAGTGTTATAACAAATCCCAGGAGGATTTGAAGAAGCAACTGTTGACGGATGCGATGTTTTTGTTTCCTCCCGGGCAGTTGGCGTTGTCGGCGTTTTTGAAAGCGGCGAGGGAGATGGGATGTAATGAGCTGGAGGAGTACATCGTGACGAAGTGTTTACGAAACGAACCGGATTTGTTGAAGAATTTAAGTATCATTGAGAACATGGCCAAAGAGCAAGGCGAGGAGCCGAAAGACACGGAGGCGAAGAAGGCAGATCAGGCGATGAAGGCGTTTCAGAAGAAGAACGCGAAAACGCTCAGCGCCGCTTTGAAGAAGCAAGCGAGCAAGGAAAATTTAGGTGGAGAAGACGAGGAAGAAGACGATGAGACGAGGAAACAGAAGAAACAGAAGTTGGTTGATGAAGAGAGAGCAAAAGAGGACGCGGCGTTCGATTGATACACACAAGTAGTGTAGGAATGGTTATAGAATTTAGAAAATAAATAGATAAATATAGTAGTTATACAACGCGCCTTTACGAGTACGATTTTCTCAATTGGCGTTGCCGACGTGCATCATCAGCTGGTAACTCGCCATCAAATCTTTTTGTGCATCCGTCATTGCCGGTTTGGTCTCATCCATCGCGTAAGCAATTTCAGCTTTGACAGCCTTGTCTTGTTCCGGCGTCATTTCAGGATCGATGTCTTTCCCTCCATCGTAGTCGTCGCTTAAAATGTTGTCCAAATATGCGTTCATGTCTTTAATTTTCTTCTTTTTCGATCTTTCTTCTTTTTCGCCCAAAAACGCGTCCTTTTCTCCACGTGTCGCATCGTCGCCATCTTCTGGATCGACGCTGACAGAGTTTAAAAACTTTCGAGATTCCGAGAGAAACGTTTTGGCCTTTGCCCGAGCCGCTTTGATTTCTTCAACTTGTTTCTCGTCTGGCTTATATTTCTTCGCTTCTTCGTCGAGTTCATTCTCAAGTTCGACTTGGATATCCTCGACCGAGCGACCACTCTTATCATCATTATCGTTATCGTCGTCGTCGTCTTCGTCGTCGTCGTCAATTTCTTCGATTTCCTCAACCGTCGTCACGCCTGTGTCAGCATCGACCGTTACCTCGGACTTTGTTTTTGTCGGCATCATCGCCTTCGGTTCCTCTGCAGATACTTCTTTCGTTGCTTCGTCGTCTTTCGTCTCGTATTCCACCATCGTCGTCGCGCCCGTGAGTTCTTCTTTTGTATGCTTTTTGGACGACTTGGAGGAGGAGTGCTTCTTTGTAGTCGCCGGCGGATTTGGCGGCACCGCGACTTCTCCCTTCTCCTTCACTCGTTCTTCTTCTTTGTCGTTTTCGGCGGGAGCGATGGCAACGCTCTCCTCGGCAGAATCCGTCCTCTTTTTCGAAGCGCGATGATGGTGGTGTTTAGAAGAAGAAGAAGAAGAAGACAAAGAGATGGACGCGTCTTCTTTAACTTCCTCTTCCGGCACTTCTTCCTTTTTCTCCTCGCGCTGAACAGCACTTCGTTTGGTCTTCTTTTCTGACGACGACGATCGTGAAGAAGAGGGCGCTTCCAAAGGTGGCTCTTCCTTCTTCATCTCTTCGTTCGCCTCTTCCTCCGCTAATTCTTCCTCCTCCTTCTCCTTCTTCGCGGTCATCTTTTTGCTCGAACGATGGCGACGACGTTTCCCCTCAAAATCTAACGTCAACGCCTCCGCCGCTTTCTCCTCCGCGTCTTCCTCCAACTCTTCGCCTTTCTCCTCGACCGCTTCGACCGGTGTCGAGTGCACGAACGACGTGAACATGGATTTCGCGGATTCGAAGATGGACCCAGTCGTATCTTTCTTTTCGTCCTCTTTTGTTGTTGTTGTTGTTGTTGTTGGCATTTTCTTCTTCTTCTCGTCGTCGTCGTCGTTCTCGTCCGATTCCTCCACCTTCGACGACAGCGTCTTCGTTTTGGTGCGACGCGACGACAGAAGAGGAGGTTGCGGATCCATCCGCATTCGTCGAAATCCTCCGAAGACGCCGCCTTCGTTTCCGAGCTCTGCGAGGGCCAAAGGGGTTTTTACGCCAGACCCGCCGCCAGCTTTGGTCGTCGCGGTGGTGGTGTTCGCGACGGCCAAAGCGACCACGGCGGTCGCGCACACCGCGGCGCCGACCGCGCGCCATCTCGACGACGACGACGACGACGTCCCACCGATGATTGTCAACGAAGAAGACTCGGGCCCCCGGCCGCGTCCTCCTCCGAGCAAAGTCTGCGTTTCTTCTTCTTCTTCTCTTTTGGGCGACGACGACGACGACGACATCATCATCGTTGGTGTTGGTGTTGGTTTTGGTGGTGGTCCCGTGGCGCGCGCGCGCTCGCGTGTGTCGTCTCTGACAGAAATGAGATACAGAAAGCGGCGCGGCCCCCTTTTTTTTCTTCCAGTTTTCAGTTTAGGGTATTAAACCACCCTAACTAAACTTGAGACGACTTTTTGGACACATTTTCTCTCTCTCTCTCCAAAGTCCAAAAAAAAGAAAAAGGTCGTTGTTGTTATTTTAGATGATGATGATGACGCAGAAAAAAAAGAGACACCACCACCACCTTTTGTTGCGGGGTGTTGAAAGTAAGTGCGAGACGAGCGTCTTCTTTTTTCTTCTTCTTCTTCTCGCTGTGTGAGTAGTATTCGGTCTCGTCGCGCGTGAGACTCTCGTCTTCTCTCTCTCTCTCTCTCTCTCTCTCTCTTTCTCTCTGTGGTGGTGGTGGTGGTCTCTTTGAAGGTCTTTTCGTAAAGTCTCTCAAGTGTGATACTGCTTAAAAATGTCTCCAAAGCCGCCACTTCGCTTTTTTTTTGTCGTCTTTTGGCGGACTACCCCCGGACCTTCCTTTGCCGTGGAAGCGATGGTTTCCAATATGCCAACACGAACGATGGATTATTACTGTATTAGGACACCTCTCGGAAACACTCGAGAGCCTTTCTCCTTCAAAACGAACTGATCTCGAAAAGAATTAACCCGTCGGATTCTAGTTTGTGCCTCGGAGCGACATTTTTGGTGTTGGCGACGCGCTTCGCGTCTCCTTCTTCTTCTTCTTTTATGTCTCTCGTGTCACTGACGCTCTCGCTTACTTCAAACACAAACAGAAGAGAAAGAGAGAGAGAGAAAAAAACTGTGCGTAAGCTTTGACTATGATGATCTACTTATCTATGTGGTATTACACGAAACTATAACTGTATTCTACGCGTATACGCGCCGCCGCGGGATCGACGCTCTCTTGTCTCGTCGTTGCGTCGTCACCCGTGGATTCTCTCATTCCCGCTAAACTCGCGCGGAGTGACCATGTCGTCACTCAACATCGTCATCACTATTCTCTCTCAATATCCCACACGCCACATTCCTCCCTTCTTCTACTAACACGTTAAACGTCGCCACGCAGTTCGCGGTATCCATGACTTCCACCGCCATCCCCATTTCCCTCGCCCATCGTACGCTATCTTCTGGGATTTGTTTCGTCTGTTTCCCCGTGCCGAATAAAATAACGTCTGGAATCTCATCTAAAAGTTTCAGATAGATCAGGGAGTCCACGGACACGTCGGACGCTCCCTTCGGTTTCCACAGCGCTCGGAAGTTTTTGTGCACGAAAATGGAGGACCGAAGTTCCTCCCGATCGATTTCGAACCACTCGTCGGTGTGCGCGTCGATGCGGAAGACGGTGTTGTTGTTTTTCGTGCCGTTCCTTTCCTCCTCCTCGTTATTCTCGTTCTCGTCCTCCCCCTGGTCGAACAGGTGGAAGGAGGAGAGTGGCGTTTTGTTTCGCGTCGTCGTCGTCGTCGTCGAGGTCGGTCTCGTCACAGTCCCTTCTTTCACAACACCATTTAAAGCAGTGCGCGCTTTGACGAGAGGGCGTTGTTGGTCAAAAAAAAGCAAAGCTTCCCCGCGTTGTTGGCACCACCGAGGGACGACGAGACTCCGCGCCATGCGTTCGACCCGCTTCTTCATCATGGGCACGCTCTCTCTCTCTCTCTCTCTCTCTCTTTCTCTTCTGAAGAAGACACCAAAAAACAACGGTGAAATATATCCAACGAATGTCCAATTCCTCTTCACATTTGAGTCGTAGGAAAGACGCGCGCAGCTTTTTTTTTGTCGTCGTCGTCGAAAGCCGAACGACGGCAAAGCGAACGGCTTTGAGTAGTGACTCTCTCTCTCTTTCGAGCGACACGAGGAGGAGGAGGAGGAGGAAGCTTTTTTTTTTCGATTTCAAAGACCGCACTACTACTACCGCGCTCATCATGCCGCCGAAGAAGACGACGACGAAGAAAGGTCCCGGACGACCAACGAAGAAGAAGAAAACGCCGGAACCACCACCAACGGCGTCTGGAAGAAGAAGAAGAGAAGAAGAAGAGGACGACGACCAAAACGACGACCAAAACAACCCCGGTGATTTTGTCGGGACGCGCATCGAAGTCGAATACGGGACCGGGGGCACGAGGCGGTGGTACGTCGGGACGATAATCTCGGCGAAACCGGCCAAGAATCTCGCGCTGGTCTTTTACGAGTTCGACAAGCAGTTAGGCATCATCGACTTTCCAAAGCTGAAAAAAGATACTCGACTGGTACCGAAAGCGACGAGATGGACGGAGAAGATGATGAGAGTGCTGCTGACGAAAGAGCTGAAGATAAAAAACGAATCGGACATGGAAAAGGAATGGATGAAACAGGAAGGGAAACGAATCGAAAGCGACGAAAACGACGAAAGCGACGAGGAAGATGACGACGACGAGGACAATAATAACGAGACGACTGGTATTACTAAGACGACGACGACAAAAAAGAACGGCGGCGATGATACCATTCCAGACGAAGTGTACGAGACGTTATCGACGGACGGAAGTTGGCGTTGGCCGACGATGAATGAACTGTTCGAGACGAAGATGGTGAAAGCAGGCGCGACGACTGGGAGAGTAGCGTTCGTGTTGACGACGATAAAGTTTAAGGAGGCGTATCGAGAGGAGGAAGGTGGACCAGTCGCAGAAGCTGGCGCGGTGATGGTGAGCGTAGGCGCGTGCGTTAGAGTGAAGGAGAAGAATCGATTGATAAGAGTAGACCAGATTGACGAGAAGAAAGGAACGTTCAGAGGGGTGAGAATTATCACTCGAAACGAGTGTAGGAACGAATGGGTCGGGAAATTCATCGACGTTTGTCCAAAGCAAGGCTTAAAACCGAGCGAAATCAAAAGGATGTCGGACAAAGAGGCGAACGAGTACGAAGTATTCGTTACCGAGGACGATTCCGGGTGGATTGATATCAGTGACGTCGTCGAAGTGATGAATGCGAGACACCATTTGGTGCAACCGCCAAAGAAAAAGTCGTTGGAAGATAACGTGTTTGAAACGAGAGTGGCGACGATGAAGTTTATGAACGCAGGGGCGGCTGGAAAGAAAGGGACGGGATTGGAGGCGAAGATTTTCAGGACAAAGAAAGTGACATGTTTGAGCACGTTTACTAGGGACGAGAAAACAATCGCGAGCGAGAGAAAAAGAGTGATGGATAGCGTCGCAGCGTTATTTGAAGAAAATGGTGACGCGAAGAAGAGTGCAAAGAAGAAAACGCTAGCGGCGGGGGCGGCGGATTACAAGGCCCCGTCGACACAGAAAAAGCAGAAGTCGCCAACGCCGGCGAAGAAGAAAGGAGCACGAGTCAAAGAAGAAGAAGAAGAAGAAGAAGAAGAAAAAGTCGTACGGACAGAGCCCACTCCGGAACCATCGGCTGCAGGACCTACCACTACCACCACTATCGCTAATGTCCCACCGAAGAAAAAGAAAGGCATCGAAGTGATTGACTTCATCGTCCCGGAAGAACAGAAGAAAAAGCAAGAACAAACCACAAAAAAGAGACTGCGAAAAGAACAAGAGGAAGAGGAGCAAATGGGGCAAAAGCAAGAGAAGAATGAGAAATCTGCTCTTGCTGTGGAGAATTACGCCGCCGCTGTCGCTTCGGAGACGAAAACTCCGCAATACAAACGACCTCTCATTGGACAAAAATCAACACCAATGGCTTCTTCAGCTGGAGGCACCGGCTTTTTGATACCCAAGCAAAGTACTGCCACCCCAACGCCAGCAGTTGTTTCCGGTTTTCAATCCACCACGGCGCCGCCTCCCTTACCGCCGAATCCAGCTGCCGAAAAACTGCAAGAGGCGATGAATCGACTCAAAGCAGAGTATGCGAATTGGCCAAATTTCCAGATAAAGAACGGAAGAAAATCAACTTTTCTTTTTGGCCCGACTATTTTAGCGCACCCATTAAATCCTCAAGCGAGGCCGTGTAAAAAGTGCGGGAAAGTTGGTCATTTCCAGAGAGATTGTCCGTTGATGAAATACAACGGCTCTGGCGGCGGAGCGGGAGTAGGAGGAGTAGGAGGATTGAAATGTTTCAACTGCAATGGTTTCGGCCATAAATCTGTAGATTGTCCTCATTCTACGACAAATCGGCAACAGCAACAGCATCGGCAACGAGAGAGATGGTAGGCGGCAGTGCATTAGAACGTAGAACGCGAATATTTGCTTGAAGTGACAAATTGCACGAGAAAGAGTAAAAAAAACGGCTCCTTTTTTCATCAGAATAAAATTAATCAAATGCTTCGACGATTCCTGCTTTCTTTCATCGTCTCTATATTCCTAACGCTCGTCGTGTCACCGTTCAATGCGAACGCTGCAATCGACCCAGCCTCCAGGAACTCAGAAATCGTAACGGAACTTGTGCGTTTGCTCCAAGACGGCAGCGAGTATCTCATGAAAATGGTTGCACATTCCGATCCTCGCATCCAAGAGATCTTGGAAGAAGAAGAAAAAAACGCGGGGAAAGCATCCCAAACTCTGAACGCGAACGACACGGCAACCTCGACATTTACGTTAGAATCGCTAGAAAAAGATTTAGACAACATGTTCACGAACTTTTTATCCTCCATCGATCCATCGAACATCGACAACGCCGCTCAAGTTCGCATTGCGAGCAAAAGAAGTATGCAATAAGAAAATCCTTCTTCTGAATTTCCGACATCCGATCCGTCGTGTTTTAGCGGCTGGTACAAGCCGAAAGCAAAGAAAAATGCAAAAATTTTCGGACCACAACTGTCCATTACGCTTAGAGCTGGGGAGTGCCGGATTATTAAAAACATGACCAACGTTTTAAGAAGAGTCGAATGCGATTCGCCATCGATCGCATACGCGGTTCTTCCAGCGGGAGTACAAGCGAAGGGTGAAACGGCGGAGTTGTTCGCCGGCGAAACGTGCGGGATATCGGAAGCCGATCGAGACTTGGTTGAGATTTCTAAAGCAGATAGATTAATATCGTTTGACGATCCATTAGTGGTTGGATTGAGCGATTTCGCGTGAAGTAAAATACAGCTGTGTTATGGTATTAAAATCAATCAATCAATCTCCTCGGTCGTCGATTTTCGTCTCGGTGATGGTATACGCGTCTTCAATCTCCTCTAACGTTTTACCTTTCGTTTCCACGACGCTGACATATATTGAAGCGACGCTCAAAATGCCAATCGACGCGAACCCGAAATACGTAGACTTGATGCCAATTTGCTCAATTGCGTACGGCAAGTTCAAGCTAACGATAAAGTTTGACCCAAAGTTCAAAAGCGTCGCGATGCCGACCGCTTGCGAACGGACTTTGGTCGGGAACACTTCCCCGACTAACAACCACGCGATTGGACCAAAACTCACTTGATACGCGCCAACGTATAAAAAAATAGCAGCCACAGAAAAGCGCGCTTGCGTTTCCGAAAGTGTCGCCACCTCGACGCCCGATCCTGCAAAATCCGGCGACGCCAACGCCAGAACCATCAGCGATAACGTAATCGCACTCACTCCGCCAAGCAACAACGGACGTCGGCCTAAACTATCTACTTTCCACACGGCTATACCAGTCATGATCAGTTTGAACACTCCAACTACGACAGCAATATTGGACGCGCCTTGTGTTGACCACCCAGCCGCTTCGAACGTTTGCGTCGCGTAATACAACACCGATGGCTGCCCAGTGAACTGCTGAAATAACACCACCGATAAGCCAACGTATAAAGCTTTTGCGTATTTTTTATCTAAAATAGCGAACGGAGATCTTGGTTTCCCCATCTCCTCTTTCCTTCTCACATCTGCAAACATGTTAATCTCGTCTAATTCGTTCATCAATTCCACCTCGCTCACGTTCGGCCCTCGTAATTTTTTCAATGCCGGAAAAGAGTCCATATTTTTCGACGCCAACCATCTGGGTGAATCGGGTAAGATGAACCCGGCACCGACTAATGTCACCACCGCGAGCGGTACAGACGTCAAAAACATTGTCCTCCATCCTCCATCTTCCCCAACATACTGGCTCGCGCAAAAATACCCGCACAAAATCCCAAACACGATAGCCGCTTCTTTCAAAGAAATCAAAGTTCCTCTCAAAGAACTCGGCGCGGTTTCCGCGATGTACACTGGGGCGCCATGCATGGCAAACCCAATCCCTAACCCATAAATTGCTTTCGCAGCGATTAAAAAATCGACCGAACGCGCGTTCGCTTCCATCGTGCCGCCGATTAAGTACAACAGTCCCGCGAGCGCTATTTCTTTCCTCGATCCCAGCTTTTCGCCGGTGCCGGCGGCGGCAATAGCGGACGCCGTCAACGCGCCAAACAAAGACGCGGAAACGACCTGTCCAGATTGCGAGGCGTTCAAGGAAAAGAAATCCGACGCGGATGTTTTTATGCTCTCCAAAGCTCCCGAAGACAGACCAATATCTACGCCAAACAGCATCCCCGCCAGCGCCGGGAAGGCGAAAGCGACGCCGACGCGACCGTAATCGATTCCAATCCCCCTATTCGTCCCCCCGCCGCGCGTTTCTTTCATGTCGTCGTCGTCGTCGTCGTCTTTCGACGACGAAAACGGTTTCGCTCGAGCCCCGACCGACAAAGCGACGCGTTTGGATGATGATGTCACCTCAAAGTCGCTTTCTGACGTCAACCGATGATGACGATGACGAGACCAGCAGACCACCGAATGAATTTTGGTCGCCTTCTTCTTCTCTCCACCGGGAGGACCTCTCGTATTATTCGGCGTCGTTTCGAAGCGGCGAACGGGAGGAAAAAGCAGCCGACTTCTTCTTCTTCTTCTTCTCCTCGTCCTCGTCGAGCTTTCTTCTGCGGCCGCCGCGCGGGGCACGCACGCGCGCATGCACTCTGTGAGAGAGAGAATGTAGAAAAAGTTTGTTTTTTTGTTCATTTTTATAAAAACAAAAAAGTCACACGAGAGAGACACAGTTTATACTCATAATAAAAATTTATACAGAAAGTAAAAGTACCACATACTACTATACGCGCGCGACCCCACTCATTTTTTTGCTCGTTACAAAATCGAAACGACGATGATGTTTCGTCGCGGTTGTTCGTCTTCGCTGTCGGTCGCGAGACGCGCGCTGTCTTCGATGGAGACGTCGTGCTCGCCGAGGTCTTGTTTTGTGGACCACCACCAATTCGGTTCCCCGACTACGTCTTTGGGGAAGGTCGCGTCGTCGACGTGTCGCAGTGCGAAGGCTTCGACGCGTTTCAGCACGGCGAGGAGCGCGAATGAACGCGCGGGTGGAAATTCGGACGAAATTGACATGAAAGGCATCAAGCTACGCGGCCGACCGATGTATTTGGACATGCAAGCGACCACGCCGGTCGATCCGAGAGTTTTAGACGCGATGCTGCCGTATTTCGTGAGCTCGTACGGGAACCCGCACTCGCGGACGCATTATTTTGGATGGGAGGCGGAAACCGCGAACGAGGAGGCGAGGAAGAACGTGGCCAGCGTGATCGGAGCGACAGAAAAAGAGATCATTTTTACCAGCGGGGCGACGGAGTCGAATAATATGGCAATTAAAGGCATCGCAAACTTTTATAAATCGGGCGGGAAGACGCACGTGATTACGACGCAAACGGAACACAAGTGCGTCTTGGATTCGTGCAGGCATTTGCAACAAAACGGGTTTGATATTACGTATTTACCAGTGAAAACGAACGGGTTGATTGATTTGGAGGAGTTGAAGAAAGCCATTCGGCCTGGGGAGACATGTTTGGTATCGGTGATGGCGGTGAATAACGAAATTGGCGTTGTGCAACCGCTGAAGGAAATCGGGGAAATTTGTCGCGCGAATAAGGTATTTTTTCACACTGATGCTGCACAAGCGGTTGGAAAGATTCCCTTGAACGTGGATGAAATGAAAATTGATTGCATGTCAATTTCTGGACATAAAATTTACGGCCCGAAAGGCGTCGGCGCGATTTACGTTCGAAGACGACCGAGGGTAAGAATGGAACCAATCATCAATGGTGGCGGCCAAGAAAGAGGTTTGAGAAGTGGGACATTACCGACCCCGTTGTTGGTTGGGTTAGGCGAAGCCTGTAAAGTTGCTAAAGAGGAAATGGAATACGATCACAAACACGTCAAAAGGCTGTCGAAACGATTGTTGGAAGGGTTGAAAGAACGCATTCCGCATTTAGTCGTGAACGGGGACGAAGAGCAAAGGTACCCGGGTAACTTGAATGTGTCCTTTGCGTACGTTGAAGGCGAATCGTTGTTGATGGGCTTGAAGGATTGCGCGGTTTCGTCTGGGTCGGCGTGTACGAGTGCAAGTTTGGAACCGAGTTACGTCTTGAGAGCGTTGGGTGTGGAGGAAGATATGGCTCACACGAGCATTCGATACGGAATCGGGAGATTTACGACGGAGGAAGAGGTGGACCGCGCGGTGGAGTTGACTACAGAAGTGGTGGAGAAATTAAGAGAGATGAGTCCGTTGTACGAAATGGTGCAAGAAGGGATTGACATTTCAAAGATCCAATGGAGTTCGCATTAATAAGAATACATAAAAAATTACACTTCTCATCACAATAATAAAAAATATATCATTCTTCTGCATTAACTACTATCAACCAAAACTTCTATTTCGTACACCGATAACGTATACGCATCGAGCGAGAGTGGCACGCCTCGTTGTTTCAAAATTTCGCGAGTGAGTTCCTCCGAGTTGAAGTGACCAAGATATTGTTTTTTCATTGTCATGAACGCTTCCTCTCCAAAAGCGTCTTTTAAGGATTGGATGCTCGTTTCCGGCGCAACGACGTAATAGCAATCGTACTCTTGTGTAACCTTGTTCCTTTCATCGATGACTTTCATTGATTCAGCGAAACGTTTCGCGCTTTCTTGATCGTTTTCTTTGATGGCGACTATTTTCATCCCGTCTTTACCGAGCAGAGCGTTTGGTGGAGGGTACGTGCGCCAAAACGTAACCAACGCTTTAGAGCTATAATTCCCAAATCCTACTCCATCGGGATCAGCGGCAAAGTCAGAAAGATCTAAAACCGCCGACGATATTCGAGCTTGGTGCGCGAAACCATAAAAAATGGTTATCGACGCGTTAAACGCCAACCAAATGAGCCAGAAAAGGGAGAATTTCACGCGCACGCCACCGGTCGTTTTATTCGTGTCCTTATCTTTAACCGCGACAGGAATTTCTGCATCGTACAATCTAGCGAGTTCATAGCTCGCGATTGAAAGCACGGGAAGAATCGCTGGAAGTAAAAATCTCGCCTCTTGGTGCGAAGAAATCGACAAAACGGCGATCGACACGAACACGGAATACACGATTGTTCGCATACTTTTACCCGTCTCCGAACCATTCTCTTCTGTATTTCTTCTCCAGAACACGCTTTCCTTCATCATTTTCCATAAACACAACGCGTACGCCGGTCCAAACATGATGAATCCATTAAAAAGTAAATGTGTAAATCTAAAGTGCTTGCCATGATGTTCGGCTGCAAATTTCATGTTATACGCCAATGCGTGCCACGGAGCGAAATAAAACTCCTCTCCCTTCCGCTCGTAGTATTTCGCGTCCGATTTCGCGATCGCAGATGCGACTACCGCAAATGATACCACCACGATCGAACTCCGTCTCAAAAACTCCATCATCAGCTTTGATGTTTGCAAAAATCTCAAGGATTCAAACATCATCAAAGGCGCGACGAAAATCGCAGTCGTAAACCGTATAAAGATTCCCAAGGCAATTAAAGCGCCTCTCAGAATCAACATCGCATCCTCTCTCAACCCTTCTCTTGCTTTATCTTTACCACTACCACTACTATTATTGCCACTACCAGAACCACTCGTCATCGTATCCATCATACCGACCAAAACTATCGCAAAAACCGCCGCTTCCAATCCGTTTGAAAACGGTCTCGTGTGTATCACAAACATCGGCCACGACGAGGCCACTAAGATAGGCAAATATCGCATGTGTTTCAATCCTTTCTGTTCGTATCTTTTTGCAATCTTATTGGCGACGAAATCGACGATTAAGGAATACGTGGTCATCATCGCTCGTGGTCCGGCAAACAGCCACCAACTTTTCAAATCATTAGGGGAAATTCGCATCAAAATCCGATACGGTATCGAGCTCATCAAATAATGCGCCAGAGAACTTCGAATGGGCGTTTCCGTCGTAAACTCCCACGGAATGTGCGTTAAATCCTTTAATATCGTCTCTTTTTGGCCAAAAATGTCTCTAAACGCCGGTTGAATAGATTGAAAGTATTCGTCTGGATGGACGTACCCGGTGCCGAAAAAAGCGCACACGAATCGAAGGAGAAGGAGATGGAGAACGCGGAAACGATGACCGCGCGGACTGCTCAAGATCGCATCTTTTGCAGTCACTGTTGCGGGGCGAGCGTCTTTAGTGGACATCTGTATCGTTTCGTGTGATTCTACTACTTTTACTAAAGAAGAAGATTTCAGCTATTTTCCTCAACTGTGAAAAGAAAAAATGTCAAGATATTTTCAAACCCCGTCTAACCCGTCTAAGCGCTCATCTCCACCTCTCGTCCTACGATCTAAACCGTCGTCCCCGTAACCACTCCCGAGCAAAACGCCACCTTTAATCTTCTTATCGTGCGATTGTTGCACTTTTTCTAAGAACGCAGAGTATCCATTCATCTTCTCGATGGATTTGATGTCTATCGATTGACAGTTGTGTAAAGAGACGCGTTGGAGAAGAAGACATTTTTGGAAGAGATCTCGAGGGAGCAGTTTGAGATGAGGGTTGTCGTCCAGGAGAAGCGTTTTCAGTTTCGGTGGAAGGAAAATGCGCGAAATGGAGTGGATGTTGCATTTAGTCGCCGCGAACGTGGTTAAGTTTGGCCATCTCCTAACTTCTTCTTCCCCGGTCGTAGTAGCGTTAGGTGTTGACGAGGACGCTTTGCTGCCATCATCCGTAGTATCACATGAGCTGCCTAAACGCTCTAACTTCGCGTTTCCACTCACGTCCACGTCCTCTAACATTTCCATTTTCCCTAGTTGCTCTACATCCACCTCTTTTAAACGATTATGACTCGCGTTCAAAATTTTCAACTTTTGCGCGTGCGTTGACATTAGTTTCCAATCAATGCTCTCAATCGAATTGAAGCTCACGTCCAACACTTTCAACCGTGTCAAATGAACAAACATAAAGTCCAACGTTTTCAACGCATTCTTGCGCAACACCAACCTCTGTATGTTTGCGCCGACGCTCTCAAATAGACTCTCTGGAATATCCGCGATTCGATTATTCGTCGCGTCTAACGTCTTCACACTTTCCAATTCCCCCGCTTCTGGAGGAATATGCGTTAAAGAACAATCGCGTAACGAGACGACGCCGGTGGATTTCCAGTTTTGCACTCGAGAGTGGATGTTTTTTTTGGTGATTTGATTACGAACGCCGCCGAGAGAGGCGGCCGACGATTCCGGTTTGGACGCGCAACAACCCATTACGCGTGTATTTTTGCGTGAATTAAGCGCGCGTTTTTAATGAGGGTAATTTTGTGTGCTACTTACAACGAGTGTCTCTTCTTCTTCTTTGATTTTATGACCGCGACGCCGTCGTCGTCGTGTCGAGTTTCATCACTTAAAGCATTACCGGCGCTATTTCTCCGCCGCTTCTTGCTTTTATCGTCGGTGCTGAGAAGATTAGTATTCTTTTTCTTTTTCTTCTTTAAAGTAGATGGCTGCATGTCTTGAGGAAAGTAGTCGTCGTCGTCGTCTCTCGCCTCTTCGTTGTCGTTGGATTTAGCCGCCGCGGCTGCTTTTTTCATCTCTTTAAACATCGCTTTCCTCTGTTTTTTGTGCTCCAATTTTTTCTTGCCCGCTCGAATCTCTCTCGAAAGATATCCCTCTTTGTTGTCGACTCGGTCTCTTCGTGGGTTGTTCTCGCGTCCATCCTTTCGCATCGGTTTGTACTTTTCGTTTTTATCCGCCTCTAAATTTAACAACCACTTTGGGACGTCGCATCCGCTTCGTTGCATCACTCGTGCGATGGAACGAACCGTGCCTCTTTTCGCGTCTTCTTCGGTGAAGAAAGTGACAGCGTTTCCAACTCTGCCGGCCCTTCCGGACCGCCCAATGCGATGGATGTACGCGGTGCTTGTTATTGGAAAATCAAAGTTAATGACAGTGCCGACGGCGGCGAAATCCATCCCTCGGGCCATCAAATCCGTGGCGCATAAACAGTTCAGTTTGCCTATTCGGAACAGATCGACGATGGATTTTCGCTTCTTATCGCACATGTCCGAGTGAATTAAGCCGACCTCACCTAACGCTCCTCCAGTTAACTCTTTCGCGACTTGAATGCATCGATCTTTACTCTGTGTGAAGATGATTAAAGGCGTTTGGACACCTTTTTGGACCATTTGCTTCACGGCTAAAATCTTCCCGCTTTCTTTGCCACAAAAAACAAGTTTTTGTGAAATAGATTCGTTGGCAGAGTTTCGTTCGCCTACAGTAAGACGAACGCAGTGGTGCATGACGCTTCGCGCTAATCGCTCGGCGGTTTCTGGAAGTGTCGCGGAGAATAAAGCTTTGAGACATTTTTTCTTCTTTGCAGGACTCTTTTTCTTCTTCTTCTTTTTCTTTTTCTTTTTGTCGTCGTCGTCGTTATCGTCTGGATTATCGCACGCGTGCACGATGGCATCTATTTGCTCAACGAAACCCATCTCGAAGAGTTTATCGGCTTCGTCCAAGACTAAAAATTCAACCGCGTGCGTCGAAATTTTCTTTTGCATTAGAAGCGACGCCAGTCGCAACGGTGTGGAGACGAGAATATCCACTTTCTTGAAATCGTTTGCCGCGGTCGCTTTGGAGAGTTGCGTGACCCTGTTTCAAATAAAAGAGAGATAACAATTGATGTCGTCAATATACTCGCACGCGAGAGAAGCAAGCGGGAAAAAATGAGTGAATGTTTTCGTTTTGTTTTTCTTATGCGCTATTGTTGATCAGAGCTGCTATTCCCTGTCGACTCTTTAGCGCCAACCGTTTTCTTCAACTCGTAGAAATCACAAGCGTCCTCTAGTCGGATATCAAACACCAACTTCGGCTTCACATTTCTACACTTAGAAGAGTGCGGAGAGGCACCTCACAGAACGCCCTTTAAATGGTCGTAAAAAAGACGTCACAGGCTTTCTGTTTTCCTCACTTCAACAACACACGCGAGAGCCAACGATACCAAAAAAAGCGCTCACCTTAATCCATCGCTCAACAGAGTACAAATCCGCATCGATTGCGTCGCCAACTCTTTCGTCGGCGCTAACAATATTGCTCTCACCCCTCCATCTTTCCTTTTTCCAAGTCGCATAAAAATAGGCAGCAAAAACGCGAGTGTCTTCCCACTTCCCGTAGGTGCCACTGCCAACGTCTCCACATCTTTCAACATCATCGGTATCGCTTGCCGTTGAATCGGTGTCGGCTCGAGCCATTTGCACTCCTCTATCCTTCTCACTAAAGATGCCGAACACCCATACATAGTTTCTAGATCTTTGAAACTCTCCAATGGTGTCGGTATCACGTTTCGTGAGTCGTCTCCTTTCACTTTAATTCTATATTTCTTTCGTGCGATGTTCGCGAGTTCCTCTGGCGTTTGGTGGTATCCATTTGACTTTGACACTTGTTTGTCATCTCTCTTCGTCGTCGTCGTCGTCGTCGCAAACATCGATATCTTTT
>JACLAA010006666.1_pt1 | contig 19964 bp, 13 predicted proteins | sample 8027891 | NCBI WGS metagenome assembly JACLAA01 (sample SAMN15724900, study PRJNA655200) | protist metagenome | isolation source: fluorescence activated cell sorting (FACS) single amplified genomes of... | place: Spain: Blaines Bay Microbial Observatory, Mediterranean Sea | collected 2016-01-19 | reverse complement strand
GGTACCATACCGATACCATACCTGGCGGCCGCCTGAGAGGCTGCTGGCGCGGCGCCCAGGCCATCACTGCTCGGCTCTCGACGACAGCACGCGCGCGGTCGGTTCTCGTGACCACCCGCACGCGCGCGCGACAGCCAGAAACAGCCGTCATGCCGCCCACGCATCTGCTGCGCTATGCGTCAGCCGCGGCCGCCGCGGCCACGGCCAGCGCCGCACGCGTCGCGCGAGCCGACGGGTGCCCGATGAAGTCGAACAAGGGAGGAGGCGGCTGTCCCATCAAGGGTTCAAATAATATGCCCGCCACGCCGCAGCAGACAAAAGCCCCCGGCCAGACCACAAATCTAGACACGAAAAGGGAAGACTCCACGATCCCCCAGAAAGGAGGAGCAAGTACGTGGCAGTACCCAAGCCCGCAGATGTTCTGGAACGCTTTGGTAAGAAAGGACAAGGCCGACGGTGCGGACGAAACGGACATGGACACGGTCGTGGCGGTTCACAACGCGATGAACGAGGCGACCTGGTCGAAGATTCTCGAGTGGGAGAAGTTGCGGGAGGGACCGCCGCCGGAGCTCGTGCGCTTCACGGGGCGGCCCCATGATTTATCTCCCAAGGCCTTGCTGAAGATCTATGTTTTTGGTCATCCTAAGCCGTTTGATCGGCACGACTGGGTCGTGTCCCGCGGGGAGGAGGAGCGGAGGTATGTCATTGACTACTACTCGGATGAGGGCAAGGCCTCATCAGATGAAAAACCGAAGACGATGCACGATTATGCGGCTTTGAAGTCTATAGCAGTCGACGCGCGGCCCGCACTTGATAGTGTCGGTGCCGTGCTGGATAGGGTCGTACACATGCCGTCGCTGCGTTCTTCCGGTGACGCGTCGCCGGCATTGCCATTAAGGCCGCCCTCTTCCATGAAGGAGGACCCTAGAGCGATGATTTGGGAGAAGTGCAGCCAACGGGCCAAGGCTCTATCAAAATGCGGCGACGACGAGAAGACGTGCGCCGACGCCGCCATCGCGTTGCAGCACTGCGTCGCGTCGGTAGTATGTCCGCGCGAGGCCGAGGCCTTCAGGGAAGCGGCCGTCGCGAACAAAAACGCGGAGCAGGCCTATCAGGCTATGGACGCGGCGTTGGACGCGTGGTCCGCGCAGAACGGGTCCGTGCTGTCCGAGAGACCTGACTAACAATTCACGTTACTTACACATTCCTAAGGGGCCGTCCAGTGATCGCGCGGTCCCGTACGTGCTCGATCACAACGACGCGCGGATCTTCATCGCCGGCGAGCGCTACGAGGCGACGTGTCGATCAGAAGCGCGCCCCGTCGGGCAGCGGCTCGCGGGAGCTCGCGCAGTTGTTGCCCCGTCGGTCGCAGGGTCCCTTATATAAGGGACTCACCAGATTCTCGGGGCAGTTCTCGTGAGTCCCTTTGCAGTCGTAGATGCCCGAGACTGCTCCGGGCTTCGCAGGGGGGTCGGGCCTCAGTAATGCACTCCACTTCATCCCATGCGTCGCGTTCCAGCGCTCCTCCGACCGCCGGATCTGCGCCGACGCCTCGTGGGCGCGGGCGAGCGTCGTGGACCGCACCTTCCGGTCAGAGCAGCCCAATGAAAACGCCATAATCAAGTCAGAAGGTAACGCGACAATCCCCGAATCGCAGTCATTAATGCCGAAACTAATGAGGACATCATCACCATCACCTCTAGTTAATGACGTAACAAATTGGACCAAGTCGCAGCGCCTCATGTCCAAGCGAGCCGAAGGAAAGCAGAACGGTGATGAGGTAGCGACATGGTCTAGAGTAGTGGCATTGTACAGCACAAAATAGTGCAGATACGTGTTCCACGACGTCGTCTTCGTGATGTTCTTGTAGCCGTTGACCGGGAGTTCGTTGTGCGTGATCCATCTACTCTTAAAGGGTCGGTCGTGGCCGATAGCTAGCAATAAACCATGCCTTCGCAGTAGTAACGGATTAACATTGTTGTGGAGCCAGTGGTACCTGCCCGCAGCGAGTTGTTTCGTTTTCTTGCCCGTGACTTCGCCGCACTTCGTCCACGGCGGCTTGCAGGCCGTATGATGCGTGGCCTCCCGCAGGCTTTCCCTCAGTATGAGTTTCGACTTACCGAGATAAGCCAAGAATTCGAGTTTCTTGTGGCGTACTACTAAGCCCACGTTCCTCAATCTTGATTCAACTACTAGGTTCTTCTCCGAGAAAAATAGGGGCGGCGCTCGTTCGAACGCCGCGACCAATTCGTTCCCTGACACACCTAATACGAGTTCGTACACCCCGAACTTCTGGGGCACGACGTCCCTATCCTCGAACTTTGGGGTTAATACAACTGTCGCTACTAACCGTCCTCTATGGGTCATGAGCCGCACGTCCTCGCCCCATTGCTCGGCGTCTCCACTCTTAGCCCACCTGGCCGTTTGTATGGTACATAATTGATCATCCAATATCAATACGGACGAGTGCCTTCCTAAATTATCACCAGAGTCTCTTCTTTGCGTGTCCTCCCATCCTAGGATAGAGCATTGCGCGTACGAATGCCTCACCGTTAAAACGTATGTAGCCTTTGACCAGATCCCGCCCTTCTTCTGTAAGGCGTTCATGAGCCGCTTCGGCAGTCTAGCTAACCCTGGATTGCAGGCCGCGTGTTTGGTGAACACTGGGGCGTCCTGCGCCAGTCGTCTTACGTCGACCGGCAAGGATACAGCGTCGTATTTCGAGGCCGTGAAGCGCGCATTCCTATACTCGGAGATGGATTGTGTTGCTCGCCTAGTGCCAAATCTATTGTAGTAGTGCCAGTTGCCCGCGTAGCACGCGTTCCGCGTGCGCGACTCGGTCAAGGCGTTCCATAACTCAGAGCGGCACTCGTTCGCTGGTTTTTGGTCCGCGAGTCGCATCGCCCGTTCGTGCTGGGATGTGGGTGCCGGTACCGGTACATGTGTAGGCGCGAAGGACGGTAATGAGGTGGACGGCACTAATGTTGGTTCCGATGAAGGCTTCGGCGTGGGCTTGCGCGTGGGGTCCGGTTTGGGCGTCGGCGCGGGCGTCGGAAACTTGGTAGGTTTCGCGGTGGTTGGGGAGGGCGTCGGTTTGAGTGATGGCTTCGGCGTGGGCTTGGTCGTAAACAAGTAGGGCTTCGTTCGCATCAATTGTTCCATGCGCTCCCTTCCCCTACGCTGCTGCATGCGCCAGCGAGCTCTCCGGGCCGCCTCGTCGGCGCCGCACGCGACGACGAGGACTAGGGGCGCCAGGCGCATCACAGGCTGCCCACTTGCTGAGACTGCTCAGTGCTGCTTGCTGGCTGCCGCCGCGCGACGCCGGCGTCGAGAAATGCTGTTCGCAACTGCTCTCAGCTCGAATGCTCACGGTGTTGGATCGTTTCGTTTTACACCCCATGCTGGCTGCCGATGGCGGCCTCGATTTGAGTGGTGGTGGTCTGCGCGCTTCCTAGCCGTGTCGGAGGTGTCCCGAGCGATGCCCTGTGGCCAATTGGAGAATTCTAGCTAGCGTCCTTAAGACACACTAGAAGCAAGCTCAGCGATTTTGCGAGGCTGGACATAAAGCCGTCTGTAGGACTGCTTTTTGGCCACCGCCCGCTCCACAGAGCCAGCGAAGGACCACCGCTGCGCCGCACGAGCCAGCAAGGACAGCGCGGCTGCGGTTTACTCGTTAGCGAGCACCATGTCGTCGCTCCGCTTGCAAAAGCGGCTGGCGGCGTCCGTCCTCAAGACGGGCAAGAACCGCGTCTGGCTCGACCCGAACGAGGCGAACGAGATCTCCATGGCGAACTCGCGCCAGAACATTAGGAAGCTCATCAAGGACGGTTTCGTGATCCGCAAGCCGGTCGTCGTCCATTCCCGTTCAAGGGTGACGCGCCACCTCGAGGCGAAGCGCAAGGGCCGGCACACGGGCTTAGGTAAAAGAAAGGGCTCAGCCAACGCGCGCATGCCCGTCAAGGTGCTCTGGATGCGGCGGCAGCGCGTCCTCCGGAGATTATTGCGGAAGTACCGCGACGCGAAGAAGATCGACCACCACTTGTACCACGATCTCTACATCGCGGCGAAGGGCAACCAGTACAAGAACAAGCGCGTGCTCATGGAGGCGATCCACAAGCTCAAGGGCGAGAAGGCGCGCGAGAAGGCGCTCACCGAGCAGGCCGAGGCGCGCAAGTCGAAAGCTAGGGCCAAGGCGAACCGCAAGGCCGCGGCGAAGGCGGCGGCGGCGCCGGCCGAGGCGTCTGCGTAAATTGGTGGGGTTTATGATCTTGTGGCCTGGGGGTTTTGTGGCATTGGTGCTCTCCTCCGGAGCGCGTCGGCGGCGTTACGCGTGTGGTGGGCAGGGTCGAGATGTCCGCGCCCGCCCGGCGGCGCAGAGCCTGCAGAGGCCCTTGTCACCGGATTTCATTCGCGTTCGGACGCAGCACATTGTTTTTAGGTGAGCGCCGGGCTGCCCTTCGTGCTGCCCGTGCGACCATAGGAAGACATTGCGGTACTCCGGCTGCCCGGGCAGCCACACCTCGAGATCCACACAACACTGCGCCTTAACCCACGTCGCCCGCACAGCCGTCCGCGCTGCCCTGAGCCTGAGCAGGCATGGCTGAAGCAGTCCCTGAGGGAGGAATAGAGAGGCATTTGCAACAAGCGGCTGCCGCGGGCCGCCAGCATGTCACTGAGTGGTCCGAGAGGCACAGCGCGCCGCATTTTCAAACCGATGTGTGGTTCGTCGTCACTGATGAGAACGGCATGGAGACCCGCGTCCCGGCGTGCCGCGCCGTCCTCAGCATTAACTCCGTCTTCATACAAAATCTTCCAGCTGGCGATGAAGAAACCGAGGTCAGAATAGACCGAACAATATGTACCGATGCAATCACGGTCGTCTACTTCTTGTGGCTGAACTATCCGTGCTTTACGAGGAAGGTCGATGCATTAAATGGCCAAGAATTGGAATTTATTGCGCACAGCCCCTTTGATGGATTGGTTGATGAAGTATTGGACGAGACTATTGGTTACGATGAAAGGCAAACGGCGGAATTGTGCCTGGCCATTGCCAAGCTTGCCAAGTTCGCAGATTTTATGTGTGCCGCCGGGACCATCGAGCGTCTCGTGGACATCTTCGAAAGGATTTTCAATGTCGTGCCGGATGGTAAGAAGACGAAATATCTATACATGGCCTCATTCGCGCTGGATGATGTTGACAGCAGAGATAGAAGAACTACGGGGGTTCGACAGGGCTCGAGTTTCGTCGAGGAGTTCCCGGCATGCTTCCTCAGCATGAATGAGGCCGAGCGCGAGCGGATCGCCGATCACGTAGTGCCAATGTTCGATGCGTTCCTAAAGGGCTGTCCGTGTCAGCTCCCTCGGAACACACACACTGGCCATTATGATAGCCATGTCAACATCCCCGACAATGTCCGTCGCCCTGCTGAGCGAAGTCTATCGCGACTAGCCGATATCACGACGTTCCTGCTCGATTTTTACGAGAAGGCGCGCTCGGGTCCTGCGTAGAGCGCGTATAGAGCTCCCTTCACTAGATATTTAAGCGACTCATGGGGGGTCGCGCGCTGCAACAGGGCCCGGAAGATGCAAACTAAAAATCCTTAGCCGTGCCGGAACTTGACCGCCCGCGACAGCCCGACCTTGGCGAGCCCGTTCGACGTCTCCATGCAGTCCAAAACGCGCGCCACGGCGACGGACGGCGGCTCGCCCGCCTTGCCCGCCGCCTCCAATGCCAATTGGGCCAGCGCCCTCCCGAACTGCTCTCTAGATAATGCCGCGTCCCCCCGCAACACATCCCGCGCCAAATGCATCAAGTACGCATAAGAAGCAAAGGCCGGCGCGAGGTGGAAGTCCCTTGCCAAAGCCCAGAACCGCTCCAGGGACAGCTCCCTCCTCAAACCCCCTTTGACCAATTTGGACGCGGAGTAGTGCGCGTGCACGCCGTCCAAAACACTACCAGCGCGGCTCTCTAGACATAAACGGGCGGCCCGGACGCGCTTCTGCTTCGTCGACGGCTGCGTGTTCTGGGAGAAGACATACCACGCCGCGAACGCCTTCTGCGCCCCCGTCCTCGCATCTAGCACATGCATCTTCCGCCACAAGAGCACGGCAGCAATGCGCCGCCCGCGCTTCGCCGTGCGCCTCTGGTGTCGCTTCAACTGCTTGTTTTCTAAAGACAATTCCCGGAGATGATGCTCGGCCGACGCGGCCACGGCGTCGGCCCACTCGTTGGGCTCCACTTTTACCGGTGGTGCCCTACTTAGATTACGTTCCTGCTCCCTCAAAGCTCTTTCTCTTGCATCAAGATCGGCGCCGGCCATCGCTTGATCAGCTGCCGCACTCGCAACCGCCGCCTCCCGCCTTTTGACAGCTTCCTCGCGCTTCTGCAAATCCGCCTCCGCCTTGACCAGACGCTCCATCCGCTCGACGGCGTCCGCCTCGACGGCCGCACAACGCTCCTCGCGCTGCACCACATCAGCCTCGGCCGCCGCCACTGCTCTAGCTCTCGTCAGGACGGCTCGCTTCGCCTCGGAGAGGTCCTCGTTCACAGGCGAAGTGGGATACGTCGGCGCGAGCGGCGGCCGGCCCTCGAACTTCGAGGGCGACGCGGGCGGCGTCGAGGCCTGCGCGGCGTCGCCCGCGAATTCCAGCCACTTGATGAACGTCTCCATGAGGATGGACTGCTCCTTGCGCCACGCGAGGCCCGCCACGATGGAAGCTAATAGCTCATAAGCGAAGTCCGGCACCGGCTTCTCGTCGTCGCTGTCGTCAAAGGTCTCGGATTGGCGCGCCCGAGGCGACTCCGCGAAGCACGACTCCCTCTCATCGTCGTCGTCCTCCTCTACCCTATCTCCGAAGCCTACCAACGCGGCGGCCGCCTGAACGACGCCGTAGTTCGGCTCGAGGTTATCGTCGTCCTCGATCTCGCCCGCCGACTCGAGGGATGCTGGGGCTGGTAATGGGCTCGTCTGATCCACGTTTAGCGCGTCGGGCTCGTCTTCTCTCCAGCCGTCGTGCCTTACTCCGTCGTCATCACTAAAGTCGTCGACGCCGTCGAAGAAGTCGTCGTCGCCGTCGATGGCCTCCGCGTCGTCGCCGAAGTCCCGCATCGCGTGCCTTGCTGGCGGTTTTGGGTTTTCAGAGTGCCGAGGCAGCGCTGCAACCCGTTCGACGCGAGGCGTGGCCAAGTACTGGGTGGCAGCGATGCCGCGCGCTACTGGCACTTGGCTACAGGCACTATACGGTCCAAAAGCGGTGCATCCGCCTGGAATCGAGCTAGCGTCGTAGAGACACTAGCAAGCAGTCGGCGCTTGCCAAAAACCACGCCGTACGCCGCCGCTGCGTACAGCTGTTACTTGTAACACCTCCACAGAGTCACCCGCGCGAGCCGCGCTGCCGCCACAAGCTTCCGCGTTTCCGCCAGGCCCGAAACAAAGCCTAGCAGCACCGCCGCTGCAGCGACAAAAAAATGGGCGGCCCCACGGCCAACACGACCGACGTCACGTCCGAGAACGTCCACGGCACGAACCCCCAGAGAATAGTGGAAAAGATTCTGAGGACCAAGGTCTACGCGACGCAGTACTGGAAGGAGTCATGTTTTGGCTTGACGGCCGAAACGTTAGTAGACAGAGCCATAGAGCTATCTCATGTGGGAGGCACGTATGGTGGGACGCGAAAGCCCACGAAGTTCATGTGCTTGCTCCTGAAGATGCTGCAGATCCAACCGGATCTCGAAATTGTCGTAGAATTTGTCACGAACGAGGACTACAAATATGTAAGAGCGCTCGGTGCTTTATACTTAAGATGTGTAGGAAGACCAGCAGATATCTACCGATACCTCGAACCGTTGTATACGGACTACTCCAAATTACGAGTACGAACGTTTGAAGGGTGGCACGTCACGCACCTGGACCAGTTCATTGATGAATTGCTGACCGAGGATTATGCCTGTGACATTGCGTTGCCGCACTTGCCGAAAAGATGGCATTTGGAGAAGGCGGGGCAGCTCGGGCCCCGAGTGAACTCTGCCGCTGGCTTGGACGGTGACGAGGAGGTTTCTGAAGAGGAGGAAGAAGTAGTTCAAGAGGAGGCGATCGTCGGGCGGCTGAAAATGAAGGGTGGTTCGAAGAAGAGGCGGCGCGAGGAGGTTCAAACAGAACAAAATGAGGATCGGGTCGCGGACGGCCACGACCTGGACATCGAGGCGACGAACGCTCTGAGAGCCAAATTAGGCCTGAAGCCCCTAAGAACATAGCATTAACAGTACCCCGACGGCGACGACGGCTATGGTAATCGTGGTACAGGACGACGACTCCTTCGGCACATCGGAAGACGAGGGAAACAGGGTTGTTCGAGACGGCATGGGCTTCGACGCGTGCTCCGCGACCATGCGCCTTGCGATACGCGCGAAGCCGTCGACGTCGCCCGCCCTCAGCAGATTGCCGGCGTCGCAATTGAGGGGCGAGTCGGCGTTCGGCGCCGCGAGCAGCGCGCGCACGGCCCTGACGACAGAAACCAGCGTCCAGGCCGGGCTCCAGGCCTCCTTCAGAATATCCAGGCAGACCTCGCCCGTGCGATCGTGAATATTTGGGTGAAACAACGGCGTCGTCACTCTTACTACAGGCGGCGCGAGCGGGTAGCGCACGCCGATGTTGAGTTCCAATTCAAAGACGCCGCCCTCGAAGGGCGTGTCCGTGGGGCCGGCGACCCACGCCCTCCAAGACTGTAAGTTGTCCTGCTGTGGTGCTAGGACTAAGTCCGGCTCCGTCGAGCGCTGGGCGTCGGCGGCCTCCTTGCGCAGGCGCTTGAACATTGTTCGTCGCGTCGATGGCGTGGAGGACCACGCGTATAGGCTGCGTGTGCCGCAAAAATGCCGGCTCCGCGCTGCTTGCTTTAGTGCCTTACTCCGCTAGCTGGCTGCGGGCTTTGGAGCTAAGTTGCCAGTGGTGCCTATATAGAGGTCTAGGGATCGTACGGACCTACTGCTGGAATGCCTGCTGCGAGGTGCCACCGCGCGCTCCAAACTGACGATGTGCTGGCGTGTGTGCTCTCCAAAGTCGAGGTGCGCGACGCATGCCTGCATGGGTTAGCTGCGGTTTGCAAGCAGTGGCGCGACGCGTGGCGCCGACGAGCGAGGGGATCCTACAGCCTGGTTGGCCAACCCCTCGGCACCTATAATTATTGTGACCACCTTTCCGCAACGCCTGGCGGCGGCGTTATCGTTCCTGATTACGACGGCAATTGCTTCCACCGCTACTCGCGAGAAGGCCTCCTGATAAAAACTGGATGCCGGGGGGCGATAGAAACTCCAATTGCGATAGCTCTACTGGACGACGATACTGCGTGGGCGGTCTCATTTGATAGGGTTACTGTAACTCGGTGGAGCCTGGATCTCGAGGTTATGCAAGACGTCCATCTCGTTGATTACCTGGTTGAGATCAACTTTAGAACTATATATAATTGCAACCGGGTAAATGATTGCGCCCTGGCTGGCGATGCGCTATTGGTCCTGGGTGCTGTCGATGGGAAGTACGGTCAGATCTTCGTGCTCGACAGTAAAACCGGGGACCTTCGGTATCGATTTGGCTCGACTGCGCCCCCGGGCGGTGTCGATGAGCTTCGTTTCCCGCTCGGCCTGGGCGCTGCTGGCGATTACTGCTTCGTGGCTGATACCTACAATCAATCCATTGCGATCTTCAATTGGCGCGACGGCACGTTCGTCCGCCGCTACGGCAAGCAAGCCGATGCTCCCGAGATAAACGACGTGGAAAACTGGGAGCTTGATATACATCGGCAAGGGTATACCGACGAACGCCGGGGAACCGGTCCGTGCGAATTCATTGAGCCCTATTCAGTTGCCGTTCGAGACCGGTTCCTCTACGTCTCTGAACGTGGCGGCCGGCGGATCCAGGTCATACGCCTCCCCGACGATCTCGCCGGCTCGGAACCGGAAGTGGTGCAGATAATCGACTCGCCGACCGGAGACAAACTCTCGGGAATTTGCCACGACGGTGCCCGACTGTGGTGCATGGGGCCGAGCTTTGCCTCGAGCTTTGCCTTCCTCTTCGCGCCAATTGTGTAAGGAATAATGTCCGAGTAGTCTTACTCGATCGTCGCGTCCCAGCCCAGCTCCAATTGGTCCCAGCGGCGCCCCTCGTACTTCCGTTCGGCCGCGCGGCGCCGCCGCGCCCCGGGGTCGCCGCCCAGGCCCTCCACGCGGTTCACGTGGCGCCAGGACAGCTCGCGCCAGCGACGCTTTGCCCGCGCCGCCCGCGCCCGACGCTTCGCGTCCTCGTCATATTGGCTCGCCTCCGCGGCCCGCGCCGCCAACACCTCCCGCTCCTCCTTCTTCAGGCGGCGCCACTTGCGCACCGCCGCGTAGCGGCACATGCGATCCAGGTACCACCTCATCACAAAGTGGCCGCGGACCGCTTCGATGGACACGGGCGGTTTACGTGGAGCGTCCTTGCGCATCGCCGCCTCGGCGGCCCGCCGCGCCCGCGTCAGCGTGCCCGTCTCGCGGCGCCAGTGGCGGCTGTTCAAACCCTCGGTCTTGGCCGCGCCGCGCCGCCGCGCCCAGCGCGGGCTCGCCTCGTCGGGCCAGCACCGGTCCTCGTCCTTGGGCGGCGCCTCGACCTCGACGGCCGGCTTCTTCGACCGCCGCCGTCTCCGCTTCGCGGGCGACTTCACGATTGGCTCCGGCGCCTTGGCCGGCGACCGCCGCCTTCTTCGCTTCTCGACGTGGCGCCAGCTCTCGTGCGAGAGCCAGTGGCGGATCGGCGGGTTGCGCCGCGCGCGGAAGATGGCCCTGGCGTCGAGCGCACAGGGCTTCTTCTCCGCGTCGGCGTCCGGGGCTGCCGGTGCCGGTTCCTGGGGCCGCTCGCCGCGGCCGTGCCAGCCGTAGCAGCGGCGCAGGTGCTGCGCCGGCATTGCTGTAGCAACGGTGCTGCGAAGGCTGCCCGTCTGCCGGTTGCGAAGCTGCCAGGCCTGGGTGCAGGGTCAACGGCGACTCGGCGTGCCGAACCCGACTGAGCGCGCGGCGTCGAAGGCTGCCCCTCGTCCCTGCGATTAGCGCGCACCTTCGCAGCAAAAACGGAGTCCAACGGGCGGGGTGGGGTCAAGCTCGCAAAAGCTCGAACTCCCGGAGGACAGTCTCGGACGACTCGGGGGTCTACCGCAAGCCTAGGCATCGCCATAATGGCGCTATGGAAAATGGAACTCCCCGCGGCGGCCGCGAGACTCGGCGCGAGAGAATGTGTTGCATAGAATCTAGTTACCCGTCCTCCTCGTCGACGACCTCCTCCTCCTCCATGAGCTCCTCGCCGAGCTCCTCCTCCGCCGGCTCGTCGCCGTCGCTCGCGACCGCCTCCTCGTCGCCGTCGCTGGCGACGGCCTCGTCGTCGGGCTCGTAGACCGACTCGCCGGCGAGCGGCTCGTCCTCAAAAGCCAACTCCTCCTCCTCGGAGTAGGCCTCGGCCTCGGCCTCGAAAGGCGCGGGCGCGGGCGCCGCGAAGGGCGCCGGCGCCGGCGCGCACCAGCATTCGTAGGGCCGCGCCGGTGATTGCGGCACTTCCGCCTCTCTTGCCAAACGCTCGGCCTCCTCGGCTTCCGCGAGAGCTCGAGCCTCCGCGCGAGCCGCGCCCGCCTTGCGGAAGGAGTGTCCCGTGCCGGCCTGCGCCAGGAGCTTCTTCTTCGAGGCGCTCTTGCGGGCATTTGATTCCGCGATGGCCCGCTTCTCGGCTCTCTCGACACCTGCAGCCCCAAAGGCCGACGCGACACCAACCCCGAATTTCACGGCCCGTTTACTCCCTTCCTTCCGAGCTAGAGCCAAGGCCGCGGCCCGTTTCTGCGCCTCCTCCAGCCTCTTAGCTTTGAGAGCCAGGATGCGATTGCGACCACCGGTCACAGATAACGGCATGGGAATGTTCGCGCCCGGCTTCAGCAAGTGAGGAATAATATCTTCACAACCAGCCAACAAAGGCGACTTCGAGAGTTTGGTCAACTGCCCGACCTGCCTCTTACGTCGTTTCTTGTAGGCCGGGGAATTCTTTTCTCGAAAATCGAGTTCCCGGAGTTTCTTCAACTTCGCGACGTTTTCGAGATGCTTCTCTTCCCGTTTCTTGCGGCGCCGTTCCGCGCTCATTAACCTCTTCCGAGCCTCCCGCAGCTCCTTCTCTTCCTGGGACTTCCTCATTTCAGCAGTCTTCCTCATGAACTCCTCGTGACTGATGTTTTTCTGCGCAATAAACTGGCCGTCAAACCTCGGCCCGTGGACCTTCATGAAGTGCATGAACTCGTCTACGGTGACGTCTCCTGACGAGTCTTCGTCTATCGCTCTCCATAGACCTTTGAGCTCATCTTGCGACATGTCTTTTTCTCTCAGATTGAGTCCAGGATCTCTCATCCTGGTGACACCTTCTAACTCTTCAAAACCAAGTCTACCACTCTCATCCGTGTCGAATTTGTTAAAAATAGCGAACCAGTTGCCTTCACTGACTCCTGAACCGTCCTTCGAGAACTCGTGCACCGCCGCGTCGTTTATTTTCGTACATAGCCTCTTCATATGTTTCTTTTTCAGGATGGGCCAGCCCGACAGTACCAAGATATACAGTCTCGATTGAAATTCTTTAATAGTGACCTCACCGGACTCGTCCTGGTCGATAAAGCACCACAATCCATATAGAGATACATCGTCGAACGGGCACTTGAGCACGTCATTGACAGCAGCAGCAAATTCATCAAAGTCCAATCGGCCCGACCCATCTAAATCCAGCCGCTCGAACAACATCGCCCAATTTTTATTCATCGCATTGCGCAGGTCCCACGCGAAGCAAATCCGATCGAATTGGTCGTGCATCTGTAGTACTAAGGGTCTCAACTGTTCCTCAGTCATGGCTTTTCCTGTCGCTTTTTGGTCGTCATCGAGTTCTCGGTGCCTCGGGCCCGTGTAGGCCGCCATGGGATCGTAAAACTTCTTCATAAAGTGCATGAATTCATCTACCGTGATGTTTCCATCTGAATCGGCGTCCATGGCCTTCCAGAGGCCCTTCAGGTCATGTGTACTGAGATCTTCTTCTCTTAAGTTTAATCCGGGGTCCCGCATCCTCGTAACACCTTCTAGTTCTTCCCATCCTAACCTACCGCTTTCATCGGTATCAAATTTATTAAAAATCTGGAACCAGTTTCCGCTTGATACTGCTATTGATTCTTTGCTGAATTCATGCACCGCCGCATCGTTAATTATTTCACATAATCGGTTCAAGTGCTCCGTCTCTAGTGAAGGCCACGCATCTAGTAACAAGAGATAAAGTGCGGACTGGAACTCTCCTATCGTGACTTGTGTCGAGCGATCCTTGTCGACGTAGCACCAGAGCCCCCACACCTTATCCTCGGCCACGTCTAGGGACAGTACTTCCCTTATAGCGTCCTGGAACTCGCCGTAGTGGAGCATGCCGCTCCCATCCGTATCTAATCTCTCAAATAACATCTGCCAGTTGCCCCGCATGGAATTGCGCACGTTCCAGGCCAGACAGATCTTCGGGAAGGCCTCGTGCATCTGCAATACCACTTCCCTGAGTTCCGAGATAGGTAAAGCTTCGGCCGCCTCCCTTGCTTCATCATCTAAGTCGGGCAGGACCTTGATCTCATTACCTAGTGATAGTCCACGCATCTTCTTCGAGTAGTCGGTAAGTTCGTGCATCTGCGGCCCGCGCGCGCGCATGAAGTGCATGTATTCATCCACGGTCACATCTCCAGAACAGTCCGCGTCTATCGCTCGCCAGAGGCCTTTCAGGTCGTGTGTTGATAAGTCTGATTCTCTTAGGTTCAAGCCCGGATCCCGCATCCTCGTGACACCCTCGAGCTCCTCGAAGCCTAGTCTACCACTCTCATCCGTGTCAAACTTGTTGAAGATCTGGAACCAGTTGCCCGACGTCACGCCACTACCTTCTTTCGAGAATTCGTGGACCGCCGCGTCATTGATAATGATACAGATCTGCTCCAGTCTTTCCTCAGACAACTGAGGCCAGTCCTCCAATAGCAACAGGTAGCAGGCGTGCTGGAACTCCTCGATCGAGACCAATTCGGACTTGTCGTGGTCGACGTAGGCCCACAGCGCCCGCAAATGGTCCTCCGGGACGTCGATCTTGAGCACATCGGCCAAGGCTCCGGTGAACTCCTCGTAGTCCAATCGGCCCGACCCGTCCGTGTCCAGCCGCTCGAACAGCATCTTCCAGTTCTTGTTCATGCTCCCCTTGACGTTCCACGCGACGCAGATCTTCGGGAAGGCCTCGTGCATCTGCAATACCACGCTCCGTAGGATTTTTGTATCTAGTTGCTTTTCATGGCTGTCGTGGGCCGTGGGCTTCTTGCTCTCGGAGACCATCTTGCTGTCGTGTCGGCGGCGCGCTCCTTCTAGCTGGGGCTCCCCAGGGCAGCCCTCCGAACAGCGCGGGCCGCGCGCTCCTTGCTGCCCTCGACGCGTCGCCGATCGCTTCGTGTCGATCGACTGGACTACCCTTGGTGCCGTCCCGATGCGCGGGGAGCTCGCGTGCGCTCCAGGGCGCGAGAGGCAAGGCGGCGCTGAGATGTGAGAGCAAAAGCTGGTATGGCTAGCGCCGCCCGGCGCGGGGCGAGTAGCGCGTCCACGTATACTTGCGAGGCGGCGACGCGTCTTCTACATCCCGAAAAAAACGTAGTACCATATAGTACCATATAGTACCATACCGTAGGCATAAGCAGAGGCTCATTCAGCCGCGGCCGACGCGCAGCGCATACGCCCCCGTGACCCACGCTACGTGCTGAGAGCTCTGCTGGCATACGCTGGCTCGCGCAGCAAAAAGGAGGGCGTGAGGCACGCGCCCAGGACAGCACCCAACTCCTACCCTGGGGGCAAGCAACATACATTTACAGCCGAGCGCGTCACCCGTGGACAAGCTAAGGCACCATGTCCACCCTCTCGGCAGCGCGCGCGGACAATTTTTATTATCCCCCCGGCTGGGACCCGAGCAAGGAGTCGCTCAATCAACACACCGGCCATACAAAAGGTAGGAACCAATACGAACAAAAGGGTCTGATCCGCTTCGAATTACCTTTTGATGGGTGGTGCACGAAATGTGGGAGACACGTCGCCAAAGGTGTGAGGTTTAACGCCTCGAAAAAGGCCGACGGCAAGTACCACTCTACCACGATATGGAAGTTTGGGATGGGCTGTCCTGGCTTATGTGGCGGCGCGTTCGTCGTGAAGACTGATCCCAAGAATTCTGATTATGTGTTCGAGGGTGATTTGCGGCGGAAGGTCGAGGAGTATGCTTCCGATGAGGAGCAAGGGCATCGCGCTCTGGGAGAATTGGACCACAGAGACCAGGCGAAAGAGCTTTCTAGAAGGCGGGACCCGATGCAATCGTTAGAAAGGAAGCAGGACGACCGGGAGCGAGCTAGAGAAAGAGCGGCGGCTTTACAAAGAGTAAGGGACCGCTCGGACCGCGCGGACGACGATTATGGAGCCAACGCGTTGTTGCGAAGGCGCCACCGCTCTAAAAGAAAGGAGGCTTCAGTAGATGAGGCGAAGGCTCGGAGTTTGGGCTTGGCGGTCGAACTTGTACAACCTTCTGAGGAGGACGCCGCGGAAGCTCGGGCGCAGCACTTTCATAGAGATAGGAGGGAGCCGGCGCGCGTGCCGTTGCACGCGCAGTCGATCTTTGGAGGCGACGGCTGCGCGCGGACGGCGGCGACGTTACGACGGGACCGCAACCTCTCTTCATTACGATTGCGGCCGCGGACCGGCACGCGCGCGCGGGAGCCGACGCCCCTCGTACGGGCGAAGCGTCGACGTAAGTAATGTGTGCTGTTATCTTAGGGCCCCTTCATCCCGATGCTCCTTCGCTCTCCTAGTTTTCTCGCGGTGTTTTTCGCGCGTCTCGTCCCGCTTCCGTCGGATGTGGGCCGCGCGCGATTTTAAAGGACGGCCCGGGTGGTCGTCGCGCCGCGGCATGGTCGGGTGGTCGACGGGCCAGCCGTGTTTTGAAGGGGGGTTCAGCCCTTTCGTCATGCTCACGCCGCGCATCCTTTCGCCCTTCGCTCTTCTCACACCCTTCGTGCGTCGTATCCTAAACCAGTCCCGCCTCTCGTCCTCGGCCAGGGCCGTGGTCATGATGAGGAGGGGGGCGACGAGGCGCATGGCTGCCGCTGCGGCGTGCGTGGGGGGGCAGCCCCTGGGTCGGCTTGACTGAGCGGTTCTGGGTTGGCAGCGCTCGTGTGTGTCCCGCGAAACACGGTTTTCTGACTTGAGCCCGGCAGTCTGCGTGATTGACTAGCTCAAGTTGGCCGCGGTCTGCGTGTGCTAGCGGTCTAAGACACTAGCAAGCAAGCAGTCTGTGATTTGAGCTCGATCAGGATATGTGGCTCGCGCGCAACGCGCCTCAGTTCGTTCGACATCCCTGCTGGTAGTAGGGAGTCCTCTAAGTAAGTCCTAGATTACCTCCCCCGTGGCGTCGCACGTCGCGCGGCCGCCGCCGCGAAGCCTGGACCGGCCGCCGCGCGCGGCGGAGACGTGGATGCTGCTGTCGACGGCGCTCCGGAAAGAGCCGCCCGCGAAGCCGCCACGTCCCTGGGGCGGGTTCAAAAACGACGACGACGACGACGACGAGTCGCAGACGAGTAGTACGCTCCCGGAGCAGCCGACGGCGGCGCTCGCGAGCGACGTGGCAAAACTCGCGCGCGAGCGGGCCCTGCGGAATCCAGGGCTCTTCTCGGCTGACGGCCTATTCGCCCCGACAGAGGAGCCCGACTTCGAGTTCGACGGCGACGGCGTGCTGGACGAGCTCACCTCGGCAGACTTCGGCGAGGACCCCTATTTGCACGTAGACACCTAAAGACCACGAGTACACAAGAACTATGACTTTACATTCGGCCGGGGCAAATCCCCCGCCCGCGTCCCGAGGAACCCCACGGCCAACGACGTCGCCAGCGAGCACACTGCGAAGGGCGCCGCCGTCGAGCCCGCGAGGTCCGCCAGCAGCCCGAGCGCGACCGGCGCGACGCACAGCGCGCCGTCCGCCGCCGTCCGCGACAGCGCGAGCGACTCGCCCCGTCTGGCGGGCGGCGCGACGTCGTTCGTCAGCGCCGTGAGGGCGGGACCGGCCACGGACACGCCAAAGCCCCACGCGAAAAAGGCCGCAGTGAAGGGCTCGACCGCGTCCGCGATTGCCAAACCGCCTCCACCTAAAGCGGCCAACCCGAGGCCCGCACACACGACCGGCGCGCGCCCGTGCCGGTCCGACATTTTACCAGCTAACGGCCCGCCGAAGACGCCGACCGCCGACACCGCCGAGAAGAGCGCCCCGATCTCGAGGGGCCCCGCCGTTACCCAGACGTCCGCGCAGCGCAGCGGCATGATCGCGAGGATCGCGGCGTAGTTCGCGTGGAGCACGGCATTTAAAGCTAAACATGTCCGCTGCGCGGGCTCGTGTAATAATGACGACGCCGACGCGGGCTCACGCTCCTCCTTCTTTGACATGGAGAGCGTCTCGGGCACGAGCGCCCAATAACCCCCGGCGCACACCATGGCCAGGCCGCCCATCGCCGCGAAACTCCCCGGCGCACCCCAAAGGCCAGCGAGGACACCGCCGCAGGCCGGGCCCAACACCCACGCGCCGGCCGTCGCCGCGGACTGGACCCCCAAAATCAAGCCGCGGTGCCGCTGCACCTTCGGGAGGCCGGTCACGTCTCCCACATAAGCCGTGGACCCGGCGTTCGCGGCCGACCCGCCAGCGCCGACCAACAGCCGCGCGGCGACCATGGTTGTGGCGGTGGGCGCGGCGCCGGTCAGCGCCACGCCGCAGGCCGCCGCGGCCTCGCCAAAGATCATCAGCGGCCGTCGTCCTCTGCTATCAGCCAATCTACCAAATGGCGAGTTCAGACAGACCCGCGCGAACGCCGGCGCCGCCAACACGAGCCCGACGCCGCTCGACCCTAGACCCAGACCGAGCGCGTACTGCGGCAGCACGGGCACGATGGCGCCGAAGCTAAAATTCAGCGCTGCTGTGGCTGCGGTGACTACACCTAAACCGGCGCGGTGCTCCTGGGGGAGCGCGGCCCAGGCGGCGGCGAGGCTGCTCCCGTCCTTGTCGTCTTTGTCGTCGTCTTCTTTGCCGCTGCGGACTGGTGTGGCAGTCGTCGACGGCGTGCTCTGGACGGTTGTTTTGCTCCGTCTGGCACTACTCAGGTGGACTGCGAGTGCTTCCCGGCTCCTCGGAAGCGCCGCAAATTTTGGTTGCCTTGCTGCCGGCCTGGCAACGCGCTGCGAGCGGGCAGCGACCAGCAGGCGTCGAGATGCCGACGGTGTGCCGCCCGTGCCGCGTCGGACGGTCCGCACTAGCATTGTATGGCGTTTTTTAGGGATGTTTGCCTCAAAACGAATGAAATAATTTGCGCCAGCTAGCGGCTCTAAGACACACTAGCAAGTCGATGAATAGAATCGGAAGCGACGAGCTCGCCCGAGCAAGTGCCCGAGCTACGGTTATTCGGAAAAGCAACATTACACAACCACCACAAACAACTAGCTAGCGCCCGCCCCGCTTCTGGAAGACCCTCACGGAGTCCACTTCAAAACACGCCGGGAAGGCCCTATCATCAATTCCCTTCATGCCGCCCCACCCGCCGACGGCGAGGTTCAAAAGCAGGTGGAACCGCTGGTCGTAGGGCCACGATTGACTCCCAAAGCCCTTGTCGTCGACCTTCAGCACGAGCTCGTTGTCCACGAAAATCGAGATGCGCGTCGGCTGCCAGTCGACGGCGTAGACGTGGAACTTCCGGTGGGCCGTCGGGATTAATTTTGCTTTGGACCGTTGTCTCCCCACAGTAGGGTTGTGGCGCGTGGAATGGCAGGCCGAGTGAATCAAACCGTTCTTCTCCCAGCCCACGTGCTCCATGACGTCAATCTCGCCGGAATGGGGCCAGCCGCCGTACACCTCGTCCGTAGGTAATAACCAAATAGCGGGCCACAAACCTCTTTTCGAGGGCGGCAGCCTGGCGCGTACTTCGACCCTGCCATACAACCAGTCGCCCCGATACTTCGTGCGCAATCTCGCCGACGTGTACTTGCACGAATTCGACCGCTCGCGCCGCGCGATGATTCTCAATTTACCGTTCCGCACGTGGCAGTTCCTTACTGAGTCCGTGTACCACTGGCGCTCGCCGTGCTGCGCGTCGTGGACCCAGTCGTTCGCCTCGCACTGGAATTGCCACCGCGCCGGATGTGGGGCCCCTTCATAATCAAAGACGTCCTGCCAGACGAGCTGGAGGTCCTCTCTCATAGGCTTCTGCGGCTTCTCGGGACTAAAAATCGCCTTCGCGAGCTCGCCGGTCAGCTTCTTCGACTTTTCCCGTCGCAAACTATTAGCGTGCTGGAGCCGTCTCAAACTTCTCGTGCCGCGCGGCGGCGCCGCGGGGCGCTTCCCGGGCGTGCGCATCATTAACTCGCCGAGCGTCGCGCTCCGTTCCAGGGTGTCCGGGCCTACTAACGAATCCTTGGCCGGCGGCTCGAAGCCCTCCAGACCCATGGCCGGCGGCCGCTCCTCCGCGTCGGGCCGCCTGAACGCAGTATCGGCCTCGGAGAACCGCAGCCTCTCGTCGGGCGCGGGCGGCTCGAACCCATCTAAGCCCATCGCCGGCGGCCGTTCCTCGGCATCCGGGCGCCTCGATTCGAGCCCAAGGTCCGGCTCCTCGAGCCGCCGCAGGGCCGCCTCGATGCGCGGGTCGTCCATGTCCGTGACCGGCTTGCGCGCGGCGCGGGGCGCGTCGAGCGGGTCGACCGCCGGCAGCGCGCCGCGCGCGAGGTCGAAGGCGCTCTCGCTGGCCCGCAGCGTCCCGCGCGGCGGCGGCGACGCGGCCGGCAGCGGCCGCCGCAGCTTCGCCGCGCGGCGGCGCTTCGTGCTGCGCTGCGCGCCGGCGAGCGTCGGCAGCGC
>JACLAA010002155.1_pt1 | contig 19980 bp, 8 predicted proteins | sample 8027891 | NCBI WGS metagenome assembly JACLAA01 (sample SAMN15724900, study PRJNA655200) | protist metagenome | isolation source: fluorescence activated cell sorting (FACS) single amplified genomes of... | place: Spain: Blaines Bay Microbial Observatory, Mediterranean Sea | collected 2016-01-19 | reverse complement strand
GCCCCCGCGTTGAACTAAGAGAGAGCCCGGGTGCCGGCACGGGCGTCTTCGCGGCCCAAGATTTAAAAGAAGGCTCCACGGCGACCGAATACGTCGGTCTATTAGCGGAGTGCCCCGATACGAGGTCGGGCGACCTCGCACTGTACCAGTCTTATTATGGAGAGAACTGGCGGAAGTACTGCCAGCGGTACGAGATCGGGCTGACCGGGGCGCGCGTCGCGGACGCCGTCGGGAGAGCCAAGGGAGGTTCTGTTGTGGCCGGTTCGCTGAAAACGACCTGTAATGTAGACGAGGACCTCGACGCGTGTGTCACGCGAGCAGGCGAGGGCGAGTACGTGTTGTTGGGTAAGGTCGAACGAGCGACTGTGGATGAAGGCGTGGCACAGCTGATTAATGACCACTCGACCATCCGAGCGCCGTCGCATTTAACACCGTCGGAAGGCTCATTGCGGCCGTCCGACGTCGATGGATTTGTGCTGAAGGATTCCGCGTGGCCCTATCCTCCGGTAGCTGTCGATGGTGCGGCTTTGCGACGCGCGACGCAGGAGTACGTGTCCAATATCGAGAGCGAGACGAACTGCGCATTAGTACAAGCCACGATCGGGTCGTCCGGGCTGTTCGCGCCCCGCATCTTCGCCGTGTGTACCCGAGATATCAAAAAGGGTGAAGAATTACGCCTGACGTACGGCGCCGAGTGGTGGCTCGCGCAACTGAGAAGGGCCGCTTTGGCCCAGGTTGTAAGTTGCGCGCCGTCGCCGAGGCGTGCCGCCGCTTTGGAGGCCATGATTCGAGCGGTGGAGGACGTGTCCGTGGACGCGCGCGACGCGCAGGCCGCGGCTTGTGCGAGGGCCGGCTGCATGCCGCGGGCCTTCGTGCAGCCCCTCGAGCGCATGGCGCCGCTCGATGAATTATTAGCGGACGACTCCTGGCAGAAGATCCTGCTCGCCGAGGAGTTCTTGGGGGCGGAGTGCGTCGTCGACGAGATCTACGCGGACGCGTTCCAGCCTACCTTGAAATAAATTTACTCAGTCGTCTCTTAGTGATTCTTCAGCCGACGATGAAATAGGTTTACTTAAGCTTACTCAGTCGTCCTTCAGCGACTCCTCGGCCATCTCCTCCGCTTTTTCTGTGTCATCATCTGATGATTTTCGCGCCGCCGCCATCTGCGTGACGAATCCGCTACCAGCGATGAACGTCGACTGGACGACGGCGATGAACGCTCCATCCGCATCGTGCCATGCTCCTATTGCGAGAAAGATGAACGCAAAGAGAGCACACACCGCTATTGTAACGCACGCCACGAACAGTATGATCTGAGTGGTAGAAAGCCCGACCTGCTCCATGACGGCGGCGACCATCTCTTCTTGTATGCGAGCCCAGGCGCTCCGGAACTCGCCCATGTCAATCGAACCGGAACCATCCGCGTCGGCGTAGGCGAAAATCGTCTCGAGTTGTTCTTCTGAGATGGAGATCTCCATCAGATAGAACAGTTCCCGCAACTCTTCCCTACACAGGTTATTGGACTCGTCCTCATCAACCAAGTCAAAGATGCGCTCGATCTCAAACGGCGCATCAGGATCATCGCCCGCCTCGACGTCTTCCTCCGTATCAGCACCCTTGCGCTGGCGCAAGCCTGCGGCAACACCGCCTGCGGCAACACCGACCGCTGCGCCTTCTGCCACGGCCTGCTTGCTCATCTTCTCCCTCGTCAACTTCTCATGAGCCTTTTTCGCCGATTCATTGAGCGTGCGGTCCATGACGCGCGTAATCGTCTCCTTCATGGTTTTCGCCGTCGCGGCCATCTGCTTCCAGGACGTCGTGACGACGAAGATTATTAATGCTGCCGCCGCTGCATATTTCAGGTATTCCGAGGGCTTCATCACGGCAGCAACTAAAATCCAACAAGCTAATATAGCACAGTACGCGATGAAGCCGAGGACCATCAATGTCGACGCGAAGCCGAATAGCCACATAGATATAAGTGTGACGTATTTCACGGCCCCTTTACTATTCTTCGTAGCAAAGGCGTAGTTCGCTATCAACCTTAGTAAAGCGAGAGCCATGTACGCCAGGCAGAAGCTTCCCAAGTATTTGCACGTCGCGTTGATCTCCCGGTCCTCCTTCATCGGCCAAGTTAGGTCGTACTTCGACAGGGCTCGTCTTACCGACAAAGCTTCCGCATACATGAATTGCGTCTTGAACAGCGTCGCTAAGACTAGACACGGAAACGAAAACAAAAAAGCCAGGTGGCCCAGCACCAACAAAGCCTCCCTTTTATACTCGTCCCGCGAGATGACGCCCACGGCCTTTTTGTCGCGGCCGGCGTCCTTGAGGGTGAGGCCGTGCGCGAAGACCACGCCCTCTACCGAAAAGACGAGTCCAGGACCGACTTGCTCGAGTAACGCCTCGGGGTCGCCCCGTACTATTTTTCTACAAGCGGTTCGCACGTCATCTTCACTTATTTGTTGAGCGGCCGGGTTCTGAACGCAGATCCAGTCGTAAAATCTCGAATACAAGCCGGCGGCGACGCCCTTGTGGCCGTCCTCGTCCCTACGTCGTCGGTCGAAGGTCTGGATCTGGTCTATTTGATTATGGCCCGTGACGACGCACTCCTCTCGGAGGAAGCGAGCGATCATCGCCCTATCTATGTTAAGAGATGCTGCACCGCCAATACCGCCACACTCGTCCAAACTTGCAGTAATCTTCAGCTTCCGCTCCCGGAACGCGTCCAAGTCGTGCAACGTACAATCTTTCCATTTCAGCCCAGTGATCTGCGGCATCCGCACGCGCTTGAATCTACAGTCGAACCGCGACGCGAGCTCAGCCTGCAACTCTTCTTTCAGAAACGGTTTGAGATCTTCCTTCTGGCAGAACTTTCCGTAGTGGAACTCGAAGTTCTCCAATGAACAGGAATTAAGGTCAAAGAGCATCACGTTATGGTTGTTCTCGGGAATTTGGTGCGCGTGGATCGACCGCAATTGCTCACCGGGCGCCGGTGCCGGTGCCTCGCCCTCCGATGGGGGCTTATCTTCCACGACCACCTGAATGCCTCGGACCGGTCTCAATAAACACTCGGCCTGGACGAACGCTTTTACGGAGTTCACATAGTATCTTTTGAGCGGCTGCTGGACGAAGATCGTGAAGAGTCGCAACGGTTTGGCTAAGGGATTCTTCGGCACCTGCAAGAACCGCTTCCAGCCCCGTTGTTTCGGCTTTTTTGGAGGCGGCCTTAATGCTGCTTTTATTTCACTTTCAGACGCTCCAAGTGCTGCTAACTGCTTGGCGGCCTCCATCTGGTGCCGGACTTGTTGTTTTCGTTCATGATTATCCACTAAAATAGTCGCGATCTTGATGAGTGCCAATGTCGAAAAGATAGCGACGAAGACACCAAGAGCCGCGGAAAACACCAGAGCGGTTCGTGGCGTCCCCTGCTTCACCTTGTTGTAGGGCGTCTCGTAGGGCTCTGTCGGCTGGTTCGCGCCCGTTAAGGTGCCTATTCTCGACGGGTAGGCCCACATCTTCCCTAAAGCGGGCAGCGTCCTGCGCTTCTGCCGTTCCAGCCGCACGAGCATGCCCCGCAACCCACTCTGCTGGAATCGAGGGACCAAGGCTTGGTAGAGTTGCGAGTAGATTTCTAGCGTCGCTGCTTTTACATCGGTAGTGTTATGATCGCCACAGACACCATTCGTGAAGTGGACGCGATACCTTTTCATATCTGGTACCAGTAATCCTAAAGATAATAAATGTAGCGTAGGGGGGTCGATCTCGAGGAAGATTTTTCTGGTTGCGTAGATCCACCGCTGCTCGGGTACTCCCGGTGATGAGACGACGTCTATTACAACTAGTACATCACCCTCGGCGTCATTGGCTCCGTAGACGTCTCTTATCTCTGAAATCAACGCGTCCGAGTCGTACTTCGCCAGTCTTAACCCGTCCGCCTGGCCTGTATCTCTAAATATACCGTGGTCACTAGTAGTCCTATCAACATTACCACCGACGTTCCTCATAAACTTCACTTCGCCCGTGTCGGACCAGAGTGTTACAGATCTACGAGTAGTTGAATCTTCCACAGTAGCGACCCTATGACAGCCCGGTATCAACGTCGTGTCGCCCATGCTTTCTAGTTTGTCAAGTATCTGCCTTTGCGTGATCACATTAGGACCCATCAATAACGTGCCCGCGGTGTCCACAGTAGGAAACATTTCATCCTCGAGCACGCCGCACCAGGACCACTGCGGGCAGCCTCCCCCACAACACCGTCCCAGCTTTTCGTAGCCCTCCCGAAATTCATCTTTCGTTATTCTCCCATCGGCATCGCCATCGTAGTTCGCGAAGATCTGCGTCTTCCACCATAAACTCTGAGGATTGCAGTCCGTCCACCAGCTCCCGGTCGTACTGTTCGAGAAGACCTGTTTGGGGGTCCAGACATTATCTACGGTCCTTCCGGAATAATCGATGGACAGGGCGTCCCTCGCACCCGTCCCGAAGGTCTCAAAGCACGCCTGGGAACTGCCAGCGCGCCAGTTGAGGTCCCAACTATCCGTCGACGCGTCGTCCACATAAATATTGCCTCTGGCGCTTTTCAAGAATAGCGCGCCTCCTTTCACATTAGAAGCTCGGATCGTGCCGCTCTCCAATTGCGCCTTGAGGATGCTCTCGTGGATCGTGTCCTTGACGACCAATTCCACGCGAGGCCCGTTGACCCTACAGTCCTTGACCTTCACGTCCTTCAGAACCACTTTCACGTGGTCCGCCTCGTCGGCCGCGTCCTGGTCGACGTCCAATCGTATGATCTCCTTGTTCTGGGGGAGCTCCACCGTTAATTTACAAATCGGGGCGCAGCGCTGGCCCGGCGACTCGTCGCAGCCTCCTGGCAATGAATTCGTCGCCGTAATACGTTCGAGCTTGCCGCTGCGCATTTGTATAGACGCGGAGGCTGCTGAAGAGAGGTGCGTTTTGAGCCGCACCCGCGCGTCAGGCCCGCGCTTGACCACCAGGTCGCAGCCCTTGAGCACGATGCCGAGCGGCCGTGACCTGTGCATAAATCAACCAGTGAGTCGCGTCGATGGCGTGGAGGACGAGCGGCGATTCGGCACGAACGCGCCGTGAAATTTTGATATCCACACAGGCCGTGACGGGCTGTATTCGAGCTCGTACAAAGAAATGCGGTTGTGCCGCAACGCCAAAATCCAGACGCCGAAGAGGATCGTGATGTACGAAAACAGGAACCCCAGCCGCGTCGCCTGGAGCTTCTTCGCCTTCCGGGCGAGCAAGGCGTCTCGGAGGCCCACCGTGTCCCTGGTCCGCAGCGTCGGCGACCGCTTCAGCGGCACTGGTGCTTCGACGTCCACTTTTGCGGGCTGCCCCATGGCCGGAAGGCTGCCCTTTTGGCGGAACGCCTCGCCGCCTGCACACGATTTGGATAGCGCTCCCGCTGCACCGGAGATTTTATTTTTTAGTGGGCTGCCTGCTAATAACCGGCAGCGCTCCGGGCGCCGTAATTCAGGTGGCGGCCCCGCTTACCATTCGCAATTATAAACTTGTCGTTACCTCACCACCACGACCTTCTCCCCGCCGAGCGCCGCCTCGACGCGCTCCAGCCACGCCCCGATCTTCGGGTCGTCGTCGCGCGCCGGTAAGCCAGAAACGGCCCCCAGCACGCCGTGCACCGCGACGTCCGCCATGTCCGGTGCATCCCCTCCCCGGAACGGCCGGTCCCCAATACGCGCCTCCCACGTCGTGAGCTTGTCGAAGAGCGCCGCCCGCTCGTCCTCGATATTATACTTCTTCTTGATCTTGCCGTGCGCCAGGCTCATGCCCAGCGCGCCCACGTGCTTCACGAGGAACGCGTCGACGGGGCCGAAGGCCTCGTCGGCGTAGGCGAGCGCCCGGCGGCACTCGCCAAACGTCTTCGTGATGTTCGGGTAGACCATGGGCGCCAGCTCGCCGGTCGCCCAGGCCGCCCACGTGCGCGCGGCCGGCGACGCGAAGTCCTCCGAGGGCGGGCGTCGTCGCAGCAGCTCGTCCACGATGGCCGCGGACTCCACTATGACAGACCCATCATCAAAAACCGCGATCGGGACCTTCCGATGCTCCGTACTGAACTTTATCTCGGCCTTGGTCAACGGATTGACCTCCGTGAGGGCTATTGTCGTCCCCGTGTAGCGCGCGGCGCTCCGCACGACGTGGCAGAAGGGGCAGATCGCGTAGCCGAAGAGGCGGAGCGTCGCTCCCTCGGGCGGCGGCGGCGCGGAGCTGAGCAGGCGTCGTACCGCCGACATAGCCCTATTGCTCTCCCAAGGTGGATGCTTGTTTGGGGTGCCAGCGTTGTTGCTGCGCTCGAGGCTTGCAGCCGTCGTCCGCGAGGGCAAAAGCACTGCGTCACACGTCTGGCTCGTAGTTTTTCGCACGACGCGGGCAGCACTCGTCTTTGGGCTTTAGCTTCGAACTAGCGGACTGTAACACACTAGAGACGGCTGCACGCTCTCCAGCTCCGCAGCTTATTAGCGCTGCTGTGTGAACAATTACACCCTCACAGCTCGTCGAAGCGTCGCACCGTTGGCGCGCAGCCGCACTGCTTCGGCTGAGAAGGCCGAGTCATGTTCTCCCTCACGGACCTCTGCCTGAACCGCGTCACCGAGGACCCGGCGCGCTGTTTACGACGAGCTGACGAGACGCATCCCGCTCTATTACGACCGGCGAACGACGCTTTTTTGAGGTGCGAACCACAATCAATACATAGGGACCGCTGGGCGGCCGTCGAGCAATCTACGAGCGAAGCAAGAAGAAGGCCGCGGCCGGAGGCGCGGCCCCAATTACTCGCGACGCTCGCGGCCCGAGGCGCTCTAGTTGATGGTGTTTTACCGCCGAAGTTCTTTGAGGGTTTGCGCGTGGACACGCTGTCACTGGCCGCCTGTCGCGCAAGGGCGCCGTTTCTGATGCTGGCGCAGGCGCAATCAAAGACGTCGGAGACGCTGAGCTGTCTAGACCTCGGTTCCTGCTTGCAGCTCGATGATTCTGCGCTAGCCATCATCGTGGACGCGTGTGCGTCTTCCCTGAGAAGGTTGAACCTGCGGGACTGCCGCAAGCTGACGGATGCGGCCTTTTCATCCTTACAAGCAGCGCGCGTCTTGGAAGATATAGATGTGGGCGGCAATTTTAACATGACGATCCGAGGCGCGTCAACTTACGTCTCGTCGACCGCAAAGCGCAAGTCGACCGACGATCAAAAATGTCTATCCGGGATCGCCGTGGGCGGGCTGGGCTGCGACGACGCCTTCCTGAAAGTCCTGGAGAAGAAGGTGCCTTCCCTAAGAGTCTTCGGCGGAAGCTACGGCCTCTTTTCCTCTTCTGGGTTTGTGTCCGCATGTGCTTCTCTGAAGAACTTGGCTGATATCAGAGTGCAGTGGACCGAGTTATTTGACGATGCGTGCTTAGACGCGCTGTGTCAGGTCGGTCCGATCCGCTGCTTGGACTGTTTGGGGACGGCAGTCACGGTCGACGGGCTTTCACGTTTTCTGTCCCTGAAGGTGCACGACGACGCGCTCGGGCCGCAGCCGGCGCGGTTGCTCGAGTACGTGAACGCTCGGTACACCGCGGGGCCGCGGGAGCGGCTCGAGAAGCTGCCCAAGGTGTGGCAGTTCGCGGCCGTCGAGGTGGTGGTCTAAGTCTATATGCTTGTCTTTGCTGCGGCGGCGGGCGTCGTGGCATACTCGTTGTAGGGGCGTCCCACGTGCGGCTGATCGAGCTAGAACGCGATTTTTGCCGTTGTACTGCTGTTCTGCGAGTTGTACGACCTCGCCCCGGGGCCTTGACGAGTGCTGGGAGGAGACGTCCGCCGCGTAAAGTGCGGGGTGCGACCAAACCAAAGTCCCAGCGCTGCTGCTCGGCAGGCCCGCCCCACGGCCCCCCTCGCGCCCTGACGGCCGGAGGGCTGCCCGATCGCGTCGACGCGTGGCGGTAGGCGTTTTGTGGGCGCGCGGCAGCCTACCACTCTGCTCCGGCCACAGGCCACAGAGCAGCTTTTATAAACCATGGGCAAGGGCGCCATGGGCGTGTTTGGGACGAACATGGCCGACTTCCAGCTCGGCCTCGCCATGGACGACAAGGCCGGCGGCTACCTCGAGACGGACGAGGAAATAGCCCAAGACGACGACCCGCTCGCCGACATCAAGGCGGCCTGGATCATGGCCGGCGAGGACATTAAAGATTTCACGGTCATGAAGTTCAATAAAAAGTTAAGGGAAGAAGAGAAGCGGGACTTCAACAAGAATTTTATTTCGGGCAATACGGATTACGAGGAGAAAATTGATTTGTTGAATAGGATGCGTCGTACTTCCACCTCCTGGAAAGATGTTAAAGGTAATTTACAACATGCGGGCAAAATGCTCAAGAAGGAGCTCGGTACCGTTGGTAGGGTCGTCGGTCGCGTCGCGGAGCCCGGGTTCTCTCGTAGGGAAAGACGGCGTGTGCTGCACCTGAAGCGCATCGAGGAGCACGAGCTACGGTCGCTGGCTATCACTCGCCAAAGGTTGCAGATCGAACGCGATCGGGAGGCTTTGAGATACAGAAAAGCGGGCATCGAGAGAAGTAGAGGGAGGTTGCTGGATCAGCTCAAGCCCTCGGAGGACCTGAAGATGGCCCTCGCGCGCGTCGCCGCTACTAGACAACGAGAGAAGGACCTCAAGGCCTACCGGGAAAAAACGCAACTGTTGATCGATCAGAGAGAAGCCGCCGCGACAAATGCCAACACCGCGGCCGCTCTAGATTTCCGGGAAACGATGTTCCAGCGGCGAAAGTTCCGAGCTTCCCACTACACGCAACTATCAAAAGATGCTCGTCTCGAAGCGAAACTGAGACGTAAGGAAGCGGACCGCAAGTTCCTGGAACGTGATGCGCAGTTAGCCGCCCGCCAGGCTGACCAGGAGGAATCCATAAGAGTCTCGCGGGCCATCGAGCAGGTCAAGGGCCCCGACCTGACGCCATCAACGACCTTTCCTTCCGGTAGGACATTAGGCGTGTTCGGCGGCGGCGGCGTCGTGATTCCCGCGTCGGACGGAGGCGCGACCACGAGTGAGGGCGAAATTATACCAGGCGCCGTCACCGATGGCCAGTCTGCTGCCGATCATGGAAGAGTACGAGTCTTCCACGGCACGCCGACGCCCCACGTCGAGGAGCAGTGGGAGGCGCTCGGGGATCTCGAGGGTTTACGAGGCCAAGCTTCGGCCGAAGCTACTGCTCGGCAAGCCGATTGCGATGCTCTGGAGACGACCGCACGGGACTTGGATGCTCAAAGGTCAAGGCTATGTGCGGAACGACGCCAACTAGCGGCCGAGGACGAAGTGTTGCGTAGAAGGATTGCCGGGCCACCTAGACGAGACGCGAACGATGCGGAAAAAGACTCAAGAGCGCGACGGGCCGAACGGATGAAGTTTTTACACAGAAGGGAGTCGAAACTGTTACATGAGTCCGCCGTGCTGCGCACTAGAGCGAAAGCGCATCGGGAAGGCGCGTCGACCGCGCGAGCGAGAGCCGCGGCTCTCCAGGAGAAGTGTCTTTCCGTAAGAAAGCCCCTCGAAGCGACCGAGACGAGCGCCGGTCTCGGACCGCCGCCCATGATCCTCGGTCGATCATTATCGAAGGTGCCCACGCTCGGCCTCAATCCGCTCGAGGCGAACCCGGCCGAAGCCCTGCGAGCGATCACTAGGCATTCTCAATTAGAAGTATATAGGGACCAATCGAAGTCCATCCTAGCGACACGAGAGGAAGCTACTCGATTAGAACGGGGCTTGTGGGCCGCCGAGCGCCACCGGCAGAACGAGACGACGCACCTCGACGAGATGCTCGTGAAGCTCGCAAACATCGCCACACGCGTCAAGAAGTCAAGATTTGAGGACGTGAGGCACGACCTCGTGCAAGCTATTCAATTATTCTGGGCCAAAGGCTCGAAACTCAAAAAAGTCAACACGAGGCACGAGGGTTCACTAGATTGGTGGGCTCGACGGACCAAGACCCTAAATACGATCCAGTGGGTCTCTTCGGATATGCAGGACCCCGACGACCCCGATGAAGCCGTAGAATCGAGGCCTTCCACGGCCATGACCGCCGAGGAGCGTTTGTTGATGGAGGAGGACGGAGAAACCAAAGAACAGCGCTGGAACCCGAAGATGCAGGGCTTCGCTCATAATACGGCTAGAACGGGCTTCCTGGAGGGCGAGATGGCCTTACCAAGGCATGACGCGTACACGATCGAGTTCACGATAACGAAACGAAACCCCATGGCCGACGACTTGGGCGACCCGACGGACCGATGTACGGTCAAATTGGGTCCTAATTTGAGGAACCTCCAAGAAGTAGCCGTCGCGAAGAACATTGTGGATGAGTATGCCGGCTGCGCTAGGTATGAATTTACCCATGGTATGAGGACCGATACTTTAGCTTGGAGGTTCGAATTCATGTCCTCCACGGAAGCTACGGAGACGCATTTTGTGGTGGAACAAGGAGCGTATGCACCGCGGGACATCCCTGATTTGGAAATCACCGATGGCTCCAACAGAGTCATTAGTTCATATGTCAAGCAGTTAAGACTAGAAATGAACAGCGGGAGTATGAAGTACGCGAACTGGCTCGCGGAGCTCATAAAAGCCGACGCGGTCCCTCCCGTGCCGCAAGATCCCGATCAAGCCGCGTTGATCGCCGCGAAAGCGTCAAAATTCGGCCAGGCCCCTCCCGGGTACTGGGATAGCGATTCGTTGCATGCGACGCCGCAGCGACACCACATCGGCACGTTCCGACGGCTGCTCAGAGATGAATTGATGTCTGTAGCCGATCAAGCCGCCCAAGACGACGTCGAAAGAGGCTTCGCCGAGGAGACCGGTACTAGAAGGAGAAGACGTTCTAGAGTAGCCTCGCAGACGCCGCTCAAACCACCCACCCAGGAAGAGCTAGCTGTCCAGAAGAAACAAGAGGCCCGCGCGCGACGCGTGCGGCAGTCCCTCAAAAAATACCTGAGGAGGAAGCGCGAAGCGTTGAAACCCAAAGTACAGGCGGCGAAGAAGTGCGCCGGGTGTAGTTTGGAAGTTTTTGATGAAGATAATAATACCTGGAAGCACATGCGGGTGAATCGCGTCGACGTGAAATGGTTGGAAGGGGGGGTCACGTGTCGCATCCGCTACGAGGTCCAGCCCGTCGACGACATGGAGCGCATGTCCGGGCCGCCCTACTGGCTGGATCTCGAGGACTGTCGCTACTACATCAGCCAAAGAGTCGCCCCGGACCCCGAAACCCGTAGGATCTGGGAGCACAATGAAGCAGAAGCCGCCATCGCCGACGCGCGGGCGTATCTAGCTCTGGTGGAAGTGGACAATAGGAGATTGAAGCGCGAGGCCAAGGAGAAGGAGGACACGGCTAAATTCGAGCTCGCGAAGAAGGATGCAGTTAAGAGAAAACGTAGAGAAGCTTATGCCGAGGCGGCGGGCCTGATGACGACGCGAGCCGTCAAAACACTCACGAAGATGAAGGCCAAGAACGTCGTTGAAGAAATGAGGGCGGGCTTGACTCCTATTTCATTTTTCATCAAGAAGCCGGGGCCGCCTCCCGAGGTCGATTCGGAACCGGAAGAGGAGCCGTCCCCGGGCAAACCCGGTACTCCGGGTTCCGAAGGTTCGAGGCCCGGTACTCCTGGAAGTAGGCCCGGCTCGCGGCCTTCTTCCAAGAGATCAACTAGATCAGATGATGACAACGACGCCCTGACCCCGATGAAGGAACGACTGAAGAAGACGCCCTTCTACAAGTTCAAGGAGCGGAAGCTCCTCAAGAAGCAGATCGACAGCATGACGAACGCCGAGTCGCAGGCCGCGTTGGACCTCGCGAAGAAAGAAGAGAAAGAAAGGAAAAAGTTGAAGAAACTCGAGAAAAAAGCGGGTTTGAACAAGAAGATGACCGATGCTGAAATGAGAGAGTTACTCAAGCCTCCTCCCCTCATTCCATTGTCTCGCGCGGACATCCAGAAGAAGGCTCGAATCTTGATGCTCCAACGTTCGGCACATGCGGAGGCGGAACAGCGCTGGATGGACGACTACGTGGCGGCGTTGGTCGGTGCGGAGGAGCGGCAGTGGCGCCAAGCTGGAGAGCAACGACTGAGGGATGTCGCGGCGATGCGTAAAGCAGATGATGACGCTGCTAGACGAGCTAGGGCGGAGGAACGAGCTCGTCAAAGAAAAGAGGAGAAGGAGAAGGCGAAGTTGCGGGCCGCTCGACGGGCCCACATGCGCGAGAAGATCGGACTCATACCAAACTTCGACAGGGCCATTCGGATGTTCGAGGGTCCTGAGCGTCCTGGGTTCTGCCAGCACGTGCGCGCCAAGGCCTGGGGCGACAAGTACGGCAAAGGGGTCCGGTGCTTGGACTGTGGCAAGGAGATGACGCGGACGCACGAGGAGCCGGAGCAACAAGCTGGCCTCGGTGGTGGGGACGACCCCGCGCTGTGTCGTAGGGTTGCTCGCCACCGCTTGAATCCCGCGGCTTATAGGGCGGAAACTTTAGATATGGCCAAAGAATTAGCTGAAATAGAAGAAGAACGCGTGCGCCTGGAGAAGGAGGAGTACCTCGTGCGACAGTCGGACATCCACTTTTACGACTTCGACGAGATGAAGGCCGTGTACGATCTTGATCGGAGGCATAGTGGTTTGTTGAAGTCGCATGGGGCCCAGCGGCAGGGTGTGCAATGGAGTGATAGAGAAATTGATGAACGAGCCGCTGCTATAGAAAGGGGCGAGTACTTGTCAGATGAGGAAACAGAGCACGTCGCGCTACCGTCGCCGGAGAAGCAACCGGCAGCGGGTTCTCCCGAAGCTAGAAGCATGCGAGACTTCGACAAGGAGGCCGAAGATCAACTCAAGTCGGTAAAGTACGACCTTTCGCCAAGAAGTAAAAAACGCTGCGAGGCCGAGGCCCAGAGTTTCCGAGCGGCCGCTAGACCGGATGATGAGCGATTACATGTCATGCGTCATAGAGCCGCTTTTCATGACATGCTACTGTTAGTTGGCAGGGTCAACGCCTACCGACAACGGCTCGAAGATCTCAAGGGCCAGCGCATGAAGCTCGACCAGGAGAAGCGCCAGTTCAACGACGTTCTTGGGTATTTACATAGGGAGATCTTCACGTGCGAGGTGCACCTCAAACAAGTGGAAAAGGATTTGATTGGTGCTTCGAAGGTCATGCAAGTGAAACGCGTCTCGGATCAGCAGTTCGGCAACGCGCTCGAGGTGCTCAAAAGTGCGAAGATCGACAAGAAGGAGAAGGATCTGGCGCTGTGTGGCCTCAAAGATTCGGCCGAGGACTGCGAGAAGCTCGCTGCGGAGTTAGGTACTGCTACGCGCGATCTATTAAGACAACGAGTACGACAGGAAAGACAACTCCAAGCGCTATCTGAAAGAGCTTCGGTCTGTCGAGAAAAGGCCGACGCCAAAGCTATCGTACTGAAAGAAAAGTCTGACATCGTCGCGTCGATGCACTACCGGAGTCGAGGCGTCATCGTGCCCACGCCTTATGGCCACTGTCCCATCTTGCTGTTTCGACCGGAAGATTCCATTTGTGTCATAGAGCTCAAGTTCGGGAAACCGAAAGCTCGAGCCTATATGCCGCTCGACGGGATCATGAGGAAGGAACGGGCCATCGCCCAGTCGAATTTGGTAGCGATGCGGGAAGACGAGCAGTATGTCAGAGCGTTCTACGCCGCAGAACTCAAGATTAGGGTGCGAGAAACGGAGTTGATGAGTAGAGACGAAGAGATCTACAAAAAGAAGCTGACCTTCGATGCGGCCCGAGAGAAGGAGTTGGTGGAGGTCGACCGGAAGGTCAAGGCCGCTGTGACTTGGGCTCTGAACATCCTGGGGACGGCTCGCGGGAAGTTGGGCATCGCCAAACGTAGTCTCAAGGCTACGGAGCGAGAGGCTCAAAGGATGGAGATCGCGGCCCGGACCTGGTCCGGCGAAGGCACGAAACCCGTGCCTTTGACAGCGTATCAAAAGGCCAAGTACTTCGCTTCCAGAATGAGAAAATTACGAAGAGAATTTGTGCTAGAGGCGGCGCGGGTCTCGGAGGCCGACGCGCGATCAGCGATAGATGCCAAGAACGCCGCCTTGACGTCGGAGACGGCTCTGGAGTTCCTGTACTTTGAATTTCTCAGAGAATTTTTGGCTGATATAAGTGAAGACGGCCTCAAGTCAGGCTTAGAAGCGAAGTCGCGGACGGAGGACGAGACCGGAATTGTGTTCCTCCAGCCCCAGCACATGCAGCACGCCGTCTACACGATTTTATCAAGGTGGTGGACCACTAAAAAGAAAGAATTAAAAAAGCAATTGGAGATGCGGGGTGCGGCGTGGAAATCAACGAGTCATTTCTCGAGCGGTACGCCGTCGACCAGGTATCATGAAGATGGTGTCCACGCAGGTGGGGCGCGACGAACAAGCAGGATCAAGTAAGGATGGAGGAGGAACGGCGACGTAGACTCTCGTTGGTGAAGGACGAAGAGGCCAAGGGGGCCCACGAGAAGGAGGTGCGGCGGCAGAATAGATTAATTGCGGTGCTCGAGGACGAGGAATTGCGCGCACGAGCTTTCTACAAATTCGAGTTCGATAATAATTTGCGGGAACGGCGGGACATGAAGGAGGCCGAGCAGGCGATGCGGTTGTTCATGTTAGAGTCCAAGAGTCAAGGTGGATCGAAGTACGACGTCGGCGGTTCTTCCACCAAGAAATCGTCGAAGCAGGAGCGCCGCGACCAGCTCAAAAAAGAACAGGCCCAGAAGCTCGTGAGAGACCGGGAGTGCAAGGAGATGATGAATGAGGACGACCTGGCCATGTCCATCCGGACGGAGGAGAAGAAGGCCGAGCAGTTGGCGGCCCTGAAGAAGGAGATGGAGCTCTACGCGCTCGAGAACGAAGCGGCGGACTCTACCGTTATAGAAGACTTGAGCGATGACGAAGGGTATGCGTCTTCTGTGTTGAGTGATGATTCTCAGGAGGACCTGATCCCGGAGACGATGCCTCCAGCTCCAGACGAGTCTCCTGAAGAACAACGTGATAGAGTGAAGAAGGAGCGACTTGAAAGAAGAAAGTACAGGCATCGTCGTAGGAGAGAAAAGGCCCAGCGGGAACTGAGGAAAAGAAGACAACAACACGAGGCCGAGCAAGCGGCCGTGCTCGAGGCGTTCCGGAAGGACGCGATGATCGCCCACGCGAAGGCCGAGCTCGAGTGGATGGAGCTGGAAGAGGAGGCGCGCGTCATCGAAAAGCAGGAGTTTCGCGCTAGGGCGAATCTGCGGAAAGTCGCGCTCTACTGCCAGGGCAAGGGCATGGACGAGTTACGCGCTCGGTCCAGGGCCATCTACTTCCGAAAAGAATGCACGGAGAAGACGCTGCTGCGGGACAACGCTCACAAATGGCTCGAGATTTGCACCGAAGAGGAGAAGAAAAAACGGAAAACGAAAGTTAGAGTGGACAGAGATACATTGTGCATGGATACACGTTCTATTGCCGGGGTTTATCAGAGATTCTTCACGCCGCTCCTGCATCAGCAGTTGCATACGCATTACTTTCGCACTTTAGCTATGATTATCACGAACCGAGCCGAGTTGGTCGCTACCGAAAGACGGCAGATGCTGTTGTTCGAGATGACTCGTAGAAATGAGGCCGCTACCGCTGTGCGAGAGCGAGACCTGCAGAAGACGTGGCGGAAACGCATACGGCAGGACTACATGCGCTTATTTCGCTCGGAGCTAGGCAAGAAGATCTTCGGACGGAGTCAGCGGAAAGTTTTAGCGGAGGTCTTCAAAGGATGGGTCAGATATTGGTACTGGCACCTGGGCCACAAGGAGGCCTTCCAGCTCAAGTATGCGGTGATCAAGCACGGTGTCGATCTCAGACGGTTACACCCGAAGATCCTCGGGATGCAATTGCCGGGTCGCGTGCCTCGAGACGACGATGTCCCCACGCTCGAAGGCTATGATAAGCGCGTCGACACGAAACCTTCGTTAGTAATAGAGCCATCTCCGGAACCGTCTCCGGAGAAGGATCCGCGCGCCAACGATGAAAATGATTCCCCAGAAACTAGAAGGAAGAAGCAGAACATGCGCGAGTACTTGGCGGAGAAGGAGGAGGACGAGAAACGTCAGAAGGCGAAGGCGGCCGCCGACGAGGCCTTGTACGGGCCGCGCTATTCAGAAATCATGGACGGCAACCGGCGCATCCAGAAAGATAGAGATTTAGATAGGGCCAAGGGCGGCCTGGCGCACGAGACGGGCGGCCGGCCCGTCGAATGCATTCCTTGTTCACCTCGACAGGTGCCTGATCTCGTCGCTCAGAAAGCTGGAAGCTGGAAGGCGCCTCCCGAGAATGTTGAAGAGAAGCGGCTCAAGTTCCGGAAGACCTACAACGAGCGATTACGGGAACGTAGTATCATTTGCAGGACCTGCGGCCAGACCTACACGGAGGCGCACAACTCGGCCTTCGCCTGCGGCTACCACCCCGGTGTCTATAGAGTGGCGTGTCCCGCGTCGTGTCCCGCGCACAAGGACGTCAGTAAAATAACACCAAAGTGCATGGGCCACCGTCGCAAGCGTTGGAGTTGCTGCGATAGCGTTTTCGAAGGCAAGGCCGTCGGTGGGTCGACGGGCTGCAAATATCGGTACCACCTGCCGCCGTCCGAGGAACCGAGGTACGGCAACGTCGCGTCAAAAATGCTGCAGGACGTCATCCAAACGGAAAAGCAATTGGATGCGGATATTCTCGAGAGTCGTAGCAACTCGTCCGTGCGCCACGCCATGAAGCTGAACAGGGACCAATTGGCCCTGGCCGCCGACCGCCAGGCGAAGGAAAGATCGATCGTCAACCGTTTCAAGGAGCTGAAGTGCGACAAGCACATGGACGAGCACGTGCTGGTCAGTGCCTTGCAGGAGTACGAGACGAGCAAAGCCGAAGAGGAGAAGGAACGCATGGCGAAAGCCGCGGGGCACACGTACCGGAGCAAGAACCTCATCGTCTACGAGAAGAAGGAGGAGCTTGAGGCGCTGCCCGACCTGACGGACCCCGCCTATCTGAGGAGCGTCCTGGATTCGGTGAGAGACGATTCTTCATTAGCCTCGCCGCCGCCGACGCCCATCCCGACGCCGTCCACCACAACTTATGGATTGACACCGTCGACGTCCGCGCGGCCGACGGACTCGAGCGCCCCCTCGACCTTCCGCAAGCTCGAGGACGGGTCGCGCCGGTCCACGGGCCGGTCGTCCTAACTGTAGTGTTGTATATCTACTAGTATATACACCTTACGCGCCCCGCAAGCGGGAGCCACAGGGGCCCTAGGGGTGTCGGTTGGGTATCGGTTCAAGAAGCGGGCCGAGGCGTCGTAGTAACGTAGCATTTGTTGTATCCGCACTTCATATAGATCCCGCCCGGACTGCTCGGCCACACCCCGCGTGCGCCAGCTTGATCTTAGCGTCGTCCAGGGTACAGGGTTCTAGAATTTTTTTTAGGACTTTACGCCCTCTTCTCGAGGTGCGAGCGATCATACAAGCGATATCACCTCGTTTTCGAGACGCTCGGCCTTATGCTCAAACTAGTAGCTCCGGGACAAAGTGAAGCGCGGACTCCTCGCAAAGAAGCACAGTTACGGGCCGAGCAGCACCGGCTCCGGGGCGCCGAACCCCTGGGCCGCGCGCCAAACCGGCCGAAGGCACTACACGTCACACTTAGCCACAATCCGCCCCAACACCGAGGCCTCCCTCGCCCCGAAGGCGCCCCCTCCCGACAAACGCCCGACGCGGTCTTCGCCGCCGCGTCGTCGCCGCGCGGCCGACGGACGGACGACGCCTCGCGCAACAACCGCGCGCGGTCCGCTTCTCGTGCCGCGTCGTCCCGACCCGACGAGAGCTCCGGCGCCGCTTCCCGCTCGCGCGCGGCCCGCGCCGACACGGCCGTCCTTGAACTTGGCGCCGAAGGCCTCGTCGATCGCACACCGGACGGCCTCGTCGGCCCTCTCAAAAATAAGTAGAGCTTTTCTTCGAAGTTCGAAGAAGGCCGTTTCCTCCAAACACTCGCTTCGCTTGAGGACGTCGTCGCCAACCGCTTCGCGGCGGACTTCACTTCCACGGTCCTCCTTAATTTTCACGGCACGCGCAACTTTTATCCGCTTGGCTCGGGCCGCTTCACTGCTTCGCTTGCGTGGCCAGTTTTGATTCGAAACACAACACCAACAACCAACAACAACACTAACTACGCTCGCGGAGCTCCGCCGACGACATCCCGAGCGCCCGGAGCGCCTCCGTCGCCTCGCGGATCGCGCCGCGGTCTATCCCCGGCGCCGCGGGCCCCTCGAGCGCCATGCGCGCGTCGTGCGCCGCCTGGGCCGCCGCCGCCGCGTCGTCCTTTCGCGCCGCGGCGTCGTCATCAAAAATCGGCGCCTCCGGGCCCTCGGCCTCGGCCTCGCGGAACACGTCGTCCAGGAATGCGGCCCGGCGCCGCGCGTCGGCGTGGCCGGCCCTCGCGGCCTTGCGGAAGTACTTGAGGGCCTCCTGCAAATCCAATCTGATACCGTCGTCGACGGACGCCGCGTAGGCCTCGCCGAGGGCGAAGCAGGCCCGCGCGTGGTTCTGCGCGGCGGCCAGCTTCAAAAAGCGCTCCGCCTCCGCGCCCCGTTTCTCGTCGTAGAGGCGCGCACCGAGACGATACTGGGCGTCGGCGTCGCCCGTCGCCGCTTTTTCTCGCAACGCGGCCACGTCGGGCGACTCGGGTACTGGAGCTGGCTTTTTCGTTTGCGCGGCCTTCGCGGCGGCGTCCCAGGTGGACAGGTCCTCTCCACCATTCACGCGCGCGCGGCCGCCGTCGCAGGGCGCGCCGGGCGCGCCCGGGCCGTAGACACATTTATCCCGCGCGGCCAGTTTCAATTGCTCGCGGTGCCACGCCGTCGCCTCGGCCCCAAACTCGTTCTTCGCCGCCTGGAATTTCAGTTTTGACTTCCTTAGTAAATCGAGCTTCTCCGCGTCCGTGAGCGGCGGCGGCGGCGGCATGGGCAGGCCGCCGTCGAGGTAGGCGGAGATGTCGTCTTCAAAGTCCTCGCGGACGACCTCGGGGCCCGCGTGTGGTTTCTTTCTTATTATTTTTTGTGGCGCGGGCTCCTCGTCCCCGATCTCGTCGAAGTGCGTGTAGTCGATTGGCATCCTGTTCTGGCAGGTGGCTCGCCTCTGTGTCGTGTCTCACCTCTCCGGTCTATCTCGTCTACTGCCGGTCGGCGGCGCGCGAGCAGGTCCCGTGTCTAGGCTGTGTCCTGTGTCTCGGCTGGCGGTGCCTGTGGCGGCCGCAGCGATGGTGCAAACGCGGCTGCTGAACAGCGGGCGTCAAGTAGAGATGCTCCAAAACCTATTTGGTTAGCTCTCCAGCCCGTGGCGTTTTTTGCAGGGCTCGTGAGCTAGCGTCCTGTAAGACACTAGCGAGCCGGCTGCGGGCACACTTTTGATCGCTTTGGAGGGCACCACAGGCGCCCAAGCACGCTGAAAGCGATTTGTAGTCGTCGCTTGTGCCAAGGACAACAACTCGGGTGACTGCCTTAGCACCAGAACGCGACTAGGCTTAGCCAGCGAGCTGGAAGCCTAAAAGCCTCGCTGCAGCCTTTGTGGCCTAGTGAGCGAGTAAAAGGCAGCCGTAGCGGCGCCTGCAGCTCCTCGAAGGCTAGTTAACAATGTCGCACTACGGCGGCGGAGGCGGAGGAGGTTACAGGGGCGGCCAAGGGGGTTACGGCAGCAACGACGCTTATAGAGGGGGCGGCGGCGGCGGCTACGGCGGCAACCGCTACGACTCGTCGCGGGACGCCGGGAGGAACTGGCGCGACCGCGAGCTGGGCGGCGCGCGCGGCGGCGCGACGCATCTGGCGCGCATCCACGGCACGGAGGAGGACAAGGTGAACTGCCCGTTCTACTTCAAGATCGGC
>JACLAA010001761.1_pt1 | contig 19991 bp, 15 predicted proteins | sample 8027891 | NCBI WGS metagenome assembly JACLAA01 (sample SAMN15724900, study PRJNA655200) | protist metagenome | isolation source: fluorescence activated cell sorting (FACS) single amplified genomes of... | place: Spain: Blaines Bay Microbial Observatory, Mediterranean Sea | collected 2016-01-19 | reverse complement strand
TAGCAGCTGTATCTGGCCACATGGTTGAAAAGTTAAACTTGAATGTTACAAATGTTCCTTTATCTCCCACTGCCATTGGGATATTATATATTCTACGCCTATATACGGAAGACAACGAAGCACTGATTCTCTCTCTCATCATGATAGTCGGAGTAGGACGACGGGGAAACGTCTCAGGATCGCTGGCATGATCCCGGATACCGTGACATGCCGTGACAATGCCAAAGATACTTAATCTCCTGCAGCTGCACAGGACCGCCCAACGGCAATTACTTGACATAAAGACGATATCGGAGAGTAAGAAGCCCGTCCCAGGGTGCCAGTGCCAGGGTGCATTTTGCTGCGACTCAGCCTAGCACGCCGCGGTGATTTGACACCACCTCGCGCCTCTCACTACCTAGCTATTCATGCGATGTTTCTGTCTGCACGACATGATATCGACGAATTGTTCGTTCCATATATTCGCGGTAGCGTGCCAGCTCCTCCTCCAGCGTTTGAACCCTATAGGCGAGTTGTACACATCGCCCCTCGGCCTCGCCAAGCAGGGCCATTGTCGACTTGGGGGTTATGTCTCTCACATTCGCATTTGGATTCGAATTGGTCTCTGGTGTTCTTGAAGACTTATCTAGCCAGCTGAGGTTGCGCATTTCGGAGGATCCCATTCTCGCGGGGCTGTCGTCGCCAAGAGCTGCCAATTCAAGGTCACGATGGAGTCTTTGCACCGCTCTGCGAGCCGTGGCTATTTGCTTTCCAGCCTTGGCTCGTCGTCTGTCTGGATCTATTTGTGTCCTTGAAGTATGCTGAGGTTCCCTTGCTTGCTGCATTCTGGTGGCGACGAGTTTAAGCGCTTCGGCCCTCCTCAAAGCTTCGTCATAATGCGCTTTCGCACGTATCAATGCCTGGTCCATATCTTCTTTGCCTTCCTTGCTATCTCTCTGGGGTTCAGTTTCGGTCTCACCCTGTACAACAGGCGACCTGTTTGCTTCTAAGCGCGTCATGAGCGCGGACGTCTCCCCGCTGGCTCGAGGTTTGACGCCCGGGCGGGGGGTCTCCCCACTGAGTCCATCGATCTGCCGTGCAAGATCGTCGTTGCGCTCCTGCTTCTCTTTACATGCCTTCTGCAGGCTGCGTATCGCTGCTATCGCTCGACCTTGCTGCAGCGTCGCTCGGGCTCTCACTTCGTCCAACGCAGCGTAATAGCTCTCGCGCTCTGCCTCTACGGTCTGTGGTACCGGGGCCTCGGAAAGATCACCGGCCGCGCGTTCGAGCGCCTCGCCAAATTCGTGCTTCAGCTCCTTCACCTTCGTCGGGCAGTGTCGCGTCAGCGCATCCTGGAGACAATCACAGTGATCGAGGGCAGCCTTCAGACGGGCAGCGGCCAGGCGTTGTGACGCCCTCAAGTTATCGACGTCTGAACCCAACTGGCCTTCCCTCTCCCGATAGCTCTGCACAAAGCGTTGATAGCAAGCGGAAAAGGAGTTTTTCCGTAAAGGATCCCTGAATTCAACAAACTTCACGACCAATCCGTTCAAAGTTGGGAGGCTGTCCATCGACGTGTTCTGTCTAGCGTCCTGGCTGGTCCAGTAGACGTTTTCCAGTGCTGACGCAAGATCTGCATCTAGTCGTGCGCAATAGTCTGCTTCCTGGGCTATGCATCGCTTCCTCATCGCATTTCCTTCCATTTTTATTTGCGCAGCATCTGCCTTACTTCGCTTCAAAGCAAGTTCTAGATTACTGACACGCCTCTTCATCGCCAGTACCTCTCCGTGCAAACCCCAAGCATTTTTTTCTTTGGCATCTTTCATCAACGTTAGTTTTTGAAGACTCTCTTCTACGAGTTCCCTTGCTTCGGCAAGCTCTGCCTCTCTTGCTTTTAGAATGGCAGCTGCGTCTTTATCTTGGTCCAAAAGCGCTCGTTCGGCCTCTACCCGTGCCTGTGACAGTTCGGCTGTCACGCTAGCGTGATCTCGCTGAAGGCCACTGAACTCGGCCTTCATCTTATTCGCACTCTTTAGCAGTTGTCGGTTCCGCCTTTCCGCGTCCACAGATGTCGCATCGACCGCCGAATCTCTGTCGATATTCCGAGTGATTTCGTTGTGCTTTTGTGCGCTCCTTTTTAGAGCGTCTCGCTGTTGCGCCACTCTGAGTAACTCGGCTGATATTTCAATATTTCGGGCCTTTTCCGTGTTGACCTCGAGCCTAAGAACACCTTCCTCTCTGCTGAATCTCGCTACTTCGCAGCGGAGCTTTTCTGAGGTTTCGTGGGTCTTACTCAGTTCCGTCGTCAGGAAGTTCTCGCGGCTTTGCATGTGGGCCTTAAGCGCTCTCAATTCTTCGCACTCTATCGCGAGTTCGGCCGCCCTATCTTTGAGAGAGAGAAACACGGATTCCGACGAATAGCGATCAAGCTCGGAGGATGCCCGCAGATTGCTTTTCGAAAGCTTGGACTCGAGAAACGCTCGAGAGATGTCCATTTTTGCTTGCTCTGCGCGGATCAGTGCTTTAGCCTGGTTAGCCTTTTGTTCCGCAAGCTGTGTATATTTGCCCTTGAACAATTCTAAGACATTATACACCCTGGTACTATCCTCGCGTGCAGATGTCGTGTCAAGCCTGCTATCGGCAAGCAAGCGCTCGAGTATATGTAAACGCTTTGATAATGGAGCGTCGAGGGGCTGCTCAAGGTCATCGTTCTTCTCGCGGACAACAAGTTCTGACTTTGTAACCTGAGAATGGTGGTCGTTTGCTAAGCGATTCATGGCAAGCATACATGCCCGATGCCGCAGCACCAGGCCCAGGACATGCGTTTGAGATAAAGAGACTGGAAATTGGCGTATGCTACCGAGTTTGCTTTGTAGCTGTAGCGTGGCAGAACGCGTCTCTGAACTGTCATTTGCATCAGCACAAGCAAGTGATAGCAACAAGCAATTCCCCCCGAGGCGTTCTGCAAGCAATGAAGCCAGCTGCGAATTTCCATGGGAGACATGCACTCTTGTTGAATGTGGCTTGCAGAGGTTATCAATGCAGGATACAAGGGAGTACAAAGAACGATTCCTTTTGGAGCCCTCTCGTAGAATGAGCTGCTCCCGAGGTATCGCAAGCTTGTGTGTTGACGGTACCTCTATGATAGAAATTGTCGATAGCGCGATGCACTTCCAACCCTGTGCCAGCTCTTCATTATTTAACACTGTACTACGTGCGGTCGTGAGTGAGGGCTTGCATTCGCTGCGATCACTCAAGGCAAGGTGGTGCAGCTCTAATTCAAAATAACAAGCTGCACAATCCATGGATGCCTGCACGTCTGCATACTGATCACGACGCAAACGTCCCTCCTGGACTAACCGCGCCACGTCCGTTGCTGAATATACTCGCTGTGACGTAGCTCCTTGGAGATAGGCACCGCGATGCATGTTGTTAGTGACTACTACGGTACCAGCTATTCCACAATCTTTTCCAGCAGCCTTGCGAAAACATGGTGTTGTATCATCAATACGCTCATTAGTCGATGGCCGAAGGAGGTCGGTCACAAGCTCGTCATGAAATTCGACAAACTTGACAGTTACCACGCAACGCCATTGCGCAAAATTCGAGCCCCAGGGACAATTTGTGTTCGCGGCTAGTACTTCAAACAAATCATTTGAAAGCAGGCCAATAATTCCTTCACCCGCATCTGTTTCCGTCTGAGAAGCGACTGGAAGCATCTCCTTCCCCGGGTATGGCCCCTGGAAAAGGTCTCTTTTCTTAGATACAGAACTACCCAATACGAGCATGCAAACGGGCACGGCATCCAACGCAGCGGCTGCCACCGGAGAGCTAAAGGGTGTTGTATGTGGCAAGTGCTTCATTCTATGGTACATTTGCTTGAGGGACATGTCGTCTGAGTTAAACATATTCTCAGACTGAACTCCACACAGCAATCCGCTCGGGAGCACCGTGTAGCTTCGCGTAAGGACCCCGGGGGGCGGCTGGAACTCAACAACGTCAGGTGTTTCCTCCATGGCAGCCTCGGGAGTTCAGTTTAGATGCAGCATATGCACTTATAAACAGCTGCCGCTCAGCCGCCGCGGCAAAATGCAGTGTACCGTAGGTACACTGTACCTACGGTACCGTACCTACGGTAGATTGATGTAATAAAATGCATCAGAATAAATGTATCTACGGTGTGCTTCGTGGTGGTTTTGTCGCGTTTACCTGTGGCATTGCCCGGGCAACGAACTCCGTTCAAGTTGTGCTCGTTTATGTCTCAGAGCCTCAGGCTGCCAGCCTGAGTGCCAGTGAAGTTAAACCAGCCTGAGCCTCACTCAGTAGCAGGCTGGCACTGGCAGGCTGCCAGTGAGGCCCCGGCGGGATAAAAAAATCCGACTCCGAATCCGAGTCACGGTCACTGGCATGATTTGAACAAATCCGACTCGGAGTCATGATTAGCCGAGTCATTCAAGTTCAAGTTATCATCATGATGAGTCAGAGTCACTGGCACGGTCACGGTCGCGGTCGGATCAAATTCAAATCTCCGAGTCCGGGCCCAACTTGAAAATCGGGCCCCGGTCCCCCAAGCTCCCACCTATATTAGGCTATGAACGGCGGGTATGCTATGACAGATTAGCAAGAGGCCGGGCTATACGCGCACCGACAGTAAGAGCTTACCAGTATAATTAGCTCGAGTCTAGTACAAGCTCGTACCTACTGTACCAGCTTGTACCTACCGCAGTACCTACGGTACGGTACCGCAGTACCTACGGTAGTGGTACGGCGGCAGTTATGTCGCTTTTCCTTGATTTTCCATGCTTATTGTCCGGGTGTTCAAAAGTGATCTCAGCAGCGTGGTGCGTTGTAGAGCCCATCTGTGCATTCTCAACAAATGACCACTGTATTTCATTCTACCTGGAAGAGGGTGTGTCTTTGGAGCGATGTCGAATCCTTCGCAAGAGCGATGCGACGGCGATTGCTTGGCACCCGACAGCCAAAGTAATTGCTGCCGGATGGGGAGATGGCAGCATCTCTGTATGGGATTTATCGCCTTTGTCATCATCCGAAGTTAGTCCCCGTGATCTGGCTGATACGCTATCAAGCACTTGTATATTTACTGATTCGAGTGGGCAAGCGCCTATTCGTACAGTTATGTGGAATCCGTCGGCGACACGACTCGTTTCTGCGAATAACTCTGGTGCGATCTTAATATGGAAGGTAAAAACTTTAATACTGCTACCTCTTAATCCTGGGGGAATGGTGATCAGGCGGATAACCGTGGAGGCCTTTCTCTCTTTAAAGGCATCACCATTGGATCGGGAGTTACCTGCGCCGCGCAAAGCCAGCGCGGGCTCTGTCTTGTCAAGCGGATATCATTTTTTCTATTGCAATCATAGGTCTTTACACCGTTGAGCCTGGGCTTGGCACTACTCTGTGTTAATCGGCAGTGCATCTCCGTAGCATATATTGATAGGTCCAGACAGATGCACTTGCACAAGGACTGTCGTCTTCATTATTCCTTGGAACACGCCGGGGCTCTGTGCATTACATAGACGACTTGGGGCGAGTAAGCGAAGTGCAGACACTTGGCGCATACATCGACCATATGCTCTTTTTCGAAAAGAAATCACGTCTTGTTGTTTTGACACGCACATTTATACTGGCCCAACTTGAAATACGTAGTGACTGCAAGGTGGTCCCCATAATGAAAATGAAAGTTTCAGTTGCTGGTGGCTCACCAGAACGTGGTATAAAGCACGTCTGTTGGGCGGGACCGGGAATTATTGCTGCTGCTACCGGAGAGGTTCCAGAGCGCTCTGGCCTGTCGGTGTCTAAATTTAACAGGAGCCATGCTATCTTGTGCAAATAGGCATTGATAAGACTCTGGAATCTTCTGAGTGACGAAACATATATTGTGACACTATCTTCAGTAGGCTTGGGGCTCGATTCGCGTGTGTCGTCAGTCGCCTTCAATCCATTGCAAAGATTTCTTGCTGCGGGTACAGAAGATGGTAGCATCGCTATGTGGCGTTTTGTGGGTAAGTACCAGCATATGTGCTGCGATAATGGAAAGAACACAGGGACCACTGTAAATGTATACACTTTTGTGGTAAATTTTACGCATGTTAATATAGGCAAATGACTGGGAAGCGATGCCGTCATCAACGGCATGTGGAGGCAATTCATCCATTGATTTGCTTGCATGGGGACCCGGCCAAGGCCTACTTGTAGCTGCCGCTCCTAATGGACAAGCCTCTCTTCTTTCCGAGACCGTGCTTCACCGACTTCTTTGCTGCGATGTTGGAGCCATTCAGCTCTCAACTGACAGTGTCAGACTCGAAAGGCAAAGCGGTGCTAGCGCATTGTTGGCTGCCGATATATCCATCCGAGGTCTTGCTGTATCTTCTAGACACGAAAGACACGGCGTCATTTTGAGCTTTCCCTCTATCCCGACTCTCCTGTCTTGCTTATGCTTGCTTACGGGTAATTTATAGGTTTTGGTCTGGAACGGCCAGAAGGCACAGGTGTTTGAATGGTCTTATGACATGGGAGACAACAAACCGCTGCCAATTGCAAAATTTTCGTCTACAGCACGCGCCATGGCTCTCCGTGATGAGACAATATATCGTGCATCGAATAATGTAGTTGAGCTTTGCAACCTAAATGGTATTGTGCGCCAGAAAATGACATTTTCTGAAGGCGAGGGTTCTCCCACTCATCTTGATGTCAACGGTCAGTTCCTTGCTGTTGCGACAGATACAGGTCTTATCAAATTATTCAAAGTGACCCGTCGTGAGCCGAAACAACTTGGCTCTCCAGGCCATTTTAATCTCTGGGCGCATGCACAGAACCTTGTCCCTTCCATTTCAATTTCTACTGAGTCGCAGAGAATTCACTGCAAAACATCACAAGGGCACCAAGCCACACAAACTCAGGAGAAATCAAAAGGTAATGCTATTCGTTCTATTCGCTGTAATTCTGATGGGACACGTGTTTCTATCATTGCTGATCATGTGCGTTAGCGAGTGGATTAGAGCTAATTCAATGTCGCATGAATAATTTCTACATGATACAACCTTAGGTATATGGCAAGTCTGTCCGGATTCGAGAACCCGACTCACGTTTACACGTATATGACTCAGAAAGGGATATTGTAGACTCTTATGATTTTTTTGAGCTGCAGCATTTCCCAACTTCTCATTTTTGGGATCCGCTTGAACCCAAATTACTGACTTGTGAGACACGGCAAGCACGAAAAGTGCCGATTGTACTTGGGGATTATGGAGTCAACAAACTAAGTCAACCGCATTTATTGGCTCAGAGCATGGTCTCCGGTTCACTTGAACCAACAGAGTCCCGGCATGGCATAACAAGCGACCTCACACAGAACGTTCTAGGGAACTCTAGCTCAGGCGTGCAAGTTATGACCTTGTTTGTGACAGCTGAGTATGGAATGCTGCTTCAGGATGCTTTCCCCTTAGAGCCACCCCTAGAAGCTCTTCTAGGGGTTCAAGTGCCTCAGCTGTTCTTTACCCGCTGCAGTACCAGAGGTACTAAAACAGATTTTGACGGCAGTCTTGGCAATAGTGATGATGGACACAATGATACATCCAACTTGAGGTGTGTCGCGCTATGTAGTCGCGTGATGCGAGACTTTGTTGGTCTTGATGATGCTGACAATAAGACACGCTCTGCTTTGCTTGATTTCTCTTTCCATCTGACAATTGGCAACATGGACGAAGCACATCGGGCTGTTCGCTGTATTGAATCCCCTGCGGTCTGGGAAAACATGGCACACATGTGCGTGCAGACAAAGCGGTTGGACGTCGCAGAAGTCTGCCTTGGTCACATGGGACATGCGCGGGGCGCCGCTGCCGTCCGGATTGCCAAGGCTGAGATTGCTGAACTAGAAGCTCGAGTTGCATCGGTTTGTGTCTGCGAGAGAAACATTTTGGGGCGCAATAACATTTTGAGCTGCAGTTGTCTTTAGGTTGCGGTTCAACTGGGGCTTCGCAATGATGCTGCACGGCTTTATCGTGAGTGCCGACGCTTCGATCTCTTGAATGAATTGTACCAAGCAGCCGGTGAATGGGAACTTGCTCTTGATTTGGCATCGTACTCAGACCGCATTCACCTTCGTTCAACTCACCATCGCTACGCACTGCATCTTGAGGCACTGGGATCGTACGACAACGCTGCTAGACACTTCGAGCTAGCCAACACCCATCGACGTGAGGTACCTCGTATGTTAGTCACTAGAGGTGAGCAAGCGGCACTGGAACGGTACATCATGCGGGCTAAGGACACTGAGCTAATGAGGTGGTGGGCTGGCTACTGCGAGTCCTTGGGGCACATTGATTCAGCGCAGCATTGCTATGAATCAGTTGGTGACTATTACTCCCTTGTGCGCGTGGCATGCTTTTCAAACCAGACAAATCATGCAGTAGAAATTATTGGTCAATCATTTTCAGCAGCTGGCGCATACCATCTTGCTCGCCACTTCGAGGGTTGTGGTGATATCAATAAGGCGATAAATTATTTTGCTAAGTCTGGTTGCTATAACCACGCAATTCGTCTGGCACGTCAATATCAACTAGACGTTAACCTTTTGCAATTCTCCATAGAGGCTTGTCCAAGCCTTCAAGTTGATTGTGCTCTCTATTTTGAGCGAAAAGGTGAGTTTGAGAAAGCTGTCCACCTCTACCAGAAAGGCGGTGAACTTGCAAAAGCACTCGACCTCTGCTTCAAAGTAGGTAGTGCTGGACGCACAGAAATGTTTGAAGTTCTCTCCACTATCTCTAGAGAACTAGACAACTCGGCTCCACCCAATGTGGTAGCACGCTGCGCTGAATTCTTTGTCGAGCACGGTCAGTATGAGCAGGCTGTCAGGCTGTATATCAGGGGTGGGAAATATAAGCAGGCAATCATGCTCTGCTGTGAACACCATGTCAAAATTACGGAGGAGCTTGCCGATGCAATGACTCCCCCAAAGATAGAAAAATACCGAGATCATGATGATAGTAGTGGTAAAGGTGAGCAGTATTCATTAATCTCACACAAGGCCCCAGCAATAAGCCATGATGAGCGTGTAGAGCTGATTCTTGATCTTGCACGTGTGTGTAAGAAGCAAAACTCCTATCAACTTGCATGCAAAAAGTTTACCCAGGCTGGTGATCGTGCTCGCGCTCTAAGATGTTTGTTGAAAAGCGGAGACACAAAAAATATCATATATTACGCTTCTGTGAGTCGGAATCGTGACATATATATACTAGCAGCAAATTATCTCCAGTCGCTGGACTGGCAATCGGGCTCGACTGATGCGGCCGAGCTGACAAAACGAATTGTTGAGTTCTACACTAAAGCACGTGCACATGAACCTCTTGCTGCGTTCTACGATGCCTATGCGCAGATGGAAATAGATGAGTTTCGCGACTACGAGAAGGCTTTGGATGCACTAAAAGAGTCAAAACAACAACTCGAGAAAGCCAAAAAATTGATTGATCGGGAATGCCGCATTGACGTTCTTGAATCACGGATAGCTATTGTTACTGATTTTGTCCAAGCCCGAAAGTACGAAAAGTCTGATCCTCACAAGATGGCTGATATGTGCACTGCCATCTTGAGCAGGCGAGAGGCCACAACAGTGGGTATTTGTGTGGCTTCCCCCGATTGAGCTTCGTATGTGTTTTATTATTGATATTTAGGCAATTCGGATTGGCGATGCGTACGCTCTTCTTGTTGAGTATCATTTTAAAAAAGGAAATGCACACGACGCCTTCGATTTGCTTCAGCAAATGCGCCAAGGAAACATTGCCCTGCACCCCTACCTGGAATCAAATCTTCTCGAACAAATCCATAAAACAGTCGGAGTGGTACTTCTCCCGGATGAGAAAGGGTATATGCCTCCAGCTGATGAAGGTTTGGTAAAAGAGGAGGTGGGGGAGGTAGAGTAAGACCTTAGGCTTGATTGCGAAAAGGAGTTACGGTAAATAAATAATTACTAGTACTCCTCAGAGTCTAGTAGTAGTACTAGTAATTACTATCATGCTAATTCAAGTTAGTAAGGGAGGAATATCCTAAAGAAAAGGACATACACCAAGCCTCTAAACAGTCTACACACACTGGCACACACACACACACACACACACACACACACACACACACACACACACACACACCGTGACAGGACCCGGGATGTGACTCCCCTATAAATATCGAAGTCTTCTTCACATAGTATAGACACGTAGTATTGAGATTCCCGGGGTAATTCATCTTAATTAGGACTCATGGAGGATGGGTCCATTTCTTATTCGAAGGAACTACCCGACGTCACTGGCAGGTGGGGCCTGAGGGGGGCCTAGGTATCGCTTATCCTAATAGTACTATACCGCTCGCCTTGAGCGCGTGGTCACGTGAGCGCGTGATCTTTTTCCGTCGCCGCGTGTCAACCAGCCGCCGGTCGGGAGACCATATGGCGGGCGTCAATGGCAGATCACTTGGACATCCCTTGAAAAAACTTTGGACACCAATGGGACGCTGCGCAAGTCCGAAAACGAAGGACCCATCCCAATCTGCACGCCCCGCCTGGTGTGCACTGGCGTCCGATACGCCGTTAGGACGCCTCCGCTTCTTCGTCCCTAGGACGACGTTAAAAAAATAATCGCTTTCAAACAACTTGCGACCTGAATGGAGCTTTGACGATCAATAGAATGGGGGTTCGGCGTCGGACATCCAATTCGAGGACGATTAGGGCTCCACACGAGCCGAGTCTGTTCGTGTACTGGCCCGGCACCCCGCGGGGGGGGGAGACTCAGCGCTGAGTCGACTGTGGCGCCCGCAAAACGGTGTACATCCCGCATATGAGCAAGGGGCGAAACACACGTCGCAACGACGCTTTTGGTGCTGCTTGATGAGCGCACCTGGTCTTAGAGTAACGCAATATCGCAAAGTCACATCGCTCACTCCTAGGGGTGAGTCTGCAGTGAGTCAGCCCACCTGGAGCGTGCAGACGTCTTGTTCTATGGGCGAGCTGCAACGACTGTAATCATTTGGCTTTGGGCTGACTTTGGTCTCAGGTGCTTAGGTGTGAAAGTGCTAGAGGCCAGGAAACGTCTCGCTACTGGCGTCTTTAGCCGCGTATCGCGATCTGTATGGCAGCCCATCAGGTTTGACGGCCGTGTTTGCGCATCCCGTCCACACCCACGGGTCAGCCCAAGATAGAAAGCGCCAATGTGTCTAGCCGTGGTGAGTTGAAATAACCTTGAATATATTAATCAAGTCTGATCTACTTTGGCTGCGCGACGTACTTCCTAAGATACAGAGGGAGTAAGAATTAGACAAAGGGAGAAACAAGAAGTGATCACCTCAAAGTACGGATTATGCCATTTTTCAAACGCAGCCCATGTGATAGTCCCAGCTCTTGAATGTAAGGCAACCTCACCAGAGTCAATGTCATCCTCCGATAGCCCTTCGGGGTGCATGACTTGTAGTAACTCCTTGAAGTGCCGCATATCTAGAACTCCATCGGTGACTTTGTTAGGAGAAGTCGTTGTTTGGGTCACAAAATTGTCAAAAATACTGCGCTCCCAACTCCACGCAGCACTACAGCTTCCGCTTTCAGCACATCCACATCTATCACAGCTTGGCATCCATCTGACAAACTTAGCCTCTACATTGTGATTCGTGTGGCATCGCCGCGCACAAGAGCGACATACCTACAACATTGAATGGATATATCAGCGGTGAAATGTAATTTTGTGCCACGGTGAAGAAGCACATAGGACTGCCGACAAGGAAAACACCTCAGAACACTCTCGTAGGTGAAGCGAACACTAGCATTTTGATCGGCTGGTAGCGTGTCGAGACAATAGCGTAAACCTTGGCACACCAATATCTTGATCAATATCTCAATGACTTGTTTTAATGCGAACCTGGTAAGACGTGACTTTGTCTTCTGTCCTTGAATTTATTACGGAGTACATCAAAATGGAAGATCGATATCTCCTCGCTGTCACCATGAATAGATATTCTGTTCCATGGGGCATCCCTAGAACGAGAGCTACACGCAATATCACATTAGCGTCGCAAATAATGTGGATTAAGTTTCACCTTGAGGCACGAGCAAGAACAAGGCTATGACGTGCTCCTGCAGCACAGCCCTTTATGCTTTCATTGAGCGTGCACAACGCGGCAGGTTGTAGGCGAACATTTGTGTCACCTGCCGCAAAAACTTGCATCATTAATGAATACCAGGGACACACCTAGACCAAGCTCGCCGAAGGCGTTGGAGCCCCAGGCGTATACAGTTTCACGTTTGGCCAGAGCAGCGTGAGCTTCAGCGACCCTTTGAACCTATTTTGCGTATCCTAAACCATCGATGCGCTGAAAGGCACGGCATGCGGCTGCAATATTGTGTCTATTGCCTGTTGCAAATGTAAGGACCGAATGCACACCTGGAACCACAACAGGCTCCTCCCTGTCCCAGAGATCACCATATCCTAGTTGGCCATACTTGCCACAGCCCCACGCTAGGAACTGACCTGTCGTTGTAAGGACAAGTGTGTGTGCAATCCCGCATGAAACAATTGAATTTTTTGGTTGCTGAGCCTCTTTTGCAATATTCAAGCGAAGACGCTCAAGGGTATGATTTATTGTTTTGACCAGCTGTGGTGAATGATGCAGTCTTACATCAACCCCACCAAGTCTTGAATCATTTGGATCTCCCCACGAGTATGCTCGGGCCTAAGCTCTCGTGTTTCTAGGTAGCAGGTGATCATTCATGTGGCTAATTGAACAAACGCGGCTTTGGGACATCCAATCCAGCATGACCGGCATCAGCAATGACCACTGTGTGCGCTTCTCCTACAACACCACTATGCTTATCCTTGATGCGATCTATCGCACATATTCAAAGCGGACGATGGTATTTGTGCCAGCAGCAAGATCACGCACCGACAGAAGGCAATCTTCGTCGGGTTCGAGTAGAATCTTTACTGGAGTAACACAGGCGCGCGATAAAAAGCCAAGGCCGAGCTGCCCGCAGTGGTTTCTACCCCAGAGAAACACCTGATGTCTGTCGACTAGTGCCGCACAATGCCAACGTCCACATGTAATACGCCGCACTATTGAATCTTCTGGGAATCCTCTGATACGAGCTGGCATAATGTGGTTCTGCTCACCATCATTGTGTCCAAGCACAGCGTAGCGACCCTGCCCCCACGAATAAACCTCACCACAATGAGATATCGCATACCTACTCAACAAGAGAATGTATGATTCAAATAAAAAGAGCGTGTTACTCTGTGGTGCAACGATGTACTGTCACCGGCGGCAACGCTGCTAATCCTCGCTCCATCGAACTTTGCCTGCTGCATCGGAAAGGTCATCCCTGAATCAGACGTTCCCTGACGTAGGACATCACTTCTGCAATCGTCGGCTTGGCCACACACCCAAACTGCACCGCAAGATAATAAAACTAAGCTATGGTCTGTACCCGCTGCGCAGCTCATAGCGTTTTCACCGCTCAATCCATGCATCTGCAAGGGATAGGTCTGCGCAGCACCACGCCCATTCAAGCAGCCCCACGCGTAGACTGTAGATATAGAACTATCAGTCATTTTGTAGATGCCAGCTAGAGGCGAGGAGCCATAGACCGTCCTCAGAAGGCTGGATAAGCAAGGGGAGATACAAGAGTTCAACTTATGTTAACTTATGGGATGATACATGATAGCAGGAGTATGTCGCAGCGTTATGTAAAGTAGCAGGATCCTAAACCCTTCGCGTGTAGACCACGCCTCCCGAGCCACTGAAGCGTCTAGGTAGGCCTTTGCGACGTAAATTCGGGTTTGTGCTATGATTTTCTCGGCTCCGAGTCACTGGCAGGCTCCGGCGAGTCGGAGCGGAGGAGCCGTGCCATCATGATCATGATACTCGACAGGTCCTAAGCTCTCGAGTCAGAGACTGAGCCTGTAGGGTACCCGTCACGGTGGCGAGAGCCTGCCAGTGAGCCTGAGCCCGGGCCTGCCAGTGGAGTGTCCGAGTCACGGTTGAGATAAAATATGACTGGACTCGGAGGCAACGCCAATAGTACAACAGTCTGGACTCAAATGTTAGAGACCATGACTCGGAGTCCGAGTCCGAGTCCGAGTCAAAGCGGGGAATTACATCCGACTCCTAGGGTACTATGAACATCATGATAGGCCCGCCGGGCCCGGGCCCGGGAGTCCTACTAGACGTGTATTTCCATTGCAGACACAGTGAGCCTGAGGTCGAATCTTGGCCAATGCCGCAGCGGAAATACGAACTACTATTCTTGACTCGTCAGCTGTAGACATGTTTTCGCCTCCAAGTCCGACTCGGAGTCTGGTTTCTTCGCCTGCGGCTCGAGGCCCATTGTTTTTGGTTTGGGTACTTTTAGTCGACTGCGAGACGGTCCCCACCGCGACACACAATACGACACTATCTCCAGCTTCTCGAGCGCTCGAATGCGGTCGCAGTGGCCGGGGCTACCCCACGCATGTGCCTGATCCATTGCCTTTTTGGCACATGCCGCCTGACGATTTCTTCTACGTAGCGCCGCGGGGCGGTACGCCGCACATGATCTCAGCGACGGAATCGGTGCAAATACTGCCCCTGCGCGTTCCACTGGCTTTGTACCTTCTCGGTCAGCCTCGGCTCAGCAAAAAAATTTCGCGGGGGGCCAACATGGGCGCGTCGACAGGGCCGTACTTCAGGCCATCTTTTCTCGTGCGCATCGCTGTGAAGCCCTGGCTATGGTTCTTCTAGCGCACTATCCCGTGGCAGTGGCACACGGGACTGCGCTATGATCTATACTCTAGTATACTCTATAGGTCTTCTTCCATCGACGCCGTAATCGTACCACCATTGAGGATGAAGATCGAGGACGTGCAATCGACGGCGCGCCAGCAACGCGTCGCGGCACATACGCACATCAAGGGACTGGGTCTGGATGCGCACGGGAGCGCCTTATCAATTGGCACGGGAATGGTCGGTCAGGAAAAAGCGCGTGAAGCGGCGGGTGTGGTTGTAGAGCTGATTGGAACAAAGAAGATGGCCGGGCGTGCAACAGTGTCGGGAATGCTTGTAGTATTTCAAATTTCATTTCTCGCGTAGGCGAGCGTTGTTGCTTGCGGGTGCCCCTGGGACAGGTAAAACAGCACTTGCTCTTGCGATAGCTCAGGAATTGGGCTCCAAGGTGCCATTTTGCCCAATGGTCGGTTCTGAAGTTTATTCCTCTGAAGTGAAAAAAACAGAAATTCTCATGGAGAATTTTCGCAGAGCCATCGGGTTAAGAATAAAGGAAAACAAGGAGGTTTACGAAGGTGAGGTGACTGAAATCACCCCAGCAGAGACTGAAAATCCCTTGGGAGGCTACGGACGAACGGTCAGTCACGTTATTCTTGGTTTGAAGACCACAAGGGGTGCTAAGCAGCTGCGACTTGATCCTAGCATCTATGAGCAGATGCAAAAAGAGAAGGTCGCAGTTGGTGACATCATTTATGTAGAGGGATCCACAGGGGCGGTAAAGAGAGTTGGACGTTCGGATGCTTATGCAACCGAATTTGATTTGGAGGCGGAAGAGTACGTGCCCCTCCCAAAAGGAGATGTACATAAGAAGAAAGAGGTCATTCAGGATGTGAGTCTGCATGACCTTGATGTGGCAAACGCACGACCTCAAGGTGGTGGGAGTGATCTAGCAACTGTGATGGGCTCTGTGCTCAAACCAAAAAAAACAGAGATAACTGAGAAGCTTCGCACCGAAATAAATCGTGTTGTTAATAGATACATCGACCAAGGCACCGCAGAACTAGTGCCTGGCGTTCTCTTTGTGGACGAAGTCCATATGTTAGACATCGAATGCTTTACATACTTAAATCGCGCTCTCGAATCTAGCCTGGCTCCCATAGTGATATTTGCAACAAATCGCGGTGTATGTACTATCCGCGGCACAGATGTTGTCTCGCCTCACGGTATTCCTGTTGACCTCTTAGATCGCATGTTGATTCTTCGTACCATGCCCTATTCGCTAGAGGAGATAATCCAAATTATGTCGATTCGCGCGGAGACCGAGTCTCTTGATATTGAGGACCAAGCCCTCGCCGCCCTTGGAGAAATTGGCGTAAGAACTTCACTCCGTTATGCTGTTCAAATGCTGGCACCGTCAAAGATCCTCGCGGAGACCAATGGACGCACGTCTATCCACCTTAGCGACATTGCGGAAGTAGACGACCTATTCTTTGACGCGAAGGCCTCTGCAGCGATATTGGCTAACTCTGATGGTTATCTTGCTTAGGTGCAAGATCGTTGAGGTGGGCCAAAAGGTGATAATCACCTGTCGTGAGGGTCGCAACTACCACAAAATTGTAGCCAAATTGTATCGAAGTGCCAGTTATGGAGCAATCCGAGCTACAACTTAGTACAAGTAGGACCACATTCTAGATCCACGGGGACATTTTGCCTTCAAAGTTTGATGAAAGTGGTCACGGTAGGCCGCATCGTCGTGTGGGTTCCTGTGGAGTAAGGCCTGGCAAATGCGCCACGAGGTTTTTTTCCAGTGCATGCTTCCGAGTTAGTAGTAGCACAAGAGAGGGACCTGCCACCGGGGGGGCTTGCGGGGGGCTCACTGGCACACGCACTGGCACTGGCAAGAAGCCTGGCAAGATCGGCAGGAAGTAGTCCGAGTCACGAATCGGACCCATTCACGACCCACAAGGGCCGGGCGGGGAGCGCAGTATGATACATTCATCCTGAGTCACTTTTATTGGCGGATGCCTGTCCCGTGGCAAGTCCCCTCAAATGCTGCCGCCGGGGAACCCAAGGTTGGCCCGGGACTCGGATTGGACATTGTGGCACCCGGGCTCCATTTCAATTCCCCCTGCTGCGCACTGCTTGTAAGACAACCTCAAAATAAACCCCCCCCCCCCGCTGCAGTGGCACGACCAGGGCTCGGCCCGAGAACTGAGCTCCCATATCCTCAGTAATATTCTAAACCCATGGATCAAGTATTTGCTTGGCCCAAAATCAGTCCTCGCGAGACACCTGCTGGAGCTGCGCCTGATGCTGCTTTAACACTTCGAGGGCCTCTGCTACTTTCATTCGTAAAGCATCTGGTGATTCAAGAAGATGTAAAAGTTCGGAGTTGTCCATCTCAAGTAGCATGCCAGTAATCTTGCCAGCTAGCTCAGGTTGAGAGTGATGGATCAGGGGATAAAGGCGCTCGCCGATCATGTTCTTCTGGAGTGTTGGGGAGGCATTGGCAAGGGCTGACAATGTAAGTGGGTCCTCAGGGGGGCGGCGCGGCGACTGTCCAGAGCCAGACGCACTGGGCTGTTGGAGGGGCAATGGTGGTGGCATAGGTGGTGCCACTCCAGGACCACCAGGAAAACCTTGTCCAGGCTGTTGACCGACAGTGGGAGGCATAAGATGGGCCTGAGGCGGAAGTTGCGTCATACTAGGAGCCATGTTGGCGGCATTGCGCGCATTCTGTGTGTACTTGTACTGCTGAGCCCCTTGAGCTTGAGCGCCCTGACCTCCCCTGTTTCGAGAACGTCTATTGGAACTACCCTGGCCTCCCATTTGCTGCATCTGTCCGGGATGGATTGGGTATGCTCCCTGACGAGGCCCACCTCCGTGAAAGCCTGTCCGTGGATCTGCTATTGGGCCCCTAGGTGAGCCGCGAGCCATAACATAGCCGCGAGCGTTTGGCGGGACACTCGATATAGGAACGCCTGGGTGGCCTTGGGGGGGAATTCCCATAGGGTGACCGCCAGGTGTACCTGCAGCGTACATGATAGGCATTGCGGCGCCGTAGGGCGCAGCCAGATGTGCCGGATGCAAACCCTGAGGCCCGTGACTTGGTACACCACCAGGTCCAAGGGTACCAGGGTGTGTACCATAGGGGCCAGGGGTCCGACGCTGTGCGTGTTGAGCCTCCAACTGAGCGCGACGCACTTCCTTGCGCTGTGCTAGCGCAACAAAAATTGGCTTACCGAGGACAAGCTTGTTATTCATTTCAGTGACGGCTTTGGCAGCTTCTTCAGGTGATGAAAAACACACAAACCCGAAACCTCTAGAAGTACCAGAGGCGGGTTCGCGCATGATGCGCGCAGAAGTTATTGTGCCAAATTCCGCAAAATGTTCCCGCAACTGATCGTCATCTAAGGCATCATCTAGATTCTTGACAAACAAGTTTACACCTTGATACTTCTTGATGCGTTCTATCTTAGCTGCATCAAATTTGGCCTTAAGTTCGCGCTCGCGCTCAACTTTTTTCTGCGCTCGACCAACGAAGAGCGGAGCTTTGAGATGTATCGTGGAGCCGCTCTCCTTTTGAGGCAACTCACTTGCTCCATTGAGCGCCTCTATGGCAGCAACAGCAGAATCATGGTGCTCAAAGTTAACCCATCCGAAGGCAGATACTTCAGTTGGTGAAGCTGACTCTCCTGAGTTTACATCAATTGATGTAGCCGTGGAACCGCTTCTCGCCACAGAAGGCGGCAGCTCCTCACCAGCGTCGTGACGCGTGTGCTTGGCCTCGTCCATTGCTTCTTGTGCCGCGGATGTTGCTTCCTTTGCTCCAACGGTCTCTTCAGCCTTTGGCTTGATTGAAATCCTAAGGGGTTGTACTTTGCACGAGGTAATGGCTCCATACAGTTCAAATGTTTTGCGCAAATTGGACTCATCCCATTCAGCGGGGAAATTTTTCACATAAAGATTTGTCCAATCTGATTGACCTGACCGTTCGGTACGCCGCACAAAGTGACCAACGTACACCTCCTTGTCGCATATGGTCATTGAGTTTATCTTGCTTATCGCATCAGTTGCGGCCTCCTCGGACTCGTAGTGCACATAACCATATCCTTGTGACTGCCCAGTCTCATCTGTGGCCACTTTGCATGACAAGATGTTTCCAAACAACGAAAAAGTGTCAAACAAGGCCTTGTGATCAATGGAGGCGTCAAGATTCTTTACGAAGACGTTGCCCACCCCCGATTTCCTCAGCGTAGGGTCTCGTTGCGACCACATAATTCGACATGGTTTAGACTTGATCAGCGTATAGTTCATTGTGTCTAATGCCCTTTCAGCATCTGACACGTTGTGAAAATTGACGTACGCATAGCCTAGACTTCGACGTGTTACTGCATCGCGACAAACACGAATGGATGCAACAGGGCCAACTGTGTTGAAGATCTCAAAGAGCAGGCCCTGCGAAATACACTAATAACGTCAAGGTATGCACAACGCACCTCAGAAGCATCAGCAGCAAGGTCGCCAACATACAGCGATGCCGAGTGAAACGGCACAGACGCCGACGCGATCATCGTTTGGAGACTATCGCTGGACGGTCTAGTATGTATTCATAGACTTCATACAAAGACTCGGACTCATTGGCAGGCTAGACTAGTAACTACTACATCGACTCGGACGAAGGAAGTTATCATTCATCCGCTGGCGCGTTTCACGATGCTATTAATAGCGTTGAGAAGTATACCTAGGTACCTGCCCGGGCGGGGTCTACGAGGCGTTTCAGATCCCCTGTGCAATGGAAATACACGTCTAGTAGGATCCCAAAGGTTCAACTGAGACGTATCCAAGCACAACCCGTACTTGTATCACCCGCCTAGGCTACTTCCCATCCTAGGGTACTCCGATATCCCCTTAGTAGGGGGAAGTCGCCTCTCACTCCTAACTATCATCATCCTGAGTCACTTTTATTGACGGACGCAATTCCCCGTCACAAACCCCATCAAACACAGTGGCATGGGAGAAACCATTTCGTTAGACGACTACACTACGCTGCCGGGGAAATCCGGAGCTACACACTCTATTTCCCTATGCATCGCACCCTGTGCTCCCCGGTAGACGGGCCCCGATTCGCCTTCCCGGTGCTTGGGCTGGACAAATGATTCGTCCTCCGACCTCCAAGTTTCTGTAAACCTTGCGTGGGCCCTTCCAGGCTTCCCCATCGGGCAATGCGCAGGGCAGACACACACCTTAGTGCATGTGTA
>JACLAA010007438.1_pt1 | contig 19994 bp, 12 predicted proteins | sample 8027891 | NCBI WGS metagenome assembly JACLAA01 (sample SAMN15724900, study PRJNA655200) | protist metagenome | isolation source: fluorescence activated cell sorting (FACS) single amplified genomes of... | place: Spain: Blaines Bay Microbial Observatory, Mediterranean Sea | collected 2016-01-19 | reverse complement strand
TAGGGGGACTCGGCGGCGCGTTTGAAGGTGAAGAGTATTCGTCCTCTGAAGAAGAAGGAGAAGAAGAAGAAGAAGAGTACGACGAGGATTACGACGAGGAGGATTACGACGAGGATTACGACGATACAATTATAGAAGAAGAAGAACTGGCTGCCGCTGCCTCGGGGGAATTCGATTTCATTTAGAGGAAGAAACTGCGAGAACCAACAACAACAACAACAAAAAAAGCAGCAAAATTGTACACATTACACATGTAATTAATGAATCTCCATTTCCATTTCTTCTTCTTCTTCTTCTTCTTCTTCCACGTCGCTCAACTTCATATCGTCCAACAACTCTTCCAACTTGATTTCGGGAATCTCGTCGTTCTCGTCGTCGTCCTCGTCGTCCGTATCGTTCGCCAACGCGTTTTGATTCGCTCGAATCACCGCGTCTAAATCCTCGTTTTTCTTCTTGTACACGTTGATTTGCGCGCGGCCTTCGAAATCTTCCTCCAACTCTTGCATAAACAACTCCTCGTCTTGCATTCTCTTTTCCGCGTCGTCCTTCTTGTTCGTTTCCTCTTGTTCGTTTATGTCCATTCTTTTGAGTTCCCAGGCTCTGCGATATCCTCGGTCTCGTCGTTTCTTTCGTTTCTCGGCGTACGACTTCTTGACCAAAACGACATCCGGTATCCTCGACTCGCCTACTTTTTCCACGTATGAATCGAAAGACTCGTCCGAGATTTGCACGTTGGTCAAATCGTACCCCAACGCGGTATCGCCAACTTTCAACACCGAACCTAAATGTGTTCGAGTGAAAAAAGTGATGTCGTTCGTCCCGAAATCCCTCGATCTCGCCACCGTGACGTCGGCGAGCAAGTTTTTCCTATTCGCTCTTCGTTGTTTACCACCAATCGTGCTCGCGTTGCCTCCGAACTGAGACCCGTTGAATAATTGCGACCGGTTTTCCCCGAGTCCGTCGTCGCCGCCGTTTTGTTCCCACTCGTTCCCATTTACAATCTCTAAATCTAAAACGATGTACTCGCACAACTGCTTGGAATTTGCCACGGCCACGAAAGGATATCGCCAGTACTGTTCGCTATTCAACCAAACGCGTCTCAAAGTGTGCGTTTCCGTGAACTGCATGCTGCTCCCGACTCTCGTGCACAAAACCACCGGCCCGATCTCTCCAAAACTCTTGCTCGTTTTTGGTGGCAAGCACACTAAATCCTCGCGACACATCGGTACGATTTCTACCATCAGTGTGAACCTATAATTATACGTGTTATCGTTCGCGTCGTGCGAAACTAACTGCTTATCGTTCCTGCTCCGAATAGGTAACACCGACCCGATAAAATCTACCATTTTCAATCCGTGACTCCTGTGCCCGTAATAAAAATCCAATCCGTCCGGTTGCGATTTCACCCCAATCGCGTTCACCTCCATCGAGTGTTTCAAAATCAACTGTTCCAAGAACAAAAACGTCCTCTTATGTTCCACTTTCTGTCTTACTTGCACGCACGCTTGCCACTGATCCGCGTTCGCCGCCGCTCTCGCGCATGCGTCGCACATGTTCCACTCCACCACGTATTCCACCACAAAACTTTGCTGCAAAATAGCGCCATTGAGCACTTCTTTTTGTACCGTCAACTTTGTCTTTAACCGTTTCGAGTGCGGCTCGGTCCACACGAACCCGGCGTCCACCAACTTTACTTTATTCAATCCTTTCACTCTTTTGATGCAAAACGTCAACAACTCTTTGCTCTCTAAATCCGCGCGTATCCAATGCTTCGGTGGTTGCAAATACCTCGCGCACTGGTTGCAATGAATCACCGAACACTGCTTTTGTATCCCCTCGGTAATATCCACTCTCGTTTTGATGCACTCGACGCACATGCCGGTCGGGTTTGGAGAGATGCTGATCGCGCACAAGCAACACAACACCAGTCCAGGTTGTGAGCGGCGCACCATCGTCGCGTTCGTATCGTCGGTATTATTTCCAAACATTCTTTTGTTATTATAGTTGTTATCACTCTCAGATCGTCTGTCTCCTTCTCTCGAATATATGTGTGTATACTATCCCGATCGTAATATAAGCGCGCGTTGTTTGACGTCTTTAGATATGGAAATTCGCCGCCGCCAGTGAAGCATTTTTCCCAAAACAAACAAACAAAAAACAAGGAAAAAGCACGAGAGGGAGGCCCAAACGGACAGGAGTTCACGCGTAACTCACTCAGAACAGAAGTAAATCATATAAAACTCTGCAGAAAGAATATAATACTATCACGGGACTTTGTCAAAAAGTTTCGAGCATTGAATCGCCCTGGAAAGTCTTTTGTATAACTTCAAAGTTTGCCTGTTCTGATCTTTGGTTTGACTAAAAAATACACGTAAAAGAGCCGTTTTTCTTCATAAAAAGAAGAGGTATAAAGAAGAGAGTCTCAGAGTAATAAGACTATCACTATCATCACAAAAAGAGCGCAAACCACCAATACCACCTTTCAAATCACAATAATGTCGCACTTACTCCTCGCGATAATCGCGGCGACCGTGTACTTCTTCTGCGTCGCGTTGAGGAGAACGAGGTTTTTCTAAGAAAGAGAGAGAGAGAAAAACAACGAGGGAAAAAGAGATACAAAAAAATACTACTCTTTTTACTCTTTTCATATCTGCTTTGATGACGATGACGACGATGATCAAGATGAAAGAAACAACAACACAGTTTCTTGTTGCTGTTGTTGTTGTTGTTTTCTCGACGATGGTCTTCGTTTCAGCGAATAAAAGCGACTCGTACGAGATTTTACAAACGAGGTTTGGGATGGAGAATACGTCAAGAAACGGAGTCGAGATAGTACGAGCGCGGTACGGACGAGGCAGAGACAGAACGGACGCGCTCGTCGCCTGTCCAGTGGTAGCGAGAAGTGACGACGAAGGAGGAGCAGAATCATCTGATGATGTTGTTGTTGTTCCGGCGATGGTGTACGCGCCCGGTTTTGGCGCTTCGTGCACGACCGGCGGACAGAATTATTTGGACCATTTTCCCAAGCTCGCGGCATCGCATGGATTTGTTTTCGTTTGTCCGGAGGAACCGATCACTTCAAACGTTCCTGGCGTAGTAAACGACGAAGGGGCGGCGAATTTGATTAAAGCAGCTCGAGCGTTGATTCGCCACCAACCGTGCGAAAAGTTTTGAGCGCGAGTCGCGAAGTCGGAAATCGCCGTGGTCGGATACTCCATGGGTGGTGGGAGCGCTATACGAGCAGCCTCAGAAGAAGAAGAAGCAACCCAGAGAGCGCGACGAGGTGGTTTCTTTTTCCGACGAGAAGAAGAAGAAGAAGAAGATGCATCGAAAAAAAAATACCTCTTCTCCGCCCTCGTAGCTTTGGCCCCTTTCAACGGTTTCGTAAACGTCAAAGACGTTGAAATACCATCGCTACTCATCGTCGGTGCCTCCGACGTCGTCACTCGACCTTCCGAGGTCGAACTCGTCTACGACGAACGCATCGCATCCAAACAAAAGGCATTAATCATCCTCCGGGATAGATCGCACGAACACGCGGTGACTTCCTCCGCCGGCGTCGCTATTGGGTTTTTAAAGCGCGTCTTTCGTGAAGAAGAAGTAGATAAACTCGCGATGGCGGCGATGGAAAGCATCCTTAATCGAAAGAGTAGTGGTGAAGAAAAAGAATTGGAAGATCCGAGCGTCGAGATTCAACGCGTTCGCGCTCGCGGCTTCTGATTGACTCCTCCTCTGAGTATTTTTCGTTGAAAAGAACATCAGATCTGTTCACAAAAAAAACAGCCAAATGGCTTCTTCAAAGGTTCGTTAAAAAAGGAATATTTCTTCATTTTAAGAGACATAACAGACACGCGCACACAGACGTAGTAAATACACATAAAAAGGATATCTCCTGCACCTAATACACGCGCTGTGTAACCTTCGCGCGAAATGAAGCGCGTTTTTTTTTCCTAGCGGTGTGTCGTCGTGTTAGTATTCCTCCTCTGTGCGTCGTCGTCGTTTAGTAAAGCGCGGTGAAAGTCACTTTGTCTGTTTAGGGTTTTTATTTGGAGTTCTTTGCTTGAGTGAGTGCACACATTACATTGAAAATAATGAGCACCACGACCACCAACACGACCGCGATCGACGACACCGCGACGGGCAGCGACGACGAGACAAAAATAATCATTCGAGCGATGTTTGGCGTCGCGGCTGCGTTAACCTTAATCACGGGTTTGTTTTTCGCGCACGTGTGGATTTATCGCGTGAGACGATTGCGAGAGAACGAGGAGGAGAACGGAGCGAACGCCTCTTCTAGGAACGGAAGAGTGCGTTCGAGATGGTTGGGTTTAACCGGCGGGTTTGTTTCGGACGTGTGGACGTACGTGCAGAAAGTGCGACTGGCGAATACGTTGCACACGAGATTTCGAGACGGGACGGAGGCGGATTTGAGCCAGGAAGCGGGGAAAAGCGAGACGTGCGCTATTTGTCTCGGGAAGATGGTCGCGTCGCCGGCGACTATTGACGCGTTGAAGCCGCGAGTTTTGTTGTGTGGACACGTGTATCACAGGCACTGTTTGCGAAGTTGGTTGGATAAAGAGAGTTTTACCTGTCCGGTGTGCCGCGCGAGCGTATGGACGGGAAAGAACCAAAAAGTAGAAGTAGAAATGAATAGTAACAACGCTACCGCGACAAGCTCTTCGGCGACCGCGAACGGAGAAGGAAACGTCGAGAATGGAAATACCACGGGCGATGCTGCTGCTGCTGAGAACAACACCAATAACAGCAGCAGCACGAGTGACCAGACGACGAGTGGCCAGACTACGACGACTAATAGGAATAATACAATGGTGTCGTCCAGGTATTACGGAGACATCGCCGCGAGTATTTTACGCCGATGATGAGTTGTGTCCCGTCATACTTCTTATTAAACTAGACGTTTTAGCAGCAGGTTCTTATACTAGCTCTCTCGCATAATACAACCGCGACTTTTATCATCATCCGTGCCATCAACTCGGCGGTCGTCTTTTACGCTTCCTTAGACTCCTCTCTAAACTAAAAGACCAAAAATTCGCTTCATTGTGCTTCCTCTCTTCGCGACTCTCGATGATTATTCCGACGACGAATATGCCATGAAAGAGAAGAAGGAGAAGAAGGAAAAGAAAAAGAGAAAGTCGTCCACTCGAAGAGAGGAGGAGGAGAATGGAGATAAGAAGAAAACCAAGACCAAGAGTGCAACACGATTGGAAAGCAAATCAACGACGAATTTGAACGATATCGACGCGGAGATTGAACGCGTGTTATCGAGATTAAAGAATGAAAAGGAAAGCGAAAACGATTCGAGCGACAGCGAGAGTAGCAGTAGCAGTAGTTCTAGCAGCAGTTTAGGCCGAATCGCCCCGTTACCGCCGGAAGCGTACCCGGAGCATTACGGGTACGGGAGTAAAAAAGGCAACGAATTTGCCTTTAAAGGGAAACGAGAAGGAAAAGCGGTAGCGCCGAGGAGCAACGCGTTGATCCCGGGACTCGCAGAAAGGGAGAAAAACAGACCGAAATGTGAACTGTGTGAGTTATCGTTTACCAGTCGAGCGCAATTGGAGGAACATTTGCAAGGGAAAGGACACCGGAAGAAAGCCGGCGGCGTAAACGGCGGCGTAGCGAGGAGTCAAGGGCAACGTCAACAACAACACGTACGAAGGGAAGTGAAACCGCCGGATGGTCCGCACTGTAAACTGTGCAAGAAAATATTCACGTCGCTGGCGCAGAAAGAGGAACACGAAGGTGGGAAGTGGCACAAGATGAGAGTGGATGGGAAATTGGCGCCTTCGAATAAGCCGTACGTTATGTAATACGAGAGCGCTCGCTTTTCTGCGCGTGTGTATGTTTACAAATTCCATTAAGGACTACCGAATTCTAACGACGACGACGCCTTTATTTTGTTTCGCGTGGACGAAACCGGTTCGGGAGACCAAGTTTGTTTCTTCTTTTCGTTTTTCTTCGGGTACGGCGGGATGTTGTTTGAACTCCCGGAGCTCCACTTTCTTTCTCCTCCTCCGGAAGTATTCATACCATTCATACGCAAATCCATGCTTGGTTTTTGGCCTATTTGAACTGAATTGAACCTTTGTATTCGTTCGAAATCGCCGGAGTATCTCCCAGGCGGGGACCCTACACCGCCACCGTTTAGTATCGGGTTTTTCACCGAATGGTCTGGCGATATGTTGTTCGCTCTTCTGTATTCGTCGTAGTACTCTTCGTCGACGTCTTCGATACTTCTGCGCCCTCCTCCACCGAACAAGAACTTCTTGTTGTTTTTGACTGAGTTGAATATAGCCATGACGCTGCCTTTGCTTCCTTGTCGTCTGGAGTCGCTGTCGAAGTTGCTTCCATGGCTCGGGTTCTTTTCTTCGTATTCTTTGCCAAACTCGGCGCGAACGTTGTCGTAGGACCCTCCTTTTGGGAATAAGGATGCTTTTTGCGGTTTCGTTCCCAACGCCGGGTCTGGACACGACCTTCGAATGAGTTGCCACAACTCTGGGTATTGCATCTTCCACTCGCGGATGACCACTTTCGTTTGCTCGTATCCTTTCTGTTCAATCGCATCCACGCTGGAGAATTCGAGGATGCCAAAATTTTGGACGTCCGGCCGAACGTAGACGTCGACGTCGTCGTTTCGTCGTCGCGCCTTGTTTGCATCCGTTATAAACGGTAAATGCGCTTGCATTTCCGCCATAGTTGGACAACTGGACCGTAAACCTAGCCATTTTGGCGTAAATAAACTTCTCAAGACGTGCGATAGGCCGGACACGCCGTCGCCCCACGCGTTATCAAACTTTTTCGATTCTAAGCCTTCACCGCCGACGTCGACGGCGATGACCGTGTTCGCGCCGAACAAGTCTTTCATCATATCAGCCGGGACGTTGTTTGCGTACCCGCCGTCGACGAGGACGTGCAATCGTCCCGCGTCCTCGTTCGCGTTCTTGGACGACGATGCCGGAGCGTCTAATTTATCGTACAAAGGCGGTAAGAAACCAACTAAAGTCATCGAAGCGCGAACGTACCGCCACAACGTTCCGTTTCTATGCGCGATGGATCTCGAGGAGATTAAATCTAAAGTCACGCAATAGAACGGCAACCAGCAATCTTCGATCTTTGAATCTCGAAAACTGCTCGCAATCGCCCCGTTCGTGCGAAAACCGCTGAAATAAGAAACAATCGGTATGGTAAAATCGGCGATTCTGTTCCAAAATCCGCTGAGATTTTTCGCGAAACGTTTTGATTTTACCCGAGTCGAGAGTACGGACGGTTCTCTTGCGTAGTTCCCACCGATAAAGGCACCCATACTCGTGCCACCAATGGCATCTATTGGAATGCCTTCTTCTTCTAAAGCGATCAAGGCGCCGACGTGGGCACACCCTCGCGCACCGCCGCCGCTAAAGACAACCCCAACGGAGAGCTTGCGTAATGAACGAGCGAGTCGACCGGCGTGCGCTTGGTGTAATCCTTGGTTACCGCCGAGTTTACCGCCGACGTGGTGGTGGCGGTGGACTCCGAACGCTTCAAGCCACGGTCTCGTGTTGATTGGAACTGAATCGTTCGCGTCTTCGTGTAATAAAACGAGTTCGCGGAATCCAAGATTGAATTGATGGTGTCTTCGTAAGCCCAAAAGCCTTTGTTGTAACTGTTTGCCTTCTTCAGGGACCGGCGGTTCGTCATCCGCGGAGGCGACTAATAAAACAACGTCCGCATGCGACGCGCACTGGGCGCACCACGCGGATGGGAACGGGTCACCTTTGAGTAAAACCACGTCGTGCGTTTCTTCGAGTTGATGCAACCAAAACGCGGTGGCTTCTTGCGCCAGAGCGCCGACGGCGGCTGAACCAACTTCGGCTAAATGGTCCGCGGAGTCTGCGACGCGTGCCGTGCATATGCGTCGCAAGGAGTGCATCAAAGAACTCACAAACGCGTCCAAGTGCAACGCGGCGCCAGGTGATACTGGAACAACGGCGACGAGTTTTGGTTTGTCCGCGCGCGAGCCTCTTCGCTGATGAAGAGAAGTCGAGTGCAGCGCGGCTAACGACGAGGAAGGGTGTTGCTCGACGGCGCTGTTGTTCTCTGCGTGACGATCGTACGGACTCATCTTACGTGGCGGCGTCGTTTCCATCACAGAAGAGCTTTTCACAGCACCCTCGTTCGATAATGGAGACGAACGTGCGAGTAGCAGTTGCGAATTCGAAAGTCTCGCTCCGACGGCTTTGATGAAGTGCAAAAACTTCTTCGGGTGTCGCATGGCGAGATTATCCAAGCTCGCGCCGGGCACGAAAAGTGTCTGCGAATCTCTCGCCGCTCGAGCCAGGAGGAATAACTTTTTGCTCTTATTCGTATAGAAATCGCCTCCGCTGCCGCCGGTGCTGTTTCTGTGAAGCCTTCGATGGTGTTGCTGTTGCGCGTAATCGTGGTCGATACTCTCTCGAGATCGCGCAAATCGCACATTGGTGTGCCTTTCATCTTCATCATCTTCTTCTTCATCGTCGTCGAACAGAACGCGCTCTTCCGAACACGGTTCACCAGGGCCAACATATCGCGCTGGAATTGAAAATATTGGCGACACGTGCCCTTGACGGGAAACTACTCCCGACGCGTTGTGGTGCTCGAGCGCGCCGAGTAAGTCGCCGCTCCCGGCGGAAGAATAAGACGCGCTGTTTGCGTTCCCGCCTCCTAAGGATGAGCTCGAGGCATTTTTATCGTCACTACCACCAACGTCATTTGCTGGCTCATCGCGTTGCTTTAAGGCAGAGATATTACCGCCTCCATCGTACGATGACGATCGGAGCGACGTCCACCTCGGAGAAAATACGCCCGCAAACGCGCCTTTCGTATACGTCGCCGCTTCGACTCGACACACCCCTGTGGCTACAATCATCACGCCATTTGAAGCGATATCATCCAATCGTCGAATGCGTTCCCCGACGTGTACGTAATTCCATTCGCACCCGCAATACCGCAAAGCATCACCAGCGAGCGAACGTCGAGCGCGTTTGGCTAAATCAGCGGAAATCTTTGTAAAAACGCTCGAAAATTTCTTCCGCGGGGGCTTTACTGCCGCCGTCTTCTGTTCTTCTTCAACGCCTTCTTCGCCATTGTTTTCGCCTTCAATAACAGCAGCAGCAGTAGTGGTAGCGTCGTCATCGCTGGCGGAGGTGATGGAAACGACATCGATTTCGTCGCGATATCGAGCCAACTTGTGAAATTCACTCGACACTAACGTCGCAACCACAGCACCGGAACTTCCCGCTCGAAGCTCAATCGACGACCGAGTGTTCGCTAAAAGCGCAAACGGTTGCACGACGTCGCCTGGATGTGCGCGCCAGGACACGTCCGAATTATTCTTATTCTTTACGTCGTTGCTCTTTACGAAGGTCGCTTCGAGAACGCCACATTCGATGAAATGCGCCGCGCCTTGGGAACCGAGAGCACAAACGAGTTGACCGGGAGCGTAATATCTGCATTCCATGGTTGCTTCGTAAACCGACGATTCTTTTTCTCTATCTTTTCCTGCGTCGTTGTTTTCTGTTTTCCCCACTCCATCATCCTCTTCGGTTTGCTTTGCGGAGTATACCGGCGGCGCGAGTGGCTGCTGCGGCGTTTCTTTTGCATCTCCATTTTTCTTGTTTACGGATGCGGGCGATTTCTTGCCACCGCTCGCGTCTTTCGTTGTTGCATCACTCTCGGAGGAGGAGGTAAACAGTCGCTTGACAAAACCGACGCGGTTTGCGGTCGATCCAGAACCTTGCTGCTGCAAAAGTATACTTTCATCAGGGGACGTCGTTTTCTTCTCTTTCTTTGGGAGTAAAGGCGTAAAGACGCGTTCCATCGAGATGGAGGATGACCCGTTCCTCTCCGCGAGCTCTTCCAGACACTTTGCGATTGCACTCCGGTCGACTTTTTGCGCTTTGTTGAGACCCAAAACACGCTCTAAACCGCGTTTGACTCGGTCGCCTCCGACGGTAGGAAACTCACCATCCTCATCACTATATTTAGAATCGGCTTCGTCCACCCACAGCGGTTTCGTCGCCGTTTCCGAGGAGAGGTATTGACACACGCACCGCGCGGCGTTGATTAACCGCGAGGCTAAAGCGTGCACGCCAACCGTTTGGTTCATGACGTCGTGGAACACATTCAAAGGAACAACGACAAACGTGGCGTCGTCGGAAGCCGCTACCGCTCTTAGCCTGCTTTTGTTATGTCTACTACTACTGCTAGTACTACTACTATTGCGAGTGTCGCCTTCTGCGGTGGCGGCTGCGGAGGATTTTGATGATGGCGATGATGACGACGCCGTCGCTTCGCCGGTACCTACGAGTAGCGCCGGCGGCGAGAAATCCAACACATCCACGAGTGACCCAACGCACGCGCCAACTCTCGTTACCATCGTTGTCGCGTTCACATCAATTCTCTCTTCCACGTGGTCTTTTTCTTCGTCTCCATCGTCGCTCGTAACTAAAACCATCGATTCAATCGCAAACGCGCCTCGACACAAAATCGCAATCTCCTCGCCTCGTTTCGTAAAACCGCTCTCGTCACTCACATCCTCCCCTCTCTCAAACGCGCTCTTCGTCCTCGACGCGTCCAAAATTTCCACGATTTGCGCATCCGACAACGCGTCGCACAGCGAGCACTGTCTCAACGCGATCGCCTCTTCAGTCGACAACTTCTCTTGCATCTTCTTCTCCTCCTCTTCCAACTCTTCCTCCTCGAGCAACAACGCTCTCAACCGTCTCTCCTCCTCTTCTTCTTCCTCCTCCTCTTCCTCCTCGTGGTTCCCGTTGGGGTTCATCTCGTCGTGTAAGTTCATCAAACCGTCCCCGCGAATGCTTTTCAGTTCATCTCTCCGTTTCTTTCGTTCAATCAAAGCGTTCTTCAAGAACATTTTCGTCCTCGCTCGCTTCTCGTTCGACGAACCGGGATCGCCAACCCCTACTCCTCTCTCCTCTCCTCCGCCAGACGACGCCGACTTACTCGACGTCAACATCAAAGGCAATCCGTTAATAATTTTCTTCGAAGAATGCGCCAAAACCTTCTCCCTCCACGCTTTCCATTTCAACGCCGCTTGCCGTAACCTTCTCGGATGGTGCGGTAAATCGAACAAGCGCAACGCGTTCTTTTGAAACGTTTTCAACGTCGAATCGTCCATCAAAAACGCGTCGATTTCTTTCTTCTCTTTCGACGAGCGCCTTCCAAGATAGTGGCTTTTATAATACCGCCCTTTTTTCATCCACGCGGGTATCCTTTTCAGCGCTCTCCGTTTGGCGAATCGAAGGAGGAGGATGGTTTTGTCCACCAGAAACGCTCTTTAAATGTGTGTACATGTTGTGTGGTATTTTCATCGCCGTTTGGCGAGAGGAAAGTGAGATAAAAGAAGGAATATATAGGTCAGTTTATGGGGAACGCTTTCCTTGTCTCCTTCGTCGAAGTTTCGCCTCGAGAAAGCACATTCACATCATCAAACAGTTACACATCTCATCCCATTTGAGAGATGAAACGAAGAAAGGAATATAAACGCACCGTAAAGGGTAATACAAAAACAGCAACACCACGCCGATAAAAATGCCGTTTTCGATCCCGAACGCGGAGATGAGGACGGCGAAAAGGACGGCCAGGAAGGAGCCGTCCATTTTTTCTGTTTTTATGTTCTATTCGCGCGCTTATTCGTGCGTGATGTGTAGATGCGCGCTGAAGAATGAAGCAAAAGCAAGCAAGAAAAGACGTCGAAATTCTCCATTTTATCTACTTTATATCTTTTGCGGACGGAGTAATGGCCTCAATTTAAGCACCACGAATACTCTCTCAGGATGAGCAATGCGAGTACTGTATCGTCGACTATGAGAAACCCGCACTATCACCCGCCGTCGTCGGAGAAAACGAGCAGAAATCATCATCAGACAACAGTTAAATCGGTTTTATGCGAAAAGCACATGCTCGTCGCGATATTCGCCTTATCCTCCAATTTCCTCGTCACCATGCTCATCGTGGTCGTGAACAAACTCTTATTCACGGAAACGAAGTTCCCAGTGATCACGTTATCCGCAGCGCACATGATCGTGTGCGTGATATTTACGACGATGTGCAGCCGATTGCAAATATTCGAGAGGAGGAAGATGGACAACAAGAGCGTGATGGTGCTGGTGGCATTTTTACAATCGTCGGCGATATGTCTCGGGCAAGCGAGTTTGAAGATGAATTCGGTGGCGTTTTTTCAACTGACGAAACAAATGCAAGTACCTTTAGTCGCGATGGTGGAGTATTTCTTTTTATCGAGGACGGTTTCGAGGGACAAGATGTGTTTGCTCGCGAGCATGGTTTTGGGGGTCTCCGTCGCGTGTTTCAACGACGTTCAGTTTACGAGTTTTGGGGCTGTTATCGCGTTTGTTGGAGTGTGCGCGACGAGTGTAGAGGTGGTTTTATACTCGTGGTTGCAACAAACGCATAGGTGGGAGACGTTACAACTGTTGCATCAAACGATGCCGTTCGCTGCGAGCGGCTTAACGTTGGCGGCGGTAGAGGTGGATTTTTTACAACCAAGAGGGATGGGCGCGTATAATTTCCTCAAGAACTTTGCGAATATGTTTTACATTGGGAACAACGAGGCAGTCATAAACCCGGAACAATTTGGCGAGGTTGGACGGATGAAAGCGACAGAATTGGCGGTGGACCAATCGTTCTTTAACATGTTCGAAATGTCCTCCTACGCGTGCTTTCTGTTCTTGGTGAGTTGCGCGTTAGGTATGGGCGTCAACGTCTCGTCCTGCTTCGTCGGTGGGAAAGCGAGCGCTTTAGCGTACGCCATGTTAGGTTTGACCAAAACGATTACGGTCATCGCCATCGGAGTCTTGTATTTCGACGCGCCGCCGAGTTACCGCGTGGTTTTTGGAGGTTTATTCGCCGTCGCCGCGATTGTCGTCTACTCAGTCGTCACCTTGCGCGAGAAGCAACAGCAAATGATGAGTAACATAAATAGCAGCAGCAACAATAACGGGGCAGAGATCCCGGACGTTCTGCTGGACGAAATCGAAGTAGGTATTGAACCGGCGACGATCAGCCCAAAAGTCAGTAATTTCAACAGCCGAGGAGACGGAAGCACAAAGAAGCACGGGTTTTAATAAAAGGACACACAACACACATATATGTAGCAGTATTCATAGAAGAAAGAGAGAGAGAAGTAGTAGTTTGACAATAATGTGTAGTATTTATACTTTATACTAAGTGAATAACACTTTAACGTAAGAATACAAAAATGGCGCTTATTAGGTAAAATCCCTCACTTTAGTCATGTTCGCCGCTTCATCATCGACGACGACATTCATCAAACCATCTCTTCTTCTCAATAAGACGACACCCAAAAACAGCAGCAGCAAACGAAAGCATTTGTTCGGGACCAAAATCATGGCGAAAGGCTCCTCTTCCTACTTAGCCCCGGACACGTACCATTCCATGTCCCCCTCGGACGAGGAGTTAATCTTCCTCCATTGCATGCTTCGCTCGTCCAATTTGGACAAAACCATGTCGTTTTTCCAAGCGCTCGGGCTAAAAGAAACGAGACGAAAAGACTCAGAAAAAGGGAAATTCACGCTCGTGTTCATGGCGACGAGTCCAGGCGCGCCGGAAATTGAAATCACGTACAATTGGGGCGACGAGGAGGAAGTTTTTGGTACGCGCTTTTTTTCCCCTACTTGTTTTACATTAATTGATATTTTTGCAACCAAACAGCGCCGCCGTCGCGGTCGATGGGGCATCTCGCCTTTGCGACGGCGGACATTTATACGTTGTGTAAGGAATTGCAAGAGAAAGGCATTACGATTTTACGACCGCCGAGAGATGGACGAATGGCATTCGTGAAATCACCGGATGGCATTAGCGTGGAGCTTTTGCAGAAAGGCGAAGCGTTGGCGCCGGCGGAGCCGTGGACGTCGATGGAGAATACGGGGAGTTGGTAGGTTTAAAATTCGTGTCGTTTTTATACACGCGTGTAAATAATAATATACATCAAAGGTAGTACTCTGCACACGAACTAACTTCTCTCTGTGTTTATTCGGACCATAAGGAAAACGCGCCGGATCTGGAGGTTGCAGACGTGTTTGAACAAAATACGCCGCCTGCGGAGATTGAGTTGAACACCCCTCTATAGCGACAGTACAATCCGCACCCCATTTCATCTTTCAACTGTTCGGCCAATTCTTCAAACCCTGAGCTCGATTCGCTCGTTCTTAATTCGTTCACTTCCATCGCCGCTCGCGTTTCGATCTCTTTATTTTCTTCGTTTCGGAACAGAGACATGGGCGGTAACCCCCCGACTTCCGTATATCGAGCGTCCAACGCAAACGATAAGGAGTTTGGATCGACCCACCCTCGGACGACCATAGTTCCCACCGCGTCGACAAAGAAGCCACTGATTTTACCAGCTTTTGTAAATTCCAACGTTCCCTTAAACGGGACGCGTCTCTCGCTGCTGTTACTGTTACTGTTGCTCGTATAATTACTCCTTCGCGCGCCGGTCCACGCGCCGCTCATTAAAGATACGTCCGTTCGGTTCCCATCTTTCATCGCCAACAATTCTCTGCGATGCCTCGACGCTGGCGGGCGAGATCCGAGCGGGAACCGACCTCCACTCGGCAAGCGAGGAAAGTAGCGAAACCTTTCTTTTTTCCGCTCGAAATCCTCAATCGCGGAAAGAGGTTCCAGATACACCGCTTGACACACCGCCAAGGAGATGTTATTGTTCTTCGTTAGACAATCGAAGAGCCATTCGGAAGGACACGTTTTATCGAATGTTTTCTTCAGATATCGTTTGGGAATAGCGGGAATGTACGAAATCGACGTGGTTTGCTTTCGATGATGATGATGATGATGATGCGCGTTTGCGTTTGAAGTACTCACGTTCGAAATGATGGACGAGTTCGCGAAGTACTCGCTGAGGTATCGAGCGACTAAGATTCGAAACGCGGTGGCTTCTTCTTGCTCCTCGTCGAATTCGTTCGTACTGGTTGATGTTGTTGTTGGAAGAATTAACGTCGTCCGCTCTTCTTCTTCGTCTTCTTCTTCTACTCCTAAAGAGTGCGTACCCTCGAAATACTCGTCACCTCCTCCGCTTCCGATTCCGCCACCTCCGCAATTGTTGTTAAACTGAAACACCTTCTCCACCATCCTCCTCGCCTTCTTGAACCTGGTCAGCACCACCCCGATCAACCTCGCCGCCATCACTCTCTCGGCGAACATCTCCTCGATCTCCTCCGTCCCGTTTTGCACCGCCGTGACCGAAGTCAACTCCACGCTCGTCTCGTCCGCCGCGCGTAAAACGTCCAACGCTAACGTCAGAGCTCTTTTCAACACGTCTGTGGAAACGGATTTTAAACCTACCGAAGGGTCGTTCGAACATTGGCTAAACGCGGATACTAATATCTGCAATCTGTGCAACACGTGCATCCGAACGCCTTTCTGGGTGCACAACGCGCGTTCTCTCGTCACGTATACTCGTCTCAAATACTGCGCCGTTAAAGAAGGAATCGTCGTCTTCAAAGTAAACGCGCTTTGTCCCCATTTTCTGGTCAATGCGTGCGTCCACATCTGCGCGTCTTTTGACATCTCGAGTAAACTTTTGTTCGTTCTCGCCAGCGCGGAGAAGGATTCGAAATCGTTCCAATCGATCAAGAGGCGAGCGAAGATGTGGGAGACGAGTATGTCTTTCGGCAAGCGTTCTAAAAGGAAGAACTGACTCGTTCGGTGTTCGTGTTGTTTCGAGGAAGGCACGGACGAAGAAGACATCATGTCATTGTTTCTGTCTTCGCGCAAATGTGTGACGAAAAACGTCACTTGTTTTCCCCGTAAAGAGATACGAATGGTCGTCGTCTTTGGCGCGCGGTTGTGCGCTGCTCCTCGGACAACTGCGCGCTCTGGAGTGCCAGAATATGAGTTCAACGCGAGGAGGAGAAGTCACCGCAAATTTCGCATCGTTCGAGCGGCAACAACGAGAAGAACAAGAACAACAACAAAAGCAGACGCGAACGCAGAGCAACCACCTTTCCCGACGAGGACGAGAAAGACATCGACAGTAATAACGAATCCAGCGGTATATAAGACTTTATCCGTGATACGAAAACGCACGGGCGATTACGTGGATTCATCTCAGATTGTCGGCGTGCCTTCGTCCGCGTTTAAGATGGCGGAGAGACATTTCGTGGCGGAGTTGAAAGCGTTGATTCGAGAGGCTTTCGTGTTGAACAAGAAGGACATCGCGAAGGACGAAAAGGAACGAACCGGCGTGACGAAATATTCAATGTCGGAAACGTTCGACACTTCCTCGGACTTTGGGGAGGAATCAGAGGAGGAGAGTTTAGAGGAGGAGATCGAGCGACAAGGCGAATTGCTCCTGGAATATTTAGAGCGCATGAAGTTATCGAACGCGAAAATCTGGGAGCGAGAGAAACGGTTGCCGAAAGTGGAAAGTCCGTGGATTATCGAAGGTCCGTATTATCTCTTGTGCAAGGTTTTAGACGCGTGGTTTCCGGAGAATAAACCGGTGCAGAGGTTTTGGTTTTTAGAGACGGTGGCGAGGATGCCTTACTTTTCGTACACGACCATGTTGACGCTGTACGAACTCTTAGGGTGGTGGCGACGAAGCAGCGAGTTGAGGAAAGTTCACTTCGCGGAGGAGTGGAACGAGTACCATCACTTGTTAATCATGGAAAGTTTGGGAGGTACGTAGTATTCCTTTTTCCTTTTCGCTGTTGTTTTTTTGTTTTGCGATGATGTTTACGCCGCCGCGTTTGTACTGATGATATTCTCTCTTCTCTCTTGACGTCATTATTATTATTATTATTATTAGGCGACAGGCGTTGGAGTGACCGCTTTCTCGCGCAACACGCGGCGCTGGTGTACTATTTTGGGTTAGTCGTCGTTTGGTTGCTCTCGCCCAAGCTCGCGTACAATTTTAGCGAGAAGATTGAAACGCACGCGGTGGCGACGTACGCGCAGTTCACGGAGGAGAACAAGGAATTGTTAGAATCGTTGCCGGCGCCAGAGGTGGCGAAGAAATATTACGAGGCGGAAGATTTGTACTTGTTCGATGAGTTTCAAACGACGACGATGTTAAACACCGGCGAAATCGTTTCCTTAAAATTGAACAGTAGCAGCGACGAGGGGGACCCATTGTCCGTGCGTCGTCCAAAGATTGAAACCTTATACGACGTCTTTTCAAACATTTGCGAAGACGAAAAAGAACACGTCGGGACCATGAACGCTTGCCAAATCGAGGGTGTTACGTTAGGGACCGCGAACAGTATCAACGCGTTAACTGCGTTAGCAATCGGCGGCACCGTGGCGTCCAAGTTTGCCTCTCGATTCGCGGAAGAATCCGCCATTACCGACGGATTGGACGATATCATCGGCAGCGGGAAGTTTATGGATTTATTCACCGCCTTGATGGATTTCTTTTCCGTATTCCACTTGCCGTTCTTTTAGAAAAAGAAAGATAACAAGAAAGAACAAAAAGATACCACACACAATAAAACAGAAGGTGAAGAAGAAAAAGAAGAAGAAGATACTACGTACGTACGTAGTAGATATACTATCAACAGTTGTAACAACATCAATAAATAGCAACTCGAAGCGCGGGCGCAATCAAATAAAAACCATCACTCGTACTACAAAAAACTTTGCCGAATTCGGCAATACGCGGAGAGGAAAATAGCCACGGCTGGTCCCCAATACAACACGCGTTCTCGCGCACCGCTCCAAAACGCACCAGCTCCGCCTTCCGCGTAGATTTTCTGAACCATTTCAAACGGACCGTCGACGTTACTGTTCCTTTCCATGGCCGGCGTCATCGCTTCGCCTTCCTCTTGGCTCATTAAAATGCTATCTTGAGCCGCGTCCGCGGATTCCATTTGTTGAATCAATCGAGTGACGACGACATCCAACGGTGTAACGCTTAAACTCCCGGCGATACCCCCGCACGCACCTAAAATAGCTTCACCTAACAGCGAGTTTGGATCAAACGGCGCGTGTTCTTGCGACGTGAGGACTAATTTGAGCGACTCGAATAACGCGATTTGAATAGCTCCGAACGGAATGTCTCTCACGACCGCCACCGTCCAAGTTTTGAAAATATTCTCGCGTCCGCGCGCACTCTTAAAGTTCGATTGAATCGCTTCCGGAATAGTCGCCCCGGTTTGCGTTCTCGATTTCACCGCCTCCGCGGGCACTCGAATGAGGGACGCGATGAATTCGCCGCACCCGCCGGCAAGTAAGTAACACAAAATGACGTGCTCGTTGAAGAACGCAGTATTGTCGAGCAAAGACAGTTTCACGGTTTCGTAAACGCCTAAATATAACGTCAACGGTACGCCTTCTTTCGCTAAGTTCGGGCCTAAACCGTCGTATAAAGACATGAACCCGCCTTCGCCCATGATTTCGTTCATCGTCGGTTCGTACGGTTTTTGTTCCTGGATTTTCCCCGCTCGAGTCGCCGTCGCCGTCGGCGCTTGCATGGTCGCCACGCCAGAGTCATCAAAACTCATCGACGTCGACGCTTCTCCTCCTCTTCCTCCCGATCCTCTGTTGATATTGTTATCTAACTCATCCATTGAATCTCTCTCTTCAATATTCCTTCGACTCTTCAAGGTGATTCGTCTCACCTTCATCGTATCCACCGGGTGCATGGTCGTATTCGCAATCAAACTCGCCGCTAACGCAGAGCCGTACACGATCAAAGGCGTTTGGTTATTCAACTTCCCCAACGCCACGCGTCGATCGACTAATCGTTGCACCAACTCCGCCTCCTCTTTCCTCTTATTCAACAACCTCATCTTTTGCTCGTTCATCTCCGACGCCTTTTCGCTCTCGCTAAACGTGTCCAAATTTTCCTTCACAGAATTCGCCATAAGCAACGCTCTCTCCGCGTCCATATCGTCCAACTCTTTCGTATCTAGCTGTTGTAACTCGTTCAGTTCTTGTAAAAGAATATCGATGTTCCCGGTCGTGGTTATTCCAGAGAGGCGTTTTTTCGCCTCGTCGTTCATTTTTTCTAATTTATCCATCCGAATCGTATTCACCGGTGGGGACAACACCGCCCCAGTCGGGGCGCCAAAACCAGCCAAAGCTGGGTCCACGAAGGCGACGCATGATACAGATAACGCCGCACAGATAGAAATCGCGGTCGTTTTCAGCCTTTCCTCAAAAGTCTCGTCTTCTTCTTCGTCTTTACTCCTCCATTCAGACAAAGACGACAGAGTGATTGTTTCCGCCTCGTCACTCATCCTCAAATCCAGAATTACATCATCCGAATCTCCGTGACTTCTTCTTTGACTTCTTTTCTTCCCAAAATCGTTGCTGTTCAAAAAACGCCCTCTGGTTCCTCTTCTTTCGCAAGGACTACTCGTAGTGGTGGTCGTATTTGTCGACGACGAAGCGCTACTTCTCGTCAGAGATGTTGGTCGCATCATCATCTCTTCTGTATTGGATAATATCTCTGACGTCACAACAGACAGAGAGAGAGATACAAAAAAAACAACCGCGAAAAAATTATTTTTGCGAAAAATTGAAAAAAAATTTAAAAATGAAAAAAATTTGTCTTTTTTGGGCAGTTGTTTTTCCTCGTACAAATATATCCGTTCGTTGTTATATATGGGCACTAAAGGAACAACAGAAACGATGAAGAGGAAACGTTTGAAGGGCGGTGTCTTCGACGATGATGATGAGGATGAAAATGCGAGGGTTTTATCAGATGATTCTTTGTCTCCGTCTTCTTTGTGGAGTTTGATTGTGAATAACGACGATATTTGTTTTAAACATATTTTACCGAGATTGAATCGAACGGATCTCAAATTCTTGTACGAGGTGAATAGCGAAACGAGAGCGTTGGTGAAGAGATCGTCTCGCAAGAAGGATTTGAAATGGAAGTTTAAGATCGAAGAGATGTCGTCGATATCGACTTTGGAAGTCGCGTGGGAGCATTATATTAC
>JACLAA010006366.1_pt1 | contig 20008 bp, 15 predicted proteins | sample 8027891 | NCBI WGS metagenome assembly JACLAA01 (sample SAMN15724900, study PRJNA655200) | protist metagenome | isolation source: fluorescence activated cell sorting (FACS) single amplified genomes of... | place: Spain: Blaines Bay Microbial Observatory, Mediterranean Sea | collected 2016-01-19 | reverse complement strand
GGTGTCTCCCGTACGTTTTCAAAGTATACGTTAACGAACGATCTCATCCGTTTGAATATAATTTTCAAATACATCTTCACTCTTTCCAGCGCGCGTGCGGTGATATATAGTATACACACACACACCAGAGGGAGGGTGAAAGAATAAACGACGCGCGAGTAATACATCGGAAGAAGAAGAAGAAGAAGAACAGGAAGAGCGCGCGTGAGGAGAAGGGAAGCACGAAAGAAGCACAGAGTATAGGTTAAACGATTCAAGAACGAAGCTCTCATCATCTCAACGCAGAGAAACAGCGACAACTTTTACCGAGAGAAAAGAGAGAGAAATCCAAATCAATCGAAACAAAAGAGAAAGAGAAAGAAAGAATAGAGAACAATAGAGAACAACAACAACAGCAGAGAGAGAAACTAAATAAACAGAAAAGGAGGAAACGTAATGAGCGCGATTAACATCACGCAAGTCCAAGTGTTGGTACGTGTTTACTCTCAGCATCACTTTTTTCTTCGCCTTTCGCCTGCTGGTTTTAGGCTGAAATTTTGAAAAATCTCTCTCTCGTCTCAAAGGCGAAAGAGTTATAACCTTTCGGCGGCGAGCGAGCGATGACGATTGGGACGACAGCCGGTTTCCTTCTCTCGATTACACATAAACTGACACGTATATAATATACGCACATTCTTTCTTTCATAACAATAATAATAATAACAGGACAACCCGCAATATTTCCAAAACCCGTTACAGTTTGAAATCCAGTACGAGTGCCTGACGAACCTCCAAGACGACTTGGAGTGGAAGCTCACGTACGTCGGCTCCGCGGAGAGCGATCAACACGACCAAATCTTAGACACTGTTTTAGTCGGTCCTGTCTCGAGAGGCGCGTATAAGTTTGTGTTTCAAGCGAACCCACCGGACGCGACGAAGATTCCAAACAGCGACATCTTAGGCGTGACGGCGTTGTTGTTAACGTGCTCGTATCAGCAAAACGAATTCGTGAGAGTCGGGTATTACGTGAACAACGAGTACAACGACGAGGAGTTACGGGAAAATCCGCCATCGGTACCGCAGTTAGATAAGATTGTGAGGAATATTTTAGCGGAGAAGCCGAGAGTGACGAGGTTTCCGTGCGAGTTTGACGCCGTGTCGATTCCAACCGAAGACGGAGGCAACATGCAGATGATGCAAGAAGAGATTACGACCGAAGGGTTTGGTAACGAGAACGTTGGATTTGATAACGGGAACACGGTTATGGCTGCGTTTGCAGGGGGGTACGTTGACGAGCAACAAGCTGGTAGTTCGTACGAGCCGTCGCAGACGCAGTTTCAACAAGGCGTCGAGTGCGGCGCGGACGCGCAGCAACAGCAACAACAACAATCGCAACCGCTTTGGTGATGTATACTCGTTCGCACTACCATATTATATACTACTATTACAAATACAGAATCGAAAAAGGGAATATAGATAACCACAAACGATACAGCTAAATACAATTCGAAAGTTGCAGCGCTCTGATTATTAATAAAACATTTCAACTACTAATACATTCTTTATATTCTCTCCTCCTTCTTCTAACCTTCTCGTATGCGTGATTTTGCTATGTGTATAATAATGATGATGATGATAAATCTGTATTTAAATGACTCTCACGAACGCTGGAATGTCGTAAATCCCAGCCTCGTAGCCGCCCTCGATCCATTGCCCGCCCGAGAAAATCTTCTCGCCGTCAAACTCTTTCCACTCACCTTTCGGCAAATATACCTCTCTCCGTCTCTGCTTATCGTATACGACGGGCGCGACGACGATATCGTCGCCTAAACAAAACTGATCGTTTATATCGAACGTGTTCGAATCTTCCGGCGCGAGCCACCACAACGGTTTGCAAATTGGCTGCAACGTTTTGGAACTTTTGATGGACAAATCTTCGATTAAATCAATCAGTTTCAATCGAGTTTTCAAAATTTTATTCGTCGCTTCCGAAACGTCTTTACCAAACTCCCAAGGCGGGATGGAGAATTGCATGGCGGGCATGAAACAGTTCGCTTGCGCCCACCGCACGAATAACTCTTTCGAGGGACCTCCAGCGTACGCGTTACCACCTATCATATCCGGTAAACATAAAGGATACCCTACGACGGAAGATGTCAACAAGTGCGGGATTAAGCTTCGTAATCCGTTTGAGGTGGTCCAGGAACTAAACGTATCGCCGATTCTTGTCCACACTCCGGAATTCGTGGAGTGATGACCACTCCTCACTTCGCAAAGCTCGAACGTTTTCGCGATTTCAGTCGACCATAACTTCGTATACTCGGAAGGATGTTTCATGGGAACTTTCGTTTCAAACTCTTTCGGTAAGAAACACGGCTCTCCGGCGTCGAATTTAAAACCGTCGATGCCGTATCGCGTTTGTAAACTCTTCAACCCGTTTAAGAACCATTCTCGAGCGTCTTTGTTGGTTAAATCGATCGCAACAACTGGTGTCGGTTGCCACCACGAAAAGAATCCCGCTTTTGAATGTCCGGGAGTTAAAACTTTTGACTTTACGAAATAGCCGTTCTTCACGCCTTCTTTATACGCTCGCGTGCCTTCGGTGACAAACGGAGTCACCCAAAGCGTCACTTTAAATCCTTTCAAATGTAAATCGTCTACCATTGCCTTCACGTCTGGGAACTTCACCGAGTCGAATTCTAACTCGCCGTACGCGGACGACCATCTATCGTCGATTTCCATGATTGATCGTTCGTATTTTAACTCTAAAATTTCACTCGCGAATTTCAAAACCTTCTCTTGGTCCACCGCGGTTTTATACCTGGACCAGGTGGACCATTTTGGTCCTCGAACGAGCGCGGTATCGACCGCTTGCGTGGGTTTTGGCATAGATTCCAGCACGTTTTCGGTCGCTTCGCGAACGTTACGTTTTGCGAGCATCGCGACGCGCATAGAACACGTTCGCGTTTTTACGTTTTTTCTGTTATTGTTGTTCTTCGTTTTCGCGGCGGCGGTTGTTTCCTTCTCTTCAGTCGGTAAGGACAAGTTGCCCATCGGATCGATATTTTCTGGAAGTTGCACGTGCGTTTTCTCGCTTTTCCAACCAACCAGTGGGTGCTCTTGGGAGAACGCGCCGTATTTAGAGTCGCAATATCCAGACCGAGACTGTAACCGTAATTTTCCGTCGCCTTGTCTGCTTTGCGAGGTGAGCGGCAACGCCGTCGGTCGCAAAATGTTCGCCACGCCGGTGTGAAATTTTCGTCTCGATCCGTTCGGCGTCAACGCTTCAAAGAACGTGTTTTCTTTCGGTGCATTTAAGCCGACGTGGAAAAAAGACGTTTCCGGATCGGCGACGATGGCAAACCCCGTGGACGTGACCCAATGATTTGAAACTAAGGTGTTGATTCCGTGCGGCCCGAAATCGAACGGATAATGCGGGCCGACTTCTTGACACGCGCCGTTCAGAGGCCACTCTTGCCGAACGAAATGCCCACCGCCGAACCATTTCCCGCTCGATTCTACATCAGTCACGATTTCTGCCATTTCCACGGAGTACTCGTTCTCCTCGCTGGTTTGTACGACGTAATCGAGAATGAATCCTGAGGTTAAATTATCCGTCCATTCTCTTTCGTCTTTCGTCAAACTTCCTTTTGCCGATAACGGTTTGATCGTCAAAGTGGACAACACTTTCTTCTTCGTACTACTATCAACGCTCTCAAAACCGTCCGACTTGCTTCTTTCCAAAAACTCGACTTTCATCGTTGTCTCATCACTCACAATCCTCCCAACACTCTCCGCTCCGGGAGGGACCGTCACCGAACTCCGACTCGTCAACTCCCACTTCGTCTCTTCCTCGTCCTCGAAGTGCGCGTAAAACAAAGAAACGCGTCCGTCCGAACAGACTCGCAATCTCGCGTTGCCATCCAATAAAGTCACGACAACTCGTCGAGATGTTGGATTCTCCGATGATGCTGATAATGATGCGTTGTTCGTTGTTATTGTAGCGTCGTAATTCGAGGAGTATCGCTGTAAGAGTTTTTGTTTCCGTCTGCGTTCGAGTTCGTCGCTCTTTTCCTTGTTGTTGTTGTTGTTGTTTGTCTTTTTCGTTCGTCCTTCTTTATCCAAGTCAGCAGCACCCAAATTCGTTGTCACGTCTTCCACCGTTGGCGCGTCGTTCGCCAGCGCGTTCGTCGTGTTTAAGTTCTTTCTTCTCTCTGAAAAAGACGACGAATTCTTGCTGTTTTCGTTCGTCGAAGATGCGACGACAGAGATGCTTCCATTTTTGCCGTTTCGCTGCTTTGTCGAGACCAAATTACAACGTCTTCGTCGTAACGAAGGCGGCGTCTCTTTCCCGAAGAGTCGTTGACCTCTCGAGGAAAAGGACTGCTGCATTTTTATTATTATTATTATTCCTTTTTGTTTTCTCTCGTTCTCTCTCGTTCTCTCTTTCTCTGTTATTCTTTTACGATGACTTTGACGACTTTAGTACGATGATGTTTATGTGTGTTATCTGTGATGTTACGCGTGTATCTGTTACGTGTCGTACGCGCGACGTAGGAAAGAAGAGAGAGAGATTTTAGTGAGTAATTTACTAATTTTGTGGCAACGAACGAAAACCACGAGAGACGCTTTTTTGCACATTATCCAGTTTTTTTATCCCAGAAAAGAACTGTTTGTGGGGGGTAAAACGAGAAGACGAGTGCACCACAAAACAAGTGTTCATTTTATTTCAACAAAGTATTCCTTACTCACATCACGCGCGAGGTAAATATCGTCGTTTAAGTTTATCTCGGAACGCGCTTACACGTACATGATACTCTCTCACTATTCACTCTATTCTCCTCTCTTTCAACGTCTCAAAAACGTTCTTTTTCACCGCGTCGTACCTTTGTAAAAACACTTTGTACTCGTCGAGGTCCCAGGTCGCGTCGACTCTTCCGCCCATATCCGAGTCGATCGTGTTCGGATGAAACGTCGCGTTCATTTTTTTCGCCGCTTTTTGTTTATCGCCTCGAGGTTGAACGAAACGGATTTTCGATTTGGTTTTCACGTCGATGAATGGAGAGATGAGTTTCCAAAAGACGGAGAAGACGGATGGCGGATCGTAGCACACGGCTAAGCCTAATCGCTCCGGGTAGTGTTCTTGCATGATGTGCAACGTTTCCATGCTCGTTCGCCACGGCGGGGAGAGTTTTAACGACCACTTTGTAAAGTTAATCAAGACGCAAATCTGCTCTTGCGCTAACGCGGATATGTTGGAGGAACCTCGAACGATGCGTTCGCCATTCGTTCGCCACAACGCGTTCTCGAACGTGTACACCAATAAACGAATGTTGCCGTCGTGCTCTCGAGTGTTTTCTCGCGACGGTCGCATGACGATGATGCGTCGACCGGATCGATCTCTCCCCGAACGGTACTGTTTCCCAGTCTTTAACTCTTCTTCGATATCTTCAAAAGTAATCAGCTCCGGTTTGTATTCTTTCCTCCACAGCAACGTTTTCTTTAACATTTCAAACGCTTTCAACACGTCCCATTTCCTCGCGCGCAAATTTCTCGCCAACTGCGCGTCCGAACAGTACATTTTCAAAGCGTCCGTGGATAACAACTCCTCCTTCTCATCGTTGACTAACTGACGCAGTTCGGCTATTTTCGTTCGCTCTTCGACGGTGGTGAGCGACTGATGCGAGAGTACGTTCGAAGCCGCCGCGGGTTGTTCTTTCGCCATCCTCTTCGCCTTCTTCGTCTTCTCCGTACCCGTCTCCGCTCCGAAGGTCTCGTCGATGCTCACGCGCTTCACCAGCGGCGATTTCTCACTCGTCGCATTCGCATCCCCCGCGAGGCCTTTTTTGTCCTTTTTCCTTTTCTCGTTTGGCGTAAAATCGTCCACCGTAAAACTATCCTCCTCTTCTGAGTGCATCGTCACCGAGCGCGAATAGTCTCTCTTGATGGTTTCCTTCTTTTCCTCTTCTTTTTCCTTTAAAACGACGTTTCGATGTTTTAAGAACAACACCAACACACGAACGCAAAGAAGAAGAACAAGAACGAGCGCGATCGTAAACGCGACCAACAAAACCGTCAAAACATCCTCGTCGGTTACATATTTCCTCTTTATCAAACGAGATCTTCTTAAACTTTCCACGATCCATTTCCGTCGCTTGATTTCTCGCGAGATATGTTTTAGATTTCGTTTCCCGCCGAGAACGTTCTCGAGGAATGTTCGTCGGAGCGACGCGATGGATATATAATCAGCAAAAGATGATTTCGACGACGAGGAGGATGAAAAAGACGACGAAACGGCTCGTTTCATTCTTCCTCTTCAAATTGTTTGATATCCCTTCTTCTTCTTCTTCTTCTTGACTTCTTCTTCTATTATTCAATGTAATACGAGATGGAAATGAGGCAAAGGAGGGGACGAAAATGCTCCAAAATCTTCCCGCACATCAACAACATCATCATAGTAATAGTATAGTATTAAAATTGAAAAGGAAATGTCCGCCGAAGAAGAAGAAGAAATGGGTGGAAATGTTGTCGTTGAAGTGCCGCAAACGTCTCGCAAAATCGTTTTCGCCTGTCGCTACGACCAGTGGCACACACATTTCAAACACTGGACGTTTCCGTCGGTAACCATCTCGCCTTTACTCGATTCGGACGTCTTATTTTTGCTCAAGGATGAAGTACGAATAAACGAGAGGAATAAAGCGGCGATGCCAGCGAGGACGAGAGTAGACGTGTACGATCGATTGGCGATAGACAGCGCGTTCGATGAAGACGACGAGTTGTTCATTACGGACAATAATTATACTACTAATATTACTAATAAAAGTCCGAGCGAGAGTTTGTTAACAGCCATCGCGAAAGGGATAAAACAGTTGGGAGGAAGCGCGCATCCGAAACTGACTTGGTCGGCACCAACCGACGCGATTTGGTTGACGCAGTTCAGCACGAAATGTTTAAACGCGGACGAGGTGATGCTGCTTTTGCAATCGAGCGATCGAGTGGCGCACGATTTAGACGGGAGCGCGTACGCGTGCTGCCGCGAAGACGAGGACGAGGAGGAGGACGAAGATAAAGAACGACATCAACAAGAATTTCATAGTTTAACTTTAAGGAAACACTCGGTGTCGCTGGAGTTATCGAGAGAATTCAGAGTGTTCGTGGTGAATGGAACCATCACGGGCGTCTCGCAGAGAGACGTGACGTCGTTTTATCCGTTCTTAGTGTGCGAGAAGAGTAAACTCGGATGGACGATTGAACGCTTTTGGAAAGACGAGATACGACCGTCAGCGTGGCACAGGAAGATTTGCGGCGATGGGAGCGTAGCGTCGACGGAGAAAAGAAATGCGTTTTCGAATAAAAACGGGTATTGCATGGACGTGGTGCTTTCCAACGATAACGAGAAAGTGCGCTTCATAATCGATTTCAATCCGTTCGGCGGCGCGACGTTACCTTTACTGTTTTCCTACGACGAACTCTCCAACGACGACGGCAACGAAATCGCGTTTGAAGTGAGGGTCGTAGAGACGCAAGGTAAAGTTTTGCCGTCGAAAGGGTTTGGCGTGCCGTTTGATTTAGTCGATACGAGCGAACATTCAGCCATCGCGGAGTTTATCAAAAAGCAACAGGAAAAACAACATCAATAAAAGCGATACCTGGTACGAATAGAAAAGTAGAGTAGAAGTAAGTAGTAGTAGTAGTAGTAGTTGACAACGCGCGCGAATACATCGAAAGAAAATATCATAAATATAGTATCGCAACATCATCGCTATTTTTGAACTTCCAACGCTTCTAGTAACCCGCCAGCCTCTTCGAATGGTCCCCACGTTACTTTGGTAAATCCAGCCTCTCCGACCAACCTCTCCACGTCTTGCGACCAATCGCACCCTTTTGCCATTTTCTTCACCATCCCACTCGTCGCAGCTTGATACGTCGATAACAACGCGTTCTTTTTTGCTCTCGAGTGTTCGAACAAGAGTAGTTTACCTCCTTTCTTCAACACTCGTTTGGCTTCTCGCAAAGCTGCGTCTGGTTTTTCAAACACGCACATGGAAAACGTATCCACGACGTAATCGAACGTCTCGTCCTCGTACGGCAACGATTCCACGTTTGCAATTTCAAACTTTACGTTTGTGTTCCTTCTATTGTCGCTATTATCTTCTATATCTCTTTTTTCTAACTCTCTGAACTTCTCCTCGGCTTTCTCTAACATCCCCGGAGATAAATCGATGGCGGTTAAACTCTTCACTCGTTTATAATACGGCAAGTTCAATCCAGTCCCTACGGCTAACTCTAACACGTCTCCTTTTACTCGTTCGAACATTTTCGTCCTCAGTTGATCGATCCCTAACGTTTCGACGACTCTTTTGTTCCCGTCGAGATCGTCGTACGTTCGCGAATACGCGTCGTAGTTTTCTTTCATTTTATTATTATTTTCTTCTTCTTGTGCACGAGCGAAGTTGTTGTTGTTTTTGTCGTTCGTCGCATCCAAGAATACCAATTGTGCCTGCGTTGAAATCATTACAATCGCGCCTGTTTTCAGCACGCCTTCTCGTCTCGAAATCGTTTTGTTGTTGTTTCTTTTTCTGTCGTCCTCATTCTTCTTCTCTCGCGCTGGGGTCGAAGCAGACAAAGAAGAAGATGAATGTGTTTCGTAACAACTGCAACAACTCCTTTTATTAAAACTGCTTCTGAAGATGCTCTTCTTAATCTTCTTCTTCTCGAAAGACTTTATTGTTGTTGTTGCTACTGCTACCAATGATGATGGTGATGATGGTATTCTCGTCATTGTCGTCATCATCGGGTACGTATCAGCGGTATTATTATTGCGCAAACAACACCAACAAAAATGTGATGTTGTTCGATACTAAAAAAGGCACACGACGAAAGAGAAAAAAGATGAGAGCAAAAAGCACACCAAAAAGAACAAAAGAAGCACACGAAAGGGACGAGGATTGGGGTGAAATTGTTCAAAATCGATGCGCTAAAATTTCACACAAGTGTTGTTGTTGTCGTGGGGCCACACGCCATTTCCAAAAAAGGATATACTTCTGTACCTTTTGTGCGCACTTCTGTGTACTCGCGGCTGACTTTCACGCGCGAGTCGCTCACTTTCTCTCGTAAAATTCGTCGTCGTCGTCGTCGTCGTTGAGTTGTTCGTGTTGTTCGCGCGCGATCGAGGCACGAAACACGAAAAGAGAGCCTCCTCCTCGCGCTCGCGCACGCTCTTTAAGAAATGGAATTATTCGTAAAGATGTTCAATTTGGAACGACGACGACATCACCAACACCAACGTTTTCGTTGTGTGTTGCAGAAGATGTTGATGACGATGTTGTTTTTTATCGTCATAAACAATAAAAATGGTGGTGTACACGCGCACCCGTATTTAATTTCCCCCTATAAATGCACTGCGCCGCATCCGACGACGAAACGATACGCGCACGACGCGCCGACCGAGGATGCGTCGATAACGTTCCTCGTGTCGTGGACGAACCCGGAAGGGTCGAACGCGGAAGCGCTCGGGGAAAACGATCCAGAACGAGTGATACCGGAGAGTTGGTCGGTTGGTGGGAACAAGTATTGCAAATCGTGCAGACTGACGTTGACTGTGAGACATACGGATCAGAAAACGTATAAAGAGTTGGTGACGGTCTCGAGCGGGACTTTGTTGGAGCAAGGTAAAAATATGGACGGACAGTTGAACTACGGCGACGGCGAGAAGTGTAGCGGGAAACGGTACGACGCCGATTTTCAATCGAACGTACATCATTACATATGGACCGCTCCGAATGGGGACGTCGGGCCGATTACGGTGAAAGTGACCGGAGCGAGCGGGTCCGCGAGTCAATTTAAGACCAACGCGGTGACGTTGACGTACGACGAGGCGATAAAAGAAGCCGTAGAAAATAGCCAACAGCCGAGTGCACCGCCGGGCGCGGTGAATCCTTTCGAAGGGTTAACCGACGATGAAGCCGTTCACGGATCGCAAGGGAAAAGTAAATCGGTGAGAATCATCGTCGCGCACGGTGGGATCATGTTGTTTTCCTGGATGGTTTTTCCGCCCATCTTATTATACGCCGGTCGATTCAAGGAGAACATTTTCGGCAAACACTGGTATCTCGTGCATAAGTATACGGTGACTTTAATGATGTTGTTCGTAGTCACCGGATTAATATTAGCAAATCGGTACCGAATTGATACGTTGGGGAGACTCAAAGGTATCATGCGATCCAGACACGGGATTGCCGGATCCGTCACCGCGTTTTGCTGGTTCGTACAACCCGTTCTGGGGTACTTTCGACCGCCGAAATTTTTAGAAGTTGGAGGCGGTGCGACGACGACACCGAACCTGAAGAGGACAGTGTGGATGTGGATGCATAGATCCGTTGCATTGGCGTCGGTGTTGTTTTCCATCTTCGCCGTTAGAACTGGGTTGAACGACCACGACCCGGAGATGACGTTTGGCGAAGAAGCGATTGAAGAGATTTGGAACTTGAATTTCTTCATCACGTACGTCGTGCTTGCGTATATTTGCATCCCGATTTTGCTCGAGATTTTGAGTCGCAAGAGAGGGAAATCGACGAGACAATACTCACACATGGAGCTTGAAATGGGCGACGTGGAGGTGGATACGTAGCGAGAGTGGCGCGGATAAAAATAAAATAATCTTCTGTACCTGTTGTGTATAAATATTAGTCTATAAGCATGGATGAATAATACTGTATATATGACAAACATGCTTCTCTACTGCGTGCGGCAACTCTTCGTGCTTACAATCTGCATCAATAATAAGAGTAATAATAATACATGATCAATCAACCCGTGTCTATGTCGTCTTTTTCTTTTTCCTCTTCAATCTCAACTCTTTCTCCTCTTTCGCGTTCATCTCGTCCACGCGATCATCGATTTCATCCGCCAACTCTGGCCAATACAACAATACGCCGAATAATACTTCCAGCCACACGTAAAACGGTGCGTATAAAGAGGTTTTTATAAATGTGGGTATAAAGTACCTCACCCCGCCTCTGGCTAAAGTCGGTCTCCTTTTTTCAAGCACGCCGTGCCCGATCACCACTTGCATGAACCAACCTCCAAACCATCCGTATTTAATCACTTGAGGCATAATCGGCGTCCAAGAATACATACACGCGATACTCATCAACGTGCTCGGTATCCCCCAACACATGAGCCACAACGTGGCGGCAAACAAATCTCTCGTCGATGCGTAACAAATGTAAAAGAATGCGCACGCCGCGTGCGACATCGTAGGTTTCGCGAATATATACAGAAGATGATTGATGCCATACTTCTTCGCGAAATCGTACGCCATATCAACCATATATTCTGGCACGGGTATTTCGTATCGTTGCAAATAGCACTGTCCGGTGAAAATCAACATCGGCATGGTCAGTAAGTGTAACCATTTGTTCGCAAAGTTTTGGTGCTTGTGAAAATATTCCGCCGTATCGTTCACGAAATTTTCTTTGATAATTTTCTCCTCGTTTTCGTTTTCCAAAATCCCAGCCGCAGTGAACATCTCTTTCGCGATTTGCTCCGTCGTCGCGCGTTGCGAGAGCTCTTTTTTTCTATTTTTATTCTTATTCGTTTTTTTCTTGTTGTTCGACGATTTTTCTTTCTTCTTTTCGTTCGTGTCGTTCGCGGGTGGTGGCGTCGGTGTCGCCGTCGTCGTCATTGTGAGTCCTTAATTGATGACTTTAAAAAGTACAGCGTATCAACAGAATGACGACAAAAGGCGATGTTTTTGCGTCGAACGAAGAAGCGCACACACAAAAGGAGCGCTTATTAATATAACGCGCCCAAACGTAAAATTTCTCTCTCACACCTCTCTCTCTCTTTCCTTCTCTCTCCTATTGTTCAATAGATAAGAAAAGAAGAGAGAGTGTAGGAAGGGGACTGTACGAGTAATGAGGTAAAACGAGAAAAAGAGACAAGAGAATTACCACACGCCAAAAAAGATCGATTTTGATGACGCATTTTTTTTGTGAAAGGAGAGAGGAAAACGCTCCAAAAAAAACAAAAGGGGGGGATCCCTCGAGATCACTTTTTTTATTTTCCCTCTTTCGTGACTGTGCTCTTCATAATTATTCGTTCTGTTGCTAAAGCTCTTCTGTCACAACTCGCGGTACGACAACAACACGTATAATAATAATAATAATAATCTAATAACAATAAGAATAAGAAGAAACGCATAAAACGCAAAATAAAAGAATGAGTTCTTCTCCGTCTGCGATGATGACGACGATGAAGAGTACTTCTTCTCTCATCGCGACGACGAATTTGAATTCCCGATCGAACATTATTAACAAGACGAATAAAGTTGGGGCAGCATCAGTTGGTCACGACGACGGCGCGAAAAGAGGCGATCGATTCGTTCAAAAATCGTTCAACACCGACGACGAGAACAACAATGCGAGAATTACCACCTCTTCTTCTTCGCAACAAAAACGGTTGACGTCCCAACAGCTCGCGTTGTTTGCCGCGCACTATCACCACCACGCCGCCAGTTCGTTGAACAACAAAAGACGAGGGCAAAAAACCAACTCGACCAAGGGTAAAAGCGACGCGAACGTCGTCACGTTTGCCGCGGCGAGTTCGAGCGGCAACTCGGCTTTGGTGAATGGCAAAGGTGCGAACGCGAAGAACCTCGGATATTCGGTTTTGGCCGGTTTACTCTTGTGGATCTGCCCGGCGCCGGCTGGCGTCACCGCGCAGGCGTGGCATTTGTTCGCCGTGTTCGTGGCGACGATTGTCGGGATCATCACGCAACCGTTACCGTTGGGTGCAGTAGCTATGATTGGTCTCGGTGTATCCATGACGACGGGTTTGTTGCCGTTTTCTGCGGCCTTTTCCGCGTTTGCTAGTGAAATTCCGTGGTTGATTGCGATTGCTTTTTTCTTGGCGAGAGGCTTTATTAAAACCGGCTTGGGGAACCGCATCGCGTATTACATCGTCTCTTTGTTCGGTGCCTCGACTTTGGGTTTGACGTATTCCCTGGTGTTTTCCGAAGCACTTTTGGCGCCGGCGATCCCTTCGTTGGCGGCGAGAGCCGGGGGTATTTTCTTGCCGTTGGCGAAGGCGTTGTGCGTCGCGTGCGGTTCCGATCCGGCGAATAAGACCGAGAAGAAGATGGGAAGTTACGTCATGACAACTGTCTTCCAAACGTCCACGATTACTTCCGGTATGTTCATCACTGCGATGGCAGCTAACCCGTTGTCGGTCAACTTGGCCGCTGCGGTTACTGGTGTTACAATTACCTGGGGTCAATGGGCCTTGGCGGCTTCCGTCCCGGGTTTGATTTGCTTGATCCTCGCGCCGTTGGTGTTGTACGTTTTGTACCCGCCAGAGGTGAAAGATTCTCCGGAAGCGCCGGCGAAAGCTAAGGAAGAGCTTGCAAAACTCGGTCCAATGTCCGGTGACGAGAAAATTATGTCTTTTGCGCTCGGTTTGACCGTTTTACTTTGGGTCTTTGGCGCCTCCGTCGGCGTCGGCTCGGTTGCAGCCGCGTTGAACGGCTTGACCATTTTGCTCGTTTCCGGGGTCATCTCCTGGAAAGAGTGCTTGGCTGAAGGTCCGGCTTGGGATACTTTGACCTGGTTTGCCGCGTTGATTGCGATGGCCTCGTACTTGCAGAAATACGGTTTGATCCCGTGGTTTGCGGATTCCGTCGTTAAAGTCGTCAGTAGTATGGGCTTGGCCTGGCAACCGGCGTTTTTGGTCGTCGTCTTGTTGTACTTTTACTCGCACTACCTCTTCGCATCTGGTGCGGCGCACATTGGAGCAATGTATACGGCGTTTTTGTCCGTCTTGATTGCCTGCGGCGCACCGCCGTTGGTTTCTGCCATCATTTTGGGTATCTTCTCCAACATCATGGGATGCACCACGCACTACGGCATCGGCTCGGCGCCGCCGTTTTTTGGCGCCGGGTACGTTCCCTTGGGTACCTGGTGGAAGATCGGCTTTGGCATGTCCATCATGTACATCACCATCTTCTTGGGTGTCGGATTTCCATGGTTTAAGATTATCGGTTTGATGTAAAATATTATATATTATCATCGAATCGTCTCTTTCGAACACAAAATGCTGTGATTCATTTTGGACTTTATTGTATGCATGAAAAAGATGGCGGCTTCTATTCACATCTCGCAACGACGTTTTAATAATACATCCAATACACGCACACACACAACATTATCAGTTTCATTACTATTAATAGTACGAACATACAATTTACAACATTGGACTCTCTCTTTCTATATTCTCTTTTTTTCTTTCCCTACTTTTTTAAGAGCGTCGATAGAATTCCATATCGGCTTTCATCTGCTCTTGGTTCACGTTCTCAATCGTTCGGTAGCTATCTCGCATTCTCTTCCCGTTTTCCATGCTCCCTCCCGGCGGCACCCACACGAACAATGAATATAACCTCCCTCCGTACACGGTGATCGTGGCAAAAATATGCCCGAATGATTCCGCGCCGACTAAATCGTAATCCGCGTATAGCTGCCCGGGACGGCCTCCCTTGCCTTCCTCGTCTGGCTCTATTTTTCCAATGTATCGATCGGTGATCGTTGGTTCCCCATCTACGACGTAAATTGCATCTTGCAACGTGTAATCGCTCAGCGCTAAATCTTCAAAAGTCCCCATTCGATCCTCTTTCAGCTTTGTGTACCCCGGCAACGTTATGCAATACGCCTTCTCCGCTTTTTTATCCTTCGGGTTCACCCACCTCGCGTCGGTTCCGTTCGTCGATTTCTCCGTTTTGTTCACCGTATCTTTCTCGTAATTGGATGGGATTTCGAAATAATACTTGAACTTATCGAAGTTATTATCGGACCCGCCGTAGCCACCGTAGGAAGAGGATGAGGTCGCTTCGCCGTAGAAACGCTTGAAACCGTCTCCCAAGTCCTTTGGGTTTTGGATGATTTGTCCCGAGCTGTCCGTGTTTTCTTCTCCCGCGTGTGCGACACTATTCTTCTTGAAGGACCAACCAGGAGATACACAAAGAGTATTTTCAAGAGTCGTCGAGGAAACGATCAACGGAAGCGAGAGCATTAATCGCCGCGATGATGAACGAATCTGTTTTTGTTGTTGGTGTTGTTCGTTCGGCGACGCAGATAACGAAATCTTCTCACCGTCGTCATCTTTTCGTTCCGAAGAAGAAGAAGAAGAAGAAGAATACGCAAAGAGAAGGAAAACGCTTCTGCGTTGCTTGCCGCTGTTACATCTCGCGTTCGCTGTTGAAACCTTCAGCGATGATACCGACGACAATTCGCAGGAGGGCAGCGTTTGAAACATTTTATTTCTTCTTTGTCGAGACCGGTGAACAACAGAAAGAGAGCTGTTTTGTGACGAAAAGAAAGGAGACACAGAGACAAGAACGACGCCCCGCCGCTCTTCGCGTCGCGGAAGAACAGAACGTTAAAAAGCGATTAAGTTATTATTTTGTATTCATTTTAATTTCAAAATACGCATATATGTTTTTAGTTCTACAGCAACTTCCATCTTCCGAGAACGATGGAACGTACCAATACACACCACTGAGCTCCTCCTTCTCTCCCCGCTCTCTTTTTTTCTCTCTTTTCCTTCTCTCGAGAGAAATCGCACCTCCTCCTCTCTTTTACTCTCTCTTCACCTTAATCTTCTCTAAACGCGCAGTACCATCTGAATTTAGTTCAAGGACATCGCGGTGTTGGAGGTTTCGTCGGAACCAGCCAAGACGGCGCCATCCAAGTACGCATCGGCCAATTGGACTCTCTTGACGTTTTCTTGCTCGTTCTCCAAAGCTTTGCCGTATTCGAGCAAGATTTCAATGGACATAGCCGGCGCGTCGAAGGACACTTCTTCGCCCTTTCTCACGTTGACCAATCTCTTGCCAATGTTTTCGAGGCCCATTTCTTGGATGAACTCTCTGACCTTGTCGTCGTACACACGAGCTCTCAAGGCGCCAAAGAAATCGATGGATTGACCGTCGAAGGCTTCGACCAAGGAGCGAACGTCCGCCTCATCGACACCATCAGCCTTGAAGATACCGTTGGCAATACCAACACGATCTTCGAAGGTCGGGGCCCAGTAGAACTTGTCCATACGACCATCACGAACCAACGGAGCGTACAAGGTGGAAAAATCGTTACCGGTGGCGATAACCGGGACTCTCGGGATTTCGACAACCTCGTATTGGCCCGGCAACTGAACGTTCGTGGGGTTATCCGCGATGTTCATCAACGTGGCGTTAACCATTTGGTTGTTGACGGTGTATTGCGTGGTACCGCCCATTCTACCGGCCCCGGCATCGAGATCGTTAATGAACAAGGTAGACAACTTACCCTTCTTGACGATGTCGGACGCCTCGCGATAACGTTGACGAACCAACTTGGCCGGCTCACCGGCGTTACCGGATTCCAATTCACCAGCAGACATGACAATCGGTGAAATGCCCAATTTGGCGAAGATCAAGTTCGACTGGAAAGTCTTACCTTGACCCTTACCACCCCAGACGCCCAAGATTAACGGAACCTTGATCTTCGGCAAGTCCATAAAGTTCTTCGCGACGTGCACGGCCGTCTTGTCCAAAAAGGACGGGGAGATGTAGTAGTTGTTACCATCGACGGACAAGTTGTCCAAGTTCTTTTGGCCTTGGGAGATGTAGTCCGTGGAGGACATGACGGCGTTGTGCGTACCGCCCATACCGAAGCCACCTTGAAACTTGGAGTCGACCATGTCTCTTCCTCTGGCGATGTCTTGTTGGTCGTCGGAGATGTCCTCGTCCATGCCTTTCCACCTGGACATTTGCACCTTGGAGCCGTTGGTGACCGAGGACACCTTGGAGCCGATGAAATTCTTACCCGCGAGGGAGCGGGTGTTGACCTGTTTAATAATAACACACGTGGCACAGAAAGAGATATCTAAAGGTGAGTATACTTTTACTAATCTTTTTTGTAAAATGGATAGAAATTTTTCCCGTTCGAGTCCGACGCACGTGTCGTTCTGAGACCAAAAAAGGACACGTGTTCCTTCGCTCTCTCAAAGAACCAACAAGTGGTCCCTCTCGAATTTAATCGCGCGTCGCACGTTTAAGTAAAACTCTCTGTTAAACGCGACATCGAGAACGATTCCTGAACGCATAAAAAAGGTGCGCGCGAGTATAATTGATACACATTTACGCTCGCTTTTCTCGTTCGTGCGCGTCCTCGAACCACTGCGATGCGCTTTCCGCGTTCACGATCTTGTCTCTCGCGATGGGTAATCTATCTTCTTTTTTCTTCTCAACTACCGAGAAGAGATTAGAGAGAAGAAAATTTTCGCGCCAAAATCCGTCCGCCGCGTACTCTTCTTCTTACAAAGATGCGAACGTTGAATCGAACGAGAAGAGCGAAAATCGCGACACGAAATATATAACACTTACCGCAGTCGTAGATCCTAATTGCGCGATAGACATTTTGAGTATGTGTATTATGTGATTGGATGTTATAAAAGTGAAGATTCCAGAATCTTTTTTCTTTTTCCTTCTTCTTCTTCTTCTTCTTCTCGTGGCCAAGAAACAGATAAAATCTTGTTGGTCTTTTCGAAGGGAGATTGAAAAAAAGCAAAAAATTTACACAGTCATCATTTACAAATCAACTGTGCCCTGCCCCAACGAGTCGCCGAAGAGAAAGTCATATCATCCTTTCTTGTTGTTGAGAAAACTTTTGTTCTTCTTCTTCTTGTTTTCTTAAACCAAGGCACCTCAAAGTCCTCACAACAATTATATAGTATTGGACGGAACAAACTCTCTCTGAAATGAAACGCTTGTTCGGAGTGAAAAAGACGGTGGAAGCGCCTTCGTTGGAGGAAACGACCGGCAAGGTAATAATTCTCTCTTCTTTTCGTCTCCTTCTTTGTCTTCTTCTTCTTTTTTCTTTTCTCGTTCGTCGCACATCCAAAGCTCACTCATCTCCAATAAAGTCCAACAACACAAAACAAATTGAATTGACATCTTCAGTCATTCTCTTCTTCTCTCTTATTAAACAAATAAAAGTTGGACGCTCGCGCACAGTCAATCGACCAAAAGATCAAACTGATCGACCAACAATTGGCAAAATCGCGAGACCAGATTAAGAAAATTCGACCCGGACCATCGCAAGACGCGGTAAAGAAAAGAGCCTTGATTATCTTGAAGCAAAAGAAAATGTACGAACACCAACGAGACCAGTTGTATTCGCAACAATACAACGTCGACTCGGTGGCATTCGCGACGGAAAACGCCAAGGCGACCGTGGATACGGTGCGAGCGATGAAAGCGGCGTCGAAAGAGTTGAAGACGCAATTTAAACAAAAAGAATTCGATATCGATAAAATAGACTCGTTGAACGACCAAATGGCGGATTTGTTAGAGTATAACGAAGAGGTGCAAGAGGTTCTCGGACAGTCGTACGCGACGCCGGAGGATATAGACGAGGACGGGCTGATGGACGAATTAGACGCGTTAGAGTTGGATTTAGAAGAAGATTTGGAAAATGAGATTGGAAATGGGGAGATTCCGAGTTATTTAAGGGACGACCCTTTACCGGCGGCGCCGGAGGAAAAACCGTTAGGCGCGATGCCAAACGCGCCGAGCGAAAAAGTCCCGGAGGCGCCCGCAAATGCTACCAACGCGGGAGAAGCACAGAAAGAAACCGCGGAGAAAGTTTGATATATATATACATACATGTACCAGGTATTACCTTTTATAGCAACATAGTAGAGAGTATTAATGTAGTAGGCCTTAATTACAAAACAATAACGATAAAATAATAACATCAATCAATCAATCGAAATTTATTATTAACGAGCTAAAGGTCCGACTCGAGCGCAGTCGCCTTGATGCACTTCGCACAACAAACCACCATCGACGGCGATGATTTGCCCGTTAATGTATCGACTGCATGGCATGGCCAAGAAAGCAACCGCCGCCGCAATATCTGTCACCTCCGCTGCACGTCCTAACGGCGTACTCTTCTCCGCCTTTCTCAACGAGTTCGCGTTTGCTTTCAACGCTTTCGCCAACATCTCCGTTTTGGTGACCCAAGGGGCGACGCAGTTTGACCGCACTTGCGGGGCCCATTCACACGCGAGCGTTTTCGTGAGTTGTGCTAAAGCTGCTTTACTCGCCGCGTAAGCGACTCCAGAACCGGTGGATGATAAACCAGCGACTGAGGAAACGTTGATGACGGAAGGATTTTTCGAAGATCTGTATAATCTTTCCGCAGAGGCGACGCACATGAAGTATGGCGCGGCAAAGTTCACGTCCATGATTTGTTGGAAATCCTCAGCGGTTTGCGCGGTAATCGCCTGTCGATTGTTCCAACCGGCGTTGTTTACGAGAACGTCGAATGAATTTGCGCCAAAAAACTCATCGCACATGAGTAAAACTTTCGAGCGGCCTTCTTTCGTCGTGATGTCGGCGTCGATGCCAGACACTTTGTTCGCGCCGAATTTTTTCCTCATTTCCGAGACGGCCACATTCACGCTCTTTTGCGTTCTCCCGCACACGAAAACTTTGGCGCCTAACCCCAAAAACTCCTCCGCGCACGCGCGTCCAATGCCTCGAGTGCCCCCAGTGACGACAATGCGGTGGTAATCCAACCGCCATCTTGATTGCGCGGCTGTAGTGGTGGTGGTAGCTTTGGCGTTGGTAGTAGTAGTAGCGGTAGTTGTTGTGGTAGCGGTACGAACGGGCGCTGAAGGAGGACGCCCGATTCCTTGATGTGGTTTTTGTCGAATTTCGTTCGTTGTTGTAGTTGTCTCTACTGATTTCTCCTTTGGCGGTCGTCCTCGACCGCGCTTTGACGGTGTCTCAATGACTTCACCGAGACTCGGCGGCGGCGGCGTTTTACGAACCGCCGGTTTAAACGCGCCATTGCGCGAAAGCGGAACAAACTTTTCCGCGTACGGCAAACCCATCGTCAACGTCATCGCTCTCGATACATTTTCGTTAATCTCCATAGTAGGGAAGGATTCGAGTGCGTGGAGATTGACGTCTCGAGAACGCGATTGTTTTTTT
>JACLAA010003959.1_pt1 | contig 20012 bp, 23 predicted proteins | sample 8027891 | NCBI WGS metagenome assembly JACLAA01 (sample SAMN15724900, study PRJNA655200) | protist metagenome | isolation source: fluorescence activated cell sorting (FACS) single amplified genomes of... | place: Spain: Blaines Bay Microbial Observatory, Mediterranean Sea | collected 2016-01-19 | reverse complement strand
AGATCGCTCAATTAAAAAACAAGTTCGCGCACCCGACGCCGCTCGGCTACCGTGACATGAATTTGAACGTCAGCGTGTGCCTCGACGACGGCCGAAAACATCTCGCCGAGGTCCAATTAAACTTGAAACGCGTCGTCGCGGCAAAGAATATCGCACATGATCATTATGAGGTGATCCGCAAGGCATTGCCGAAGATGTGCGAGGGCACGAGCGTTGGCGCGGGCGCGCTCGAGAAGTATATCGCTGGTCGCTTGCGGTCTTCGGCGTTGGATGCGGCTGTGACCTCGCTCGAACGGAAGGCCGGCGGGCTCATGCTCTACGCGCGGCTCATCGCGGACCAACTCGCATCCACGACGGGCAAGATCGACTTTGCGAGCGTCGGCGCGCTGCCGGCGGGCCTCGACGAGATCTACGAGGAGAACTTTCGGCGCGTATTCGTTGATGGCGCGTTGGGTGATGCGCTGCCGCTGGTGGAGCTCGTGTGCGCCGCGGCAGAACCGCTCACCGTCGACGCGGCGAGTGGTGCGTTGGGCTGGGATCGAGCGCGGTGCAAGAAGGTCTGTGACGGCGTGTCGCTGCTCTTCCCGCTGCGCGAGGGCGAGGTGATTGGTGTTCTACACAAGACCGTGATGGACTGGCTGATGGGCGAGGCGTCGTTCGACAAGCGCTCTTCGGAGGACGCGTTCTTCGTCGCGCGGGACGCGGCGCACCGGAGGCTGGCGCGGGCTTGTGCTCGGACGATTCGTGCTGGTGTTGTGGATACGGAGTCGTATTCGAGCGACGCCGCCGCGGATGAGGTGCTCGCATCATTCGTGGAGGGCGAGGGTGGCGTGACGTCGGATGCTTATGCGTTGCGTTGGTGTTTGTTTCACATGGAGCGATCTTGTTCTGAGGGTGAGGCCGTCGCGGTCGCCTGCAGCCTGTCATACGTGCGGAAACGGAGCGCCGGCGACATTGTTTCCTTTGTGGCGGACCTGAACGTCCTTCAGGGTCAGGATACGTTGCTGCTGTCCGACTCCTTGGTGTTGTCGCGGAACGGGTTGTCGCAGGGCGCGGCGCTCGTCGAGCAGTTGTGGCAGCGGCTGATGCCGCGCGCGGATGCGGAATCGTCTCCTGCCGCGCGCCGCCTGGCCGACGACGCGAAGTGTGCGGCGAGCAAGCTGTCGCTCTCGGCCGTGAGGTCGATGGGCCTGACGGCGGCGGGTGGGGCGGAGCGATGTCGGATCGAGGTTGAGGCTGGCTACTTGGCGACGTTCGTGGATCCGGCGACGGGCGAGCCGCGGGTTGCTTGTGATGTTAGTGAGGGAGTGAATATCTACGATCCGGTCGCGGGTGGCGCGGCGCTGGTCGTGATTGATGTGGGCTCTTATGTGTCCGCACTGGCGGTCTTCAAGGACCCGGCGACGGGCGAGCCGCGTTTGGCTTGTGGATGTTGGGATAAGAAGCTGCGTATATTCGACCCGGTCGTGGGTGGCGAGGCGCTGCTTGTGATTGATGTGAGTGGGGAGGTGAAGGTGTTGGTCGTATTTGAGGACACGGCGACGGGCACGCTACGGCTTGCTTGCGGTTGTAGCGACAAAAAAGTGCGTGTCGTCGACCCGGCCGCTGGTGGTGAAGCGCTGGTCGTGATCGACGTGGTCTCCTGGGTGAATGCGCTGGCAATCTTCACGGACCCGGCGACGGGGGCGCCGCCGCGGCTTGCGTGCGCGTTGGGAAAGAAGGTGCTTGTCTTCGACCCGGTCGCGGGCGGCGACGCGCTGCTTGTGCTAGATATTGGCTCTTATGTGCATGCACTGGCGGTCTTCAAGGCACCAGCGACGAGCGCGCCGAGACTCGCGTGCGGCACTGACGATGGGAAGGTGCGCTTCTTCGACGCGGCTTCTGGCGGCGACGCACTGCTCGTGCTCGACGCTGGCGATTGTGTGCTCTCACTGGTCGCATTTAAAGACCTGGCGACGGGCGCGCTGCGGCTCGCGTGCGGATCAAGCGACAAGAAGGTGCGCGTCTTCGACCGGATCGCTGGCGGCGAGGCGCTGGCCGTGCTCGAGGGACACGGATATGAAGTGTCCGCTTTGTCAGCCTTTGTAGACCCGGCAACGGGCGAGCCGCGGCTCGTGAGCGGCTCGCGGGACGTCCGAGTCTGGAACCCGACAGCGACCAGCGCGGCGATCGAGGCGGAGCCCGAGGGGCACTTTTCTGATGTGTTCGCCCTGGTGACCTTTGTGGATCCGGCGACGGGGGCGCTGCGGGTAACGACCGGGTCCTCGGATAAGACGGTTCGCGTGTGGGACGCGGAGACTGGCGGTGGGCTGCTCGTGATCGAGGTTGGCGACTATGTGTATGCGCTGGCGTTCTTTGTGGACCCGGCGACGCGCGCGCCGCGACTCGCTTCTGGCTCTCACGATGGGAAGGTGCGCGTCTTCGATGCGGTTGCAGGTGGAAAAGCGCTGGTCGTAATTGAGGGGCACACGGACTTTGTGTGGGCGTTGGCCTTTTTTATGTCCCCAGCGACTGGCGAGTTGCGGCTCGTGAGCGGATCGGACGACAAAACTGTGCGCGTCTTCAACCCGGTCGCTGGTGGTGAAGCGCTGCTCGTGATCAATGTTGGCTAGCTATGTCTACGCGCTGACGGCCTTCGCGGACCCGGCGACGGGCGAGACGCGGCTCGTGAGCGGGTCGCCGGACAAGACCTTGCGGATGTGGGACGCGAGCAAGGGCGGTGCAGCGGTGCGAGTGGTTGCTTTTGATGATATGGTGAAGGATTTGGCCGCCAGGGGCGACGCGAGCGGGCTCTTCGTGGCTTCGGGGAAGCGGTGGGGGGAGCTGCGCATATAGCCTCCGGGCACAAGTCAATGCCGCCCCAGGCGGGCATTCGCAAGTTTTCTAAGAAAAACATGCCCTATCTAGAGTGTCTTCCGACTTGTACGGTGCTAGCCTAGGACTAACTAGTGGCGGAGCCCTGGGGAGTGACGACGCCGACCTCTTCTCATAACATACTTCTTTCTAAGCAGGATCGCGGGGCAGCAGCGTCGCTCAGGCTCAGGCTAGTTACCGGCCCCCTACCCCTGCGGCTAGCTAGTGTCTTACAGCACGCTAGCTGGCTGCTTTTTTTGCATTTTGCATCCGTGGCAGCGCTCCTGCGCAACCTCGTTCGCTACCAGTGCTCAGAATACTGTTCGCCCACCGCTGCGACGCCACCAGCTGTACGCCATCGCCGCGACCGCTCAATAAATATATACAAATAATGGCAGCTGCTCTCCGGTCCTTACAAAAGCTCGGCAGCCTCGGCGTCGCCGCGGCAGCGACAACGCTCTCCCACACCAGCAGCGCGCAGCAGCGGCGCCGCTTCGAGGGCAAGACCATCGTGATTACCGGCGGCGGCGGGACCTTCGGGCGCGTCGGCGCGAAGTACTTCGCCGACCAGGGCGCCAAAGTTGTGTTGGTCGACGTGAACCGGGCCGCCTTGGACCAAATTAATGACGACGGCGTCACAACACACATTTGTGACGTGCGAGACCCGAACCAAGTGCAAGCGGTTGTAGACGCGTGCGGCCGCGTTGATCTCCTGTGGAACAACGCGGGCTACCAGGGCGCGATGAGGCCCTTGCTCGACTATCCGGGCGACGATTTTCAGAGAGTGATGGACATCAACGTGGTCGGCGCGTTCCGCGTCTTACAGGCGTGCGCGAAAAACATGGCAAGGAACGGCGGCGGCGCCATCGTGCAGACGGGGTCGGTAGCTGGATTAAGGGGCACGCCGACGATGGGCGCCTACGTCGCGTCGAAGGCCGCCATTCATGGGTTGACCATGACGGCCGCGAAGGATTTGGCACCGCACGGCATCCGGGTGAACACCGTCATGCCGGCTTTGATCGGTCCTTCGTCCGGTTTCATGTGGCAGCGCCAGAATGAATTACATGCGGCGTCCGGGTCTCCTTACTTCGACCGGGATTCAGCTGTTGTGGCCGCGAAGAAAGTTAATGGAGTGCCCCTCAAAAGATTGGGGGAGGTCGAGGAGGTCGTGGAAGCGGTCGCGTTTTTATTGAGTGACGAGTCCGCGTATATCACGGGCACGTCGCTGGTCGTCGCGGGGGGGATGGCGTAGTACCCCCATGGCGCGGCCCGGCGTCGCGCACCGACTCCAAATGCATTATCTCGCGTAAGTTTAACATTATTGTGCACCCGCGAGCACATAAGCTTAGGTATTCTTAGTCACAGTTAGTCCATCAGGCCCTGTTGGGGCAGCGCCAGCGTCAGCTTCTGGAGCAGCCGCGTCTGCTGCTCGACCAGGTAGTTGAAGGCCACGACCTGGTCCTTGAGCTTCAGTCTAACATCATAAGACAGAAAGAAGTCCGGATTCGCTTCCTCGAGCTTCGACCAGACGAGGCACGTCAGGGCCGGGTCGACGTCGGCCTGGACCTGGAGCGTGGCGATGACCTCGGCCTGCGTCATGTACTGGTTGAGACACCTTTCAATCAGATTCTGGACGGACTTGACCTGCGTCCAGGTGTAGGAGCCGGCCTGGCGCTGGCGGGCCATGGCTGCGGTGCGGCTGTGACCTTGCGGTTCTTTTGGCGGCGGCTGTCCCCTCGCCGGTCTGGCGCTGGCAGCTCCTTACACGGCGGTGAGCGCTTTTTTGTCTTTTGGCGCTCTGGTCGTATTTTGCCGCTGCGGCGGCGTTTGGCAGCGGGCTTTGTGTGCGAACCTGGGCAGCGATGACGGGGCCTCCTCCTCGCGAAGTGTAGAGCTCGCTGCGCGACCACTGCCTTAGTACAGCTCGATTGGGCTCCCAACACTTTTGAGGCTTCATCAAATCGGGTTTCGGTAAAGCTAGGGAACGCCTCGGCCTTCCAAACCTGCAAGCGGACGAAACACGACGTGCCGCACGCAGACCTCGCCGTATACGCGTCCATCGACAGAGTTTCGGGAAGCCAGCTCCTCGCCGAGGGCTCTGCAATCTCACAGACACAGCTGCCATACGGCGACCAACATAAGTGCAAACTTCAGCGAGGCTGCACATCGAGCGACGGTGCCCTCAAAAACATTCACGCCAACGGCCGCCAGCTATTGTACGGTAGCAAAGGAGCTACAGCCTCCTCAAGCAAACCCTGAAAGCAATCCATTACTCGCTTGCAACGCTGTGAACATGGATAACAAGGACGAAGAGACGCCAGCGCCGGATCCTCATGACGGTGGCTCGATGAGAGGCGAAAAGATGGTTTCCATCCCGAGTCGAAGTCCCGACGTCGAGCCGAGCGCAACAATTTTCGACGCAGGTGCGCGCCATGAAGCGGAGGAAGCGCGACCTGGACGAGGCCGTCCCGCGCCCTCCGGCCGAATTGATCGACGAACTAGCCATCCACATCGCGGACGGCCGCAACGTTTTATTTATCACCGGCGCCGGTCTGTCCGTCAGCGCAGGAATACCAGCGTTTAGAAGCGGAGCGGGCGCCGTCTGGGAGGAGAACGTCGTCCAGTACGGCACGCGGAAGTCCCTACGCAAAGATCCGGTCGAGTGGCATAATGCCTTCTGGCTGCCCACGTTCGAAACTAAGAGAATGAGGGATGCGAAACCGACGAAGGCCCACGACGCCCTGGCGGAGCTGGCCCAGTTGTCTCCGGCGATCAAGGTCGTGACGCAGAACGTCGATGCCTTGCACGTGGGCGGCGGGGTCCCGGACGCGCAGCTCGTCGAGGCTCATGGGCGAGCCGGTTTGTTTCGGTGCTGCGGGATTGGGGACGCGACGGAAGGTCGCACACGGTGCGAGGAAAGCGTGGCGAACAAGGAGTGGTATGGAGTTGACGATTTACTAAGCAAAGATCGGAAAGCGTTGCAAGCGTGGTGGAGGGATGAAGGGAAACCTGTTACAAGACCGTTTTCCTGTCCTCGGTGTGGGGCTTTTCTCGCACCATTATCACTCTTGTTCGATGAGAACTACGACAGCCACTTCTTCTTCGAGGTGCGGCGCGGCGTCCGAACGTCGAGTCGCTTCGATCTGCGCCTGCGCCGCGTTCCTATGACGTATTCTTCGACGCGCCGCGCGGCCGCGGCGATGGCGTCTCGAGAGTGTGTCTTGGGTCGCGGCGATGGCGTCTTCATGAAACCACGTCGCCTCGACGCCGTCACCGCGACGCATCGAGAGACACCGACAACGCAGGCCGACGCCTGGGACGGCTGGCTCGACGACGCCGACGCGGTCGTCTTCGCGGGGACGTCTTTTAGTGTCCAGGTGACGCGCGAGGCTCTGCGACGCTGTCGGGATCGCCGGGTCCCGATCTACAATTTCAATGTGGACGAGCCCGAAAAAACGGTCGCGCTGGCGAACGCGGCGCGATTACGGCGGGCGACGGCGCTGCAGACGTGTGACGAGTCGTTTCCTCAGCTCGAGAAGGCCGTGCGCTCGAAGCTGCGAGCGCGAGGCCTCGAGAAGCCGCCCTCGCTGCCGCCGCCGCCGCCGCCCGGGTTTTTGCTCGACGACGCGTCTGAAAGCAGCAGTGAAGCTCCTTCGTCGACCGACGATAGAATCATTCTCACGCACTACGCGGTGCCCGACGGCTTTCGAGCGGTCAAGGATTCGGAACTGGGGAGACCGCCCGCGTTGCTCGGCCAGAGCGCGGTGGAAAGAGGAGATTTATATCTAATCATCTGCTGCGACGACGGCGACTGGATGATGGGGCGCATCGCCAAACATAAACCGAACGCGAAGCGCTTTCAATATGATGTCGCCTGGTCGGAAACTTCAAGGGTCTGCCAGCAAGGTTTAAGGCTGGAGGACCTGTTTGACCCGGACGGAGACGTCGCTTTGCCGGGCTCGTGGCGCTACCTGCGCAAGGTGTCGGAGCGCGCTTCTCCGGAACGTAGTCGTTACTTACGTAGTCCGTCCCAGAGGAATCTCGCGGTCTTCAACAAGCCGGTCGAGACGATCGAGACGCCTGGCGGTCGGATCGCGACGGTCATCGAGAAGCGGGGTCGCGGGTGGTTGTTTGTGGAGCTGGACGGCGACGCGAACGATGAAGGAGGCGCGTTCGAGCGGAAGTGCATCCGGCAGCGGGCGTCTCCCACGAACGACATCACGCGGGCTTCCAGTCCTAACCTACAGGAGCCGGATGGAAGTGTGGTGACACCGCCTCCCAAAAATTAACTAGAGTTATCCTCATCACCCGATAGTTTCCGCAGCCGCTCCTTGGCGCCGTAGTAGAGCTCGTAGAGGCCCCGGATCGGTTCTTTTTCGAACCTTGTGGGACTCCGCCCGTGCTTGGCGATGAATTGCGCATCATAGGCTCGCAGCTTCTTCTTGATGTTGCGCTTGTCGAGGCGCAATTGGGCGATCGTGCTCTGCTGAACAGGCCTTGCTGCGGCCGCGACCATGGGCCTCGCCCGCCGCCTCCGACACAACCCCTGGATCGCCGCGGCGGCGTCGTGGCGAATGCAGCGCTTCCAGTCCCGATATTGGCGATACGTCGACGCGAGCGGCCGCCGATCCGAACCCCGCGGCCGTCGTTTACTGGTCTCGGAGAACGCGTCCTCGAAGGCCTTGATCTGCAAGCGTAGTACTCTACAAGCGCGCACGGCGAGCTTGCGGTCGATTTTGTGCGTCGGTTGCGGGTGGTCCGCGCTCTCCGCGACGTATCGCGGCCTTGTCATTGGTCGTGCCGCGAGGCTCAGGGGGTCGATGAGCGTGTCCAGCAGGCTGAGGGGGTCCATCGCGGGCTACGAGCGGTGCGCCTGCTCCTGCGCTGCGGCGGCGTCTCGCTCCTGCAATGCTGTGCAGTGCTGCTCCGGCGGATGGGCCTGCCCCGCGCGCGGCGACCGGAATCCGTGGAGCGCTGCTGCCGTCGGGGTGCGATGGGCTGCCCCGCTGCGCGTACCGGTACCACAGCGTATGGTTTCCTGTCAGTGGCAGTGCCTTGCCCAAACCGGCGCGGCGAAGCGAGACAGTCGAGTGCGACGGCTGCGAGCAGGAGTCGTCCGGGCGATGCGAGCGATCCCTGGCTGGCCGGGGGCACCGTTCCTTTCCTTTGCTAGTGTCTTAAAGGCCGCTAGCTCCGGTTGCTAACTTGTGCAAATCCGGAGCTGTTTAGAGGCGTCCTGATCCACAAAACACACGCACGCGGCTACAGAATTAATCATAGATCGCGTTCTTCAAGCTGCACACGCGAGGCCGCTCCAGAAACCGCTGCAGACGCTAGACAGCAGCCAAGAGCTTTTCTTCTGCCCAGCCAGGGCGCCGTCGACGAAGCGAATCGCGTGCGAAAGACGCCGTCGATCATGCGCTGCGTCGCGCTCGTCGCTACGGCCGCCGCCCTGAGCGCGCCGAACATCCGCGTCGCCGAGGTCCCGAAGCTCGGCGACCGCCTCGACATCACAACAGCACCATCACCAATAGGCCACACGGAAGCGATACATTTTGTGCCCTCGGGCGACATTTTCGTCGACGACGACGCCCTCATCGCGTCGCAAGTAACAGCCACAAGATCAAGAATGATATCCGAGGACGCCACGTTCTTCCATAGAGCTGGTCCCAGAAGAGACGTAGTCTTTGAACAAAATGAAGCTAAAGCGTGCATCGTGACGTGTGGCGGCGTCTGTCCCGGCCTGAACACTGTTGTCAGAGAACTCTACCTATGCTTAGCGAAGCAGTACGGCGTGCAAACGGTTTACGGCGTGCAGAACGGCTACTCGGGCTTCAAAAATTGGCAAAGAGATGCGGTGAAGATGGATTCGAAATTCGTCTACGAGATCCAGCGGAAAGGAGGTACTGTACTACGTTCGTCGAGGGGCGGCCACGACACGGCAAAAATCTGCGACTCCCTTGAGCAGAATGGAGTGAACATGCTCTTCGTCATCGGCGGCGACGGGACGATGAAGGGGGCCTGTAAAATCGACGCGGAGATGTCGAAACGGGGCAAGAAATGCGTCGTCTGTTGTGTCCCCAAGACCATCGACAACGACGTCCTGCTCAGTGTCAAAGTTCAAGGGCCCTTCAATCTTTGGTCTCTCGGGGTGTGCGTGAGATGCTGCTCGCTCCACTCGTCCGAGTGCATCAGAGGGACGTCGTGTCCCAAGTTTGAGCTGAAAAGATGGCCGTGGTGCCGAGATGGCGAAACGCGAATCAGAGTCAACGTGGTCGCCGCGGCGGCGTCGGGGCGACGCGGCATCGCCTCGACGCCGTCGACACAACGACATCACTGGTTGGTTTCCGCACAGGTCCCGTTGATCGACAATTCATTTGGATTCACTTCAGCGGTGGAAGCGGCCATCCCCATGATCGAGGCGGCGAACACCGAGGCCGAGGCCTGCCCGAACGGGATCGGCATTGTCAAATTGATGGGGAGACATTCGGGCTTCATCGCGCTGCACGCGACGCTGGCGTCGGGCGATGTTGATTTGTGCCTCGTCCCGGAATCCTCATTCGAAGTTGCAGAGATCATGAACCACCTCGAAGCCAAGCTACGAGAAAATGACCACGCGCTCGTCGTCGTCGCGGAGGGTGCTGGACAAGCTCAAATGGGCGCCTCTGTCAAATTTGATGCTTCGGGCAATGCGCTCAACGAGGATGTCGGATTGTGGCTGAAAAGTGTCATCACGCAACATTTTCAGGATGCGAGGTACGATACCGATGAAAGTTTCAAGGGCAAGAAGGCCAAATGTTTTCTGGTAGACCCGACGTACGCGATCCGGGCGGTCCCGGCGAACGCGTATGACCAGGTCTACTGTTCGTCTTTAGCTCATGCCGCCGTCCATGGTGCGATGGCGGGCTATACACGTTTTTTAGTAGGGAACATCAACACGCGCTTGGCGATGCTGCCCCTCGACCTCGTCGTGAATCGGAGGAACATCGTGGCGATCCGCGACCGCATGTGGACGCGTTTGTTATTTAGTACGGGCCAGCCGCCCTTCGACGCCGTCGTGACGTCGGACGACGAGTGCGACGCCGAGGGATTATATAGGAGCGAGACGGCGACGGGCGGCTGCACGGTGTCCTTCGGGGACGAGTACTAGTCTTTCCTAAGGGTGGTTTGTGTCATTCTGGCGTGCTGTGGAGCTCTCCCGAAGGGTCGCCTCGCTAGCGGGCTGTAAGACACTAGTCTCGCACTGCTCAAGCAGGACTTGACCTGGGTGAGGCTGGGTCCGGCGTGCGCTGAGCCTCCTCACCGAAATAACGTCCTATAGGCAGCGAGAGCAGCACCGCAGGGCTGCCCCAATCGAGTGATCATGCTCATGCTCCAGAGTAGGAGCCTAATACTTGCAGGGCTGCTGCGCGGGACGCTGACGACGAACGCGACTTTTAGCCGTCGCCGCTTGGTGCCGACCTCAAATCCGCCACCGGGAATCGATTGGGGCCCTCCTGATCAGTCGCTGGCGACAAGCGGCACCCGCTGTCCGTACGGCGCCGGGTGTACTTGCTGTAATGCGGAGCGGTACGACGACTTCTGCGCCGGCGCCACTTGGGGCTGCACAGGCATTGCCTATTGCGGCTGCGAGCAGGGCTAACTTTGCGCTGGCGCGGCATTTGGGAACGGTGAGCAGGGCACCGGCAACTCCGGCTGCGGCAACGCCAATGGATGTGAATATTGCGTGTCGGATACAAACGAGGATACGAACGACTGGGGAACCGGCAACGGTTGGTGCTCCTCCGACCTGGACGAGTATGTTGGCAGCACGTCCGATGCCGGCGCCTGCTGGACGATGTGCGAAGATAGGTACGGTTCCGACCTCGTGGCCATCGACTGGTCGCCGGTCGGGGACTGCTACTGCCAGGACGACTGTCAGTGCATGGAGGACGCGGAAAACGGCGACATCCACCTCATCACGTCGAGCGACGTCGCGGCGCTTCCCAACACATGCGTCTCCGCGTGCCCGGCGGAAGAGGCGGCTTTCGAAGACTGCCTCAGCAAGCAAGGTATTGCTGGCACGATGGTCTCGGGTCTGAGTGGGGAAAGTGCATGGTGTGTCGATAGTGTCACGTTCCATTATTGGGACGGCAGATCCACAAAGTTTGGCCAGTCCGGCGGAGGTTCCGTCCCACGCGTTGACATCGACTCGACCTCAGAGTACGTGAGTGGTCTCGTGCAATACGGAGGTTGCGAGGCTTATGGATACATGGGCGGCGGCTTCGAATTTATCGTAAAGTCGATCGCGACCGGTACCACGAGGACAATCTCAATTGCTGGTGGGGGGCGCAGTTCAAGCGTGCTAGCCGAGTTCCACGTCGATTGGCCCTGCAGAATTATCGGTTTCGAGACGTCGCCCGGAGACACTTACGATCTCCAACCGACTGTCACTAGCGTCCAGACCGACTGCACGACCGCACTCGACGACGACGACGACGACGACGACGGCGACGACGATGACTTCTCCCCACAGAGTTGCGATGACGTGCAGCAACACCTCTCGAACGGAGAGTGCGAGGGGCCCGCCGTCTGCCAAACGGAGTACCAGGCGTACGTCGAGTGCACTTACGAGGACGCGGCCCAGAGCTTCCTAGGCCTCACGTGCGATTTTACTTGCGCGAGGGACTGCCCGGCCGGCTCGTTCGACAACCTCGAGACGTGCGAAGACTGCGACGCCCTCGACGGCGACTGCGCGGATTGCAAGTGCCGGGACTTCGACCAGGTCGTCGAGGCCAACTGCAAGGCGGCCTGCGCCCTGACGACGCCTCAACCGACGTCCGCGCCAAGCGTGTCCGGCGCCATTACGCTCTCTGGGATCACGGTGGAGGACGCAGAGGCGAACAAGGCGGTGCTCCAGGACGCCATCGCGCGAGTCGCCGGCGTGGACACTGAGGCCGTGACGATACAGAGCGTGGCGTCGGCGCGCCGCCGACTCCAGGCCAGCGTTATTGTGGACTACAAGATCGAGGCGGACGATTTCGCCGCGGCCGAGGAGGCCTCCGAGAAGCTCCAGGACGCGGCCGACGACACCTCGATCATCGAAGCAGAGATCGAATCCTCGGCGGCGGCCATTGGCAAGGAGAAGGTCTTCATGAATGTCAAGATCGAAGAGCTGAGCGTGGCTGTCGTGACCACGGAGGCCCCCACCGCCGCGCCGACGACGTACTGGGACAACAAGAAGAAACGGAAGGACGACGCCACGCTGCTCATCCTCGTCATCGTATGCTGCGTCGCCGTATTCTGCTGCCTCCTCGCGATCTCTACGGCAATCATCTACACGTTCGGTGGCTGCTTCTGCTTCGCGAAGCGCAAAACGAGGCGCGTCGCCGAGCCGTCGGAGCCACCCCTGGCGCACGCGACCGTGATGAGCGAGGCGCCGCCGGCCATGTCGCCCGGGACCCTGGCCAAGACTCAGGAGCACATCCGCCGCACGGCCGCGCTGATGGCCGAGGCGCCGCCGTCACCCCCGGGACCGCCGCCGCTGGCACCGATCAAGGCGACGGAGACGCTTCCCGCCGAAATGCCCTGAGCTCCCCAGGCGCGCGCGCCCCGATGGCCGTCCGCGCCCAATTTCCCTCCACAATCAGTTGTCCACAATTCGGCAGCGGCGAGGCCTACGCGTACGCCTCGCGGCGAGGTCCTACGCCAGCGAAGGCGGCGGCCCGGACGAGTAGTCCTAGCTAACCATTGTTGGTGTATCTCGACTGCAACTCCTTATGAGCGCTGGGGAGAGAGGAACGACACGCGGGGTAAGAGGACGATGTGGGGGTAACAGTGCAGGGGGAACATGACGGCCTCGAAGAAGAAGACCGTTCGGACCCGGAGGGGCGTGGAGCCCACGGGCCGGCCCGCCCCGACGTGAGGTCGAGCGGGGAAGAGGAGCACGAAGGTCCAAGAGCGTGGCCGCGCCAAGACCGCGTCCAGGACGTTCGCGCAGAGAGCTGGTCGGCCGCGCTCGCGGGCTGCGCGGCCGGGCGGTGCCACCGTCGTGGCACCTGCGTAGGTCGCGATCAGGCACGCTCCGGGAACAATGGGACGCCGGCGCCGCGCCGTCGTCGTCGTCGTCAATTGCCGGACGCGCCGGCGGCGAACGCGGCGCGGACCTTGGACTGGACCTTGATGACGAGGTCGCGCTCGACGTGGACGCTCAGGCCGAGGTTCAGGCCCTTGCACACGGGCTTCTCGAGGCCCGCGGCGGCGGCGAGCTTGTGGTACTCCTGCGCGGGGGCGACGCGTCCGGAAGCGCTTGCGTGAAGAAGGACGCCGGTCGCGTGCCTCGAGACCGGTCGTCACGAGCGCGGCGGCGAGCTCGGCGGAGGCGACGGTCGGCAGGTCCGTCTGGATGCCCCGGACTTTGATGCGGCCACCGTACTTGCCGTTCTGCTTCGAGACGTAGTGGTACAGGCCCGTCCCGTAGAACAGCGTAGCCGCGACGACCGAGCGACAGGCCTCGAGCACGGAGGTCGGCGTGTTGACGGGCAGCGCCTCGCGCCGCGCGACGACGTCGTAGGCCGCGGCGGCCTGTGTGGGATTCGGTCTCGGACGGTCGACGGAAGCGGACGCAGGGTCGCGCTGCTTGCGGCGACGCGTAGGCGCCGTTCTTCTGGTGGGACTTGTCCGTCACCGCGTTCTCGCTCGTGACGGAGAACGTGTAGAGCTGGTTGCCGTCGTCGTCCGTGAGGAGGCAATAACTGTCAGCGCGGCTGGTTGAGCGCGCCTTGAGCACGCCGAAGCCGAGCGCGGCGAGCCCGCCCGTGCCACCGCCCCGCGAGCCGGTCGAGACGCGAGCGTGCTGCGCGCGCGAGATGACGTGGTGCCGCGTCGGCGTGAGGAGGGCCGCGATCTTGTCTTGGACCGTGCGGTGCGGCTCGTCGTAGGCCGCCAGGAACGAGCGCACCTCGGGGTAGGCGGCGAAGCGGTCACGGAGGAGCTGGATGGCACTCGCCTGTGCGATTGAGTCGTGAGTCGCGTCGATGAGTCGATGGCGTTCGACGCCGGTAGGCGACCTCGTCCGGCGCCAGGAGCGTCGCCCGCGAGAGGCACAACGCCAGGCGGGCCTTGATGCCGCCCGCGGCCTTGATCTGCTCGGCGCGCGTGGGCAGCTTCGGGCCCTCGTCCAACCGCGCCAGGGCTTTATTGATGCTCCCGTAAATGCGCCCGCCGGGCGAAAAGAAGACGACAGACCGGGCAGCACCACCGTTTGCCGGCCGTGCCCCCGCCTCCCAGTCGTCCGTGTCGTGTTGCGCAGCATCGGCCTTGGCCTTGAACTTCGGCATCGCCGCCGTCGCGACGCGCTTCGACTTGGGCGTCAGGAGCGGCTTGAGCGCGAGCGGCTTCTTGGGCGCCGCGGGCGCCGCGTTATCAGTCGGCTCGGCCGCGAGGAAGATCGCGAGCGCCTCCGTCTGCGCGGCCGGCGCCTTGCGCTCCGCCGCCCGGGCGACCAGATCGCGAGCCGCTTGAGCTGCCCGCGATCTTCCGCACGTGTGGGCAACGTGGCGGCCGTGGCCGCCGTCTCGCTGTCTGCAGCACTCCGGGCACGTCAGATCCAACGGGGGCGGCACGCGCACGAGCGCCGTCGGCACGAGCGCGGCCTCCGGCGCGGCGGGCTCGAGCGTCGCGGCCGGCGCCGTCGGCGCGAGCGTAGGAGCGTCGACGTCCATCGGCTCGGCGTCGTCGTCCTCGTCGCTTTCCTCGAGGCGCCGGTCGATGTTCCGCGGGCACGCCGTCGTGTAGGACGCCGCATTCAATACTCGAAGAAGCGCGTCGGCAGGTTGCCGCCCTCGCCGAAGACCGGGGCCATGTCGTCCTTGCATTTGACGAGCTGGAACTGGGCCTGGGCGTAGCGCATACGCCAGGCGCGCGACTTGTACGTGAACAACGACGTGCCGGCCTTGCGCCAGAAGGGCGTCGAGCCTGCGCGCGGTACGCCGTCATCCGAGACGCCCGAGCGACTACCACCGACCACGCAGTCGACGCGATGCGGTCGAAGTTCCGTGGGAACGCCGTGTAGAACCGTCCTCGCCCGTGGTCGCCTCGAGGAAGACGTGGGTGATTTGAAACTGCGTGCACCACGCCAGAAAGCACGCGACGAGCCGCGAGCCCGCCTGCAACGAGCCGCTCGAGCCCGCGCGCGAGCGGTAGGCCGGACTCGTGGCCACGGCGTGGCAGTAGACCGCGGTGTCTCTCCTGTGTTGAAAAGCGTAAATAAAGCCCGTCGCCGGCGCGAAGAAGTCCCGACGCCGACGCGCTCACCACTCGAAGGAGATGACTGCGAGGACGCCCAGGACGTCGCTCTCGAGGCTCGCCTCCCAGAGCTGCGCGGGGGACGCGGTCGACTGCGTCTCGGGCGTTCGTGCCGCGGCGCGCGACGGCGGTGGCGCGTAGCGGCTTTCAGGCGCGGCGCGCTTCAATGGTCGGATGAAGTAGAGGCGCGCCGACCGCGTGAAGGCGACGCGTACCGAGAAGCCGTGAAGGCGCGTAGGGACGAAGTAGTTTTCCGGGCGCGTAGGGACCGCGTGCAGGGCGTGCCCGCGCGGCGCCGCGGCTAAAAGACTTACCTCGGCGAAGGCACCGCCAGCCCGCGACGTCACGACGTTAATCCAGTGATCTTCCGCGTGGCCCGCGAACGCCTAAGCGATGAACATGAGGCGATGGCGTGAGAGCTCCGCGCGGGGCAAAATCGCGGCCGCGTGGGCCTTAGAGCACGCGGCGATACGCGCGTCGGTCAGGATGTCGGCCATTCCCCAGGCGCGCCCCTCCGACGACGGCCCGCGCTCCACCCGGAAGGTGCAGCCCGTCCAGTCGTCGCGCGCCTCGTTCTTGTGGTTGTTCTCGTCCGTCGCCATGGTCGCGCACTTGTGGTCGTTTCTTGTGCCTGCGCGACGCGTTTCTTGTGGTCTCGCGATGGACTTTGTGTTGCGGCGAGTGCGAGTGGTGTTGTGGGCGACGCCCGCGGCGTGGCGACCGCCCGCGGCGTGCCGACGGCCGGTCGGCGTGGCTCGAGCTCTCAAGGCGGCCCGCTCGCGCACGCTGGGCGTAGTCTCGACGTCGACAGCGCTGCGGGTCTCGAGTACGCGCGGCGAGTCGATTCAACGGCGCAAGCGCGCGAAAAATCGATGCCGGCGGGGCGTGCTCTCGCGATAGGTCGCCGCGCCGCGATTGAAGGGACGCGCGCGCGCGGCCGCGCGTCGCTCTGGCCAAGTTGGCGTTAGGTGGACTTTTCACAGCGCGACGGCGCCCGCCGGGCGCCCCGCCCCGCGTGCGGCGCGCGATAGACGTGAGGGTCAGCCCTGACCCGGCGGCGCGCTCACCTTTGTTGTGATGGCGTTTGTTCTCCTCTTTTGCTCTCGAGCAAACGCTTAAAAGAGGCCCTTGGGCGCGCGCGCTCGTGATTTTCGCGCGGCTCCGCACGGCTCTGAAACAGCGCTGTCTGTGCCCCCGGGACGTCTGAGCCCGCCCTCTGGGCACGCGTACCCCGGGCCGCCCCCCTTCATGCCTTCATGCACTCCGAGACCCCGCTCACGCACTCCGAGACCAAGCAAAAACACGTTACAACAACTAAATCAGACCTGTCGTCGTCAGCGAAGCGTCGCGCGGGCCTCGACGCGATGGAATCACACGTCCCCGCCCGCCGCATCACCACCCCTCGCCACAGAACGCGTCGACGACGTCGCGCCTTTCAACACGACGGGTCGCTCGCGAGAATCCGTGCCTCGCGCCCGCCGCCCACCGCCGTCGTTCCCGAACAAATGTAACTGAAGCCCGCGGCCTCCCCGACGCCAGCAAGACCGCGCCTCTACGCAAGACCTCATGCCAGCAAGATGCGTCTCCGGCACCGAGGTGTCCCAGAAACGAAATGCCGCAACACAATACCCCCACCCAACACATCCTGCTAGGCACCCGAGACACGAGTCCGACGGTCGAGTCGCCCAAGGCCCCGACGCGGCGTCTCGAGACCAGAAGACCAACCACAACCCTCACCGACATGAGACGCCTCCTATAGGCCCGCACTCGCACCAGCGTCCACCGCACACCCCCTTCGCGGCGTTGCATGTCTACAACGGCCAATATAAAGATCACCGTCAATTCAGCGCACAGTGGTTCTGCGGCATCATCTCAATCTATCTGAACCACAGCGCACGCCAAATCCGAGGGGAGACGATGATGGTCTCGTCAACTCGTCAACTCGACTGGATGTGGTGGTCCCGCAGGTCCCATGCGTCCGAGATGTCCTACCGATCGTCTCCGGACGGTCTCGGGCCACAATCGCTACCACGTCCTCCCAACGTTCTCGATGCCCCTCGACGCGCTCGCGTCTCGCCAGTGCGCTCCAACCGAGCCGCGTCGCGACCATCCCTCACTCCCAATGGCAATGGCATTTCACCGCGCCGCCACCACACACTCACCTAGCCTTGGACGGCCTCCCGAGTTTTCAACGGCGAGGGTCGCCTGACTCTTGGTGCGTGGACGACGCGCCGCGCCGGCGGCGGCGGCCACAGTTGTCCGGCCGCGCTCACGAGCAGCGATAGGCTGCGCTGCGACCATTTCTCGACGGCGCGCGTCACTTGTGTCCCCGCACGCCCGCGGCGCTCAGGGCTGCAGCAGTGCCAGCCAAGAGTGGTGTGCGCAACTGAGCGCCATGCGACGGCGGCGCGTTTTAGACTCAGCGCGCATCGATGCGGCCCATGCGGCGTGCGTTGGTCGAGTTTTAGCCTGAATTGAGAGAAACGCCAATGTTGCGACTCTCGCATCAACATTTTGAGCAGACAGCAGCAGAGAGCAATCGAGTCAACCGAGCCGCATCGATCACGACGAAACCGAAACGGTGCGGGCAGGACGTCGCATCGAGGCCAGGTCGCGATAATATCGATCTGTTTGTGACCAGTAGCGCCGCACGGGACTGCATGCCTCTGCTGCAGCACAACCTCGGCGTGGCTCGACGCCGCACGCGTCGCGCCGATGGCGTAGGGGTGGACCGTTCACTGCCGCGCGACGGCGTCCGAGCGCTGCGCACCGCGACGACGCCGACCGCTCCTGTCCGCGGCTGCCTCGCCACCGCTCGAGGCCCCGCGGCTGTCCTAGGCGTCCCGGAGCGCGGCGATGGCGTGCAGGCGTCGCATGGTGGCCGCCGCGGCGCCGCGCGCCGCAAAGACCGCTCTCGGGCGCCGTGCTCGACGTTTCACCAGTGCTCCGCGAAAACCGACCCCGTCTCGCCCGAATCGCCTCAAACTCGAAAAAGAAACCACCCAGCGCCATGATTCCAGGAAACGAGTCGCGTCGACGGCGTGAGGGCGCCGCAGCACCGCGGGACGCGGAGATACGCGGTGGAACTGCCTGTGGTGCTGCAGTTCGACGCGGCCAGCGGTCCGGGCTGGGAGACGCACCACGAGCGGTTGTCAAGGGAATGGAATGAGAAGGGCTACGAGCTGCCTTCCATAACATACTGGAATTTGCGGGGCGACACGCAAGGCGGCTTCGCGGCCGACGCGGCGTGCCCGGGCGTGCGCCTGCTCTCGGGCTTTTCTCCGGCCCTGCTCAAGTTGGTGTTGACGGGTGAGGAGGCGGACGAGGATGAAGTAGAGACCGTCGACGGCGTTTCACGCGCGAAGCCGACGCCGTACGAGACGATGCGCAAGGCGCTCGACGCGCCGCGCTACGACGCCGTCCGGACGATGCTGTCTGAGTTCGACGGGGCGCCGTTCGCGGATTATACTTTCGAGCCCGACTTCGTCGTCGTCGACGCGCCGCCGCCGCCTTCGAGGACTCCGTCCGAGGCGAACGCCCTCCTTTCGCCGGCGTACAATTTTCTCTAAGTACCATTGTCAAGAACTAACTGCGCGTCGCCGATTCGTCGGCGGCTTGAGAGGGTCCTTTTCAGGCTCAGGCTAGTTACGTCGCGGGGTCCCCCGTACCCCTCCCGCTTTTTCAGGCTCAGCCCAGTACGTCGCTGGGTTCGCGTACCCCCCCCTTTTTTTGCTAGTGTCTTACTGCACCGCTAGCTCGCACTTGACTTTGCTCCAGCACAAGGCTGCACGGCGCATAGGCACCGCTGAGCGCTACCGTTACAAAGAAGGACATACGACAGCATAAGTGGCCAGTCCCTTGCAGCTCTCCACCCATAAGGCGTCGCCGACAGCTTTGCGCATCTCGCTGACAACGCTGTGCGCACGCGACGCCGACGCCAACACAGCCCAGCGCTCGCCGCCGACGCTACGACGCTAACGCAGCCCAGCGCTCTCCGACGCGACCATGCGGCGCCTCCTCGCCCTCGCCGCGACGGCCCACGCGATACGACTGAAGCAGCTCAACCCGCTTTCATACATATGGAGGGAGGAACCCTACCTCATCGAGTTCCACGCCGCGGGAGCGGACCAGTGCGACGAGATGAAACCGGCCATGAGCGCCGTCGAGAAAGAGCTGGGAACTAGAATACTAAAATGGGACGTCTGGTCCGACCCCGCGGCCTACAAATTGATGCAGTTTCTGGACAAGGGTCCCGATGGGCGATCGAAATGTGGCGGCCTACCCTTCTTCTACAACCGGAAGACGGGCAAGATCGTCTGCGGCGCGACGACGGAGAAGAACTTGATGAACTGGGCGACCGGCCTGAAGCACGAGATGGTTTTATCTCCGCCGCCTTCCCAAGAACAGAAGCGCGTCCAGCAGCGCGTGACGGGCCGGGAGGCGCGTATTGCTCGGCAAGCCTTTGAAAGGAAGAAGAAGCTCGTGGCGGAGATGCAGGCGAAGAAGCGGGCGCGGGGGGCGGCGGCACCTGCTGCGCCAAGCGCGGCGGCGCCGACAGCGGCCGCGCAGTAACCTGAAGTACTCTAGTATGACTCGGGTGGTAGTTAGGAAAGTCGACAAAGATCTGCTCAGGCGGCTTTGCTTAGAGCGCGGACGTGAGCGCGGTGACGCCTAGCCACCCGGTCGTTGCGAGGCCTGCTTGACCGCACGCCCGGGCCACCTGCCCCCATACGCCGTCGCCCCGGGTGTTAGCTCGGAGGCGACGACGGCGAGGGGAGCAGACCGGACACCATCCCAAGGCAGCGACGGCGGCGCATCGGGGGTAGAACGACTCCTCTTACGCCGCCAAGGAAGGCTCAGAGCCCCATATCATC
>JACLAA010003376.1_pt1 | contig 20013 bp, 23 predicted proteins | sample 8027891 | NCBI WGS metagenome assembly JACLAA01 (sample SAMN15724900, study PRJNA655200) | protist metagenome | isolation source: fluorescence activated cell sorting (FACS) single amplified genomes of... | place: Spain: Blaines Bay Microbial Observatory, Mediterranean Sea | collected 2016-01-19 | reverse complement strand
TGGGCAGCAATGATCGGCATCATTGCAGCTTTCGGCTCTTATGCAATCACAGGTCAAATCATCCCAGGTATTTGGTGATGTTACTCCTAGCAATTTGTATGCTAGGAGGATTCATCTTCGCTAGCATCCTTAGAGATGTAGATGATGACGATGATCTTGGTGGGGGTATGATGATTCCTGCATCTATCCCATCACAATAAATACAATCAAATAACAGGTAACTTATGGAACGCATTGATGACATTGATTTTATTCTAGCTGGTGGTATTTCAGTCGATCCAAATAAAGAAGACGAAAGAGATCAGCATAGATCAACCTCTCACTATTTCAGTGATAAGAAGGCGCTTCTAATTGGTTTACCTGGAGCATTTACTCCAACATGCACTGTTCAAATGCTTCCTGATTATGAATTGCTTTTTGATAAGTTCAAGGCAATTGGTATTGATGTAATTTATTGCACAGCAGTAAATGATGATTATGTAATGGAAGCATGGGCTAGGGCAGAAAAACTCAAAAATATCGAGATGATTCCCGATGGAAACGGTGAACTTGCCGAGTCCCTTGGTATGCTTGTTAAAAAAGAAAACAAGGGAATGGGCAATAGATCATGGCGTTATGTCATGTATGTTGATGACGGTGAGATCATCAGAGAATGGTCAGAGAATGGCAAGGCACATAACTCACCTGTCGATCCATATGAAGATACTCAAGCAGATAGAGTCTACAAAGATTTGTGTGATGACTTTGGTATTCAACGGGAAGATCTGATCGAAGAGCATTAATATGAGGGCACCTATATAGGGTGCCCCTTTTTTATACCCATGCAAAAACTAATTAATGTATTAGCAGTGTTGTCATTTTTGGGAACAGCTGGTATCATTGGTGGAGGAACTTATGTATACTTGAGTCGTGCAGAGATTACAGAGAATGTAAAGTCTCAAATCACGACTGCAATTACAGAAGCTCTCCCTGGAATGTTAAGCGGTTCTATGCCCGAACTTCCTAAAACAACTGGAGGTGTTGTCGGCGCACCTGCTGGCGGCATGTCTATTCCTGGAATGTAATTATGCCTCATGGATCTGTGACTAAAAATGATATTCTAGCTAGAGTTTATAAAATTAAAAGCGAACTCTACAACGGAAAACAACATGACAAGAGTTGTGATTGGCACGATGGTGCTCACGACTCTTTAAATAGAATTCTCGAGCTCCTTCAAGAATACACACATTAAAATGAAAGTCGGAATTATTGGTGGTGGCAATGGCGGACTGGTCACAGCTCTAATTTTAAAGAGGAACTGGTACAAAAAAATCTCTGAGATAGAGATCTACTATGATCCTAATGTCCCTATTGAAAAAGTGGGACAAGGATCTGTAGTTACTTTTGCAGCTCTGTTGACTGAGACTACAAATATTAATTGGTATGATAATCCTATCGATGCCACATTCAAGACAGGTATTCTGTATGACGGATGGGGCACGAAGGTAGATAAGTTTATTCATCCATTCCCTATGGATGTCACAGCGTTGCATTACTCTCCATCAAAGTTGAGGGAGTTAATGATGCAACGAAATTTTTGTAAGTTTACTGAGGCAAATATTACAGACCCTAGTCAAGTAGATGCAGATATTGTATTTGATTGTAGAGGGAAACCAAAAGATTTTGCAGACTATCATGTCCTGAAGAATCCATTGAACTCTGTTGTGCTTGGATCTGGTCCAGTCAAACCACAGCAACTCTGGTCAGATTGTATTGCGACTCCACATGGATGGTGCTTTGGTATTCCTGCCAAGAACTCCATGAACTATGGTTACCTATACAATAGTGAGCTGACGGATGAAGCAGAAGCAGCATCCACCATGGAACGAATGTTCGGTGTTGCTCCTGGAGATAGATTCAGTTTCAGTAATTACATTGCTAAGAATCCTATTCAAGATGATGAGAGAGTATTCTTGAATGGTAATCGATTGATGTTCATCGAACCGATGGAAGCAACATCGACAGAACAGTATGTTCGTTGGGCAGGTCGCGTCGGTCAGTGCCTGTTTGATGGTGATGATTTGGAGAACGCTGTAGAGGAATATTATAAAGAGATTGTGGAGATCCAGAATTTTATCCTTTGGCACTACGCTGCAGGGTCAAAATATGATACAATATTCTGGCAGAAAGCAAAGGAGATGGCACGGTCACATCATTATGATGACAAGTTCTTTGATTATTTGAATTACTCCAAAGCTCTGAGTCACATTGATGACGATGAGATTGACGATGAGTATGGTCAGTGGTACGCTTTCAGCTTCCGTAACTGGCTAGACAATACCGATCAAACAACTGACACATACTGGGGCACTGCTGCTTGACGAACCTTTAGGTTTCTGCTATACTAAATAAATGAACGGTTACGAAATGTAAACTGTCAAACACACGCCTTACCAGGACTAAACAGCGTGTCTAAAAAACAGTCCTTAATACCTACACTGGAGGGTGGTGTAGGAATATCTTATTCGTCAGTTCCCTGCTGATCTTATCTACCCTTTTTCAAATGTCTGCTACTCTTTCAAGACAAAAAACCTCTTCGTGGGATAACTTCTGCGAGTGGGTAACTTCTACAAACAACCGTCTGTATGTCGGTTGGTTCGGTGTGCTGATGATTCCAACTCTGTTGGCAGCTACCATCTGTTTCATCATTGCATTCATCGCTGCTCCTCCTGTGGACATCGATGGCATCCGTGAACCCGTCGCTGGTTCACTCATGTATGGTAACAACATCATCTCTGGTGCTGTTGTGCCCTCTTCCAACGCAATTGGTCTTCACTTCTACCCCATCTGGGAAGCCGCCTCACTCGATGAGTGGCTCTACAACGGTGGTCCTTTCCAACTTGTTATCTTTCACTTCCTGATTGGTATCTTTGCCTACATGGGTCGTGAGTGGGAACTTTCCTATCGTCTCGGTATGCGTCCTTGGATCTGCGTTGCCTACAGCGCACCTGTCGCTGCAGCTTCTGCTGTATTCCTCGTTTATCCTTTCGGTCAAGGTAGTTTCTCTGATGCTATGCCTCTTGGTATCTCTGGTACTTTTAACTATATGCTTGTATTCCAAGCAGAACACAATATCCTTATGCATCCGTTCCACATGCTCGGTGTTGCTGGGGTATTCGGTGGATCTCTTTTCTCTGCTATGCATGGAAGTCTCGTTACTTCCTCACTCGTCCGTGAGACAACTGAAACAGAGAGTCAGAACTACGGTTATAAGTTCGGTCAAGAAGAAGAAACCTACAACATCGTTGCTGCCCACGGCTACTTCGGTCGTCTGATCTTCCAGTACGCCTCGTTCAACAACTCCCGTAGTCTTCACTTCTTCCTGGCAGCATGGCCTGTCGTTGGTATCTGGTTCACCGCTCTGGGTGTGTCCACTATGGCATTCAACCTGAACGGTTTCAACTTCAACCAGTCTATTGTTGATAGTCAGAATAAAATCATCCCTACTTGGGCTGATGTTCTCAACCGTGCTGGTCTTGGAATGGAAGTTATGCATGAGCGTAACGCACACAACTTCCCTCTGGATCTTGCCGCTGCTGAGTCTACTCCTGTGGCACTCACTGCTCCTTCCATCGGTTAATATGGAAGATGGTAGTTTCAGCCCCCTCACATTTGTGGGGGGGTTTTTTATAGGTATTTCAACTCTCGCAATACCATTGATAGTCGTGGTATTATTGTAAAGTTACTGTTACTAAAGGTAAATAATTAATGGTCGCTTCAACACTACAACAACCAACAAGGGGGTGGTTCGATGTCCTTGATGACTGGCTTAAACGGGATCGCTTTGTCTTTGTGGGTTGGTCTGGATTACTTCTTTTTCCCACTGCTTATCTTGCAATTGGTGGCTGGCTTACTGGCACTTCGTTTGTCACAAGCTGGTACACTCACGGACTCGCAAGTAGTTACCTGGAGGGTGCTAATTTTCTTACAGCGGCAGTGTCAACGCCTGCTGATGCTATGGGTCATTCTCTTCTTCTACTTTGGGGTCCTGAAGCTCAGGGCGATTTCGTCCGCTGGATCCAGCTTGGGGGACTCTGGGCTTTTGTGGCGCTCCATGGAGCCTTCGCTCTTATCGGTTTTATGCTCAGGCAATTTGAACTTGCTCGCCTAATTGGAATCCGTCCCTACAATGCGATTGCTTTTTCAGGTCCTATTGCCGTATTTGTTAGTGTATTTCTCATCTATCCTCTCGGACAGTCCAGTTGGTTCTTTGCGCCGTCCTTTGGCGTGTCGGCAATCTTCAGATTCCTACTTTTTCTACAAGGATTTCACAACTGGACACTCAACCCCTTCCACATGATGGGTGTTGCAGGTATCCTGGGTGGTGCATTGCTAAGTGCTATCCATGGTGTTACAGTAGAGAATACTTTGTACCAAGATGGTGATCAAGCAAATACTTTCAAAGCATTTGACAGCACTCAAGAAGAAGAAACCTATTCAATGGTTACAGCAAACCGTTTCTGGTCTCAGATCTTTGGTATTGCGTTCAGTAATAAGAGGTGGTTGCATTTCTTTATGCTGTTTGTTCCTGTTATGGGTCTGTGGACAAGTTCCATCGGTATTATTGGTCTTGCTCTCAACCTTAGGGCTTATGACTTTGTATCCCAAGAGATCAGAGCATCAGAAGACCCAGAGTTCGAGACCTTTTACACAAAAAACATTCTATTGAATGAAGGTCTTCGTGCTTGGATGGCACCCGCCGACCAACCACATGAAAACTTCGTCTTCCCAGAAGAAGTTCTACCGCGTGGCAACGCACTCTAAACCACTTGCATAATCGTCACAGCACTCCTTACACGGGGTGCTTTTTTATTGTATAATACTCTTATAGTCAATCAAACTAATGACCGAAGAACAATTAGATTCTCTCCGTTTCAAACTTGGTGGTGACTGGTATGATACTTGGTGGCTAACAATTGATGAAAGATTTGATCCTATGCCATTAGGATTTGATGAACCAACATTCTTTGATCTCATCAACAAAGGATGGTTAGAAATGTATGGAGAGAGTAACTGCATACTAAACCACTTCCACAACTGTTGTCACAGCACTCCTTGCACGGGGTCCTTTTTTTATGACTCACTTTGATTACATCACAAAACATATGCTTCCTGGTTGGGTTGAGTCTTGGACTTATAACTTCAGGATATGGGCAGATTTAATGACTGGTAACTACAAACCATATGCAAATCCTTGTGGTGAAAGTCCAGAACGAGAATGTTATGAATGGTTCTGGGTATCACTTAATCTGGATGATATATACACCAAAGCGTTTATTGAAGAACTTTTGCAGCTGAAGAAAGATGTTGAGAATGGCAACGCACTATAACTTATGATATAATTAGAGGGGAAACACCCCTCTTTTTTTATGCAACAAGAGTACTGGACGGTCTATACTCCTGACGGTAGGAAGTATGCAGACTGTGGATGGGAACGAGATGCTGCCCGTCTTTGTCAGATGGCTCCTGGTAGGACCTATCGCAAGACTAAGTATCTCCATGACCAAGTAATTGATGTCACATCTACAACGGACAAACAGTTACCTGGACAACAAGGATTACCACCCGCCAAGATTAGAGTTGGTGGACAAGATCTTGAAATTCAACAGAAATTACCCGAGTCCGAATTAGAAGAGTTTACAGTATGAAAAAACTATTTCTTGCCCTGCTCCTGGCAGCAGCTCCAGCACTTGCTGGAGAAGATAAGATTACTAAAGGATACAACAGCATGGATGCTATGGGTTGTATGTTGGTGCGTGAGTGTAAGAATGATGTGGAGGAAGTTCATTCTCTCCTTGACATCTCCTCACAGTATGATAATACTGAGGAGTTCACATCAGTTACACATGAGTTCAACACGATGTTGATGTCAATGAATCAGGTTGGAATCAAAGTATTCCTTGCTGATCAGCGTTACTTCCCCATCATGCATCGTGGTGTGTATCATACTGTCAGTAATAATGTATATCTCAACAGGAGATATATGAATCAACCACATATCCTGATGCAACTGATGCGTCATGAGGGTTGGCACGCTGCTCAGGATTGCATGGCAGGCACAATAAATAATAGTATGATTGCTATTATCAAACCAGAGGGAGATGTTCCTATGATCTGGCGTGTGATGGCAGAGCGTACTTATCCTTCAAATGCTGTGCCCTGGGAAGCAGAAGCACAGTGGGCAGGTCGCACTGCTAATATGACAAAAGAAGCATTAGCAGCATGTGCAGCTGGTGAGATGTGGAAAGTCTATGAACCTACTCCCATGACTCGCGAGTGGTTAGTTGAAAATAATTACATTGCAGAATGAGTCCTGAAACATATTCCCTTCTTCCATATATCGTAGTTCGTGATCAAGACGAATCTTTTAATTCAACAATTCAAGGAGACTTGATGGATTGGATGGATTCATATGCCTTGAAACATAAAGGAAATAATAGAAGTAATGTAAATGGATATCAAAGTCCAGATGATTTTTATAAAGAACCATCGTTTGACAAATACTTATCCTATATGGAGGATAGAATAGATACGATGGTTGAATCATATAAACAGCATGATTTGGTCATTTATAATAATCTCTATAGATTATCTAACATGTGGTTCAATATTAATCACACTGGATGTTATAACGGTCAGCACAGTCATCCTGGTTGTCCTTTAGCTGGAGTTCTCTGGGTTGATGTCCCAGATAACTCTGGCGATTTTACTTTTCATCATCATGATGGGCATAGTTTATCTGAGCTTCAGCATACAACATGGGCGTTTGAACCTGAAGGTGGCATGATGATGTTATTCCCTGGATCTTTTGCTCATCATGTTAATGAGAATAGGTCAAATGAACCTAGATATTCTATCGCTTTTAATCTTTATGATAAATACTAAGAAGCTCAATTTCTTTTTGTCGTAATGCCAACTCGCATTAAACCAAAACGAAGTACCACGCAGGGTCAGATTCCTGGTCTTAACGACCTGGAAGATGGTGAAATGGCTATTAATATAGTAGACCAAAAAATCTATGTCCGCGTTGGGAACGATGTAGAAACTGTTGCCCAGGCAGCAACAGGTGCTACCCCTATTTTTACTGAGATTAATGGTCCATCGACCACTCAGTTGGTTGTTAATAAACGATACTTGATGACTACCACCAATGGAGTCGTCAATGCAACCATGCCTATCGTCAACCTCTCTCCTGGTGACAGTATCGAGATGGGAGACGGCGGACAAAACTGGAATATAAATAATGTTATATTGACTTCAGCTTCGCACCAATTTAAGGATGCTATTGGCAATTTAGATCATGGTCCTGTTAACTTAGATGTTTCGGGTGTGACAGTTATGTTCTTGTGGACAGGTAATTATTGGAGAATCATTAGCTAATGGCAATCTCACTAAGTAATGCTCACTTTAGTCCTCAGGACTCCACAGGTTACTTTGTATATGCTCTGCGAAGAGATGATGATGACATGCTACACTTCACAAAAGTGAGTACGGCATCAACAACAGAGACCTTCGATCCTTTCCGTCTTGACGGTACACAAGTCGAAGAGTTCGGTGACTACGATGATTATGTCGAAGAGACAACCGAACAGAAAGCACTCGCCAATAACTTACAAGATAAATATCAGCAGATACGCTTTGATAGGCGAAACTTAAATTATTTCTTAGACACTGATGGATATCTGGTCCTTCAGGTCAACGGAACCCACTCATACTCTGGACCTGTTTAACGAGAACCTACGATGGCAGAATTTAGACTTGGCAGACTGAAATTTAACTGGCGTGGAGCCTGGGCTGCTTCTACTGCATATGTAATTGATGACATCGTTAGATACGGTGCCAATTCATATGTTTGTACAGGCAACCATACTTCAGATTCTGCTTCCAACGGATTCCCTAGCGACAGCTCCTACTGGTCGCTGCACACAGGGGGAATCGATAACGCTGGGACATGGACTCCTAGCACGGCTTATGTCGTAGACGATATTGTACAAGAGGGTGGTAACCTCTACATCTGCACCTCTCAGCATACCTCTATTGGTGTGCCTAGTTCCTGGTACAGTTCCGACTTCCCCTCATATTGGGAACTTTTCCATGAGGGTGTCAGCTTTAAGGGTGCGTTCACCACTGACACTTACTATGGTATCAACGCTATTGTTAGCTACGGTCCCTATCAATATCGTTGTACTACACCATTCCAAGTCCCTGCAGACTACACAATGCAGGGCGTTTCTACCTCATCTCATGACCCAACTGGTATTGGTTCTGATGGTTTCTATCCTCCTGGTGGCAACTTCGCTACCTTCTCTCAAGGTTTTGCAAACCAGCTGAAGTATGGTGCCACCAACAGATATGAAAGAGGTGACATTGTTGAGTATGATGGTGCTGCTTATGTTGCCATCAGTACTAATCCTTATAGTCTTGCTCCTGCAGAAAATACTAGTGATTGGGCACTGTTAATTGGTGGTATTGGTACTGGCGGCGCTGGTGCATACAATCCTAATCAAACATATTCCAGAGGCGAGACAGTAACTCTGGGTGGTAATACTTATATTGCAGACGAAACTTTAATCAATGTTGATAAGAGACCAGTTGGTCTTGCTATCACTTCTGTTGATACTGGTGTCAATGGTTGGTCCTTAGCAGTTCGTGGTCAGAACTGGAACGGCACATATTCTGCTACAGATATGTACGAGATCGGTGATCTCGTCGAGTATTCTTCCTCTGCATATGTTTCGGTTGCATCTTCTAACATTGGTGTAACTCCTGGCACTGCTGTCACAATGTGGCAGGCATTTGCTATCGGTGATAGCGCAGCTCTGCTGACAACCAAAGGTGACTTACTCACCAGAAACTCAACTGGTCCTACCAGACAGGGTATTGGTACTCAGGGCACCTTCCTGAAAGTAAACTCTAGTGACGAGGTTGAGTGGAACTATCCTGGTATTCGTACCAAGATCTACTATGTTGACGCTCAGCAAGGTAGCAACAATAATGTAGGTTATACTGCTGACGCTGCATGGTCAAGTGTTGCTTATGCATCTACCGCTGCTCAGATTAGAAGAGATATTACTAACTTTGTTTATGATGAGTCCACTGGTATTGCAACAGTAACTGCTGCAGAGCATGGTCTGTTCCCGAACTCTGAGATCAAACTTTCTGGTATTGCTCTCACCTGTGCTACTGCACACGCTGGTGTTACTACTACTATCTTCCCTGATGGTACACAAGGTTTCTTCTTCACAGTTGACTCCGTTACTAACTCTAACACCTTCGTAACTAATGTTGGTATCTCCACTATTGCTCACGATTATGTCAGCGGTGGTGAAGTAACTGACTCGTCTCCTGTTATTCTGAAGTTGTCTGCTGGTGTATTCCAAGAACAGCTTCCTATTACACTGCCTAAGAACTTCTCTATTGCTGGTGATGTTCTGAGAGGCACGACAATTGAACCTGCTTCTGGTCTTTCTCTTGACGGTGTAACTCCGAACGCTCGTTCGACGATGTTCTTCGTCTCTGATTCTGTCACGGTTCAGGCGATCACGATGCGTGGTCTCCAAGGTTTCAGATATGATGTAACTGATCCATTTAATACTGACCTCTGGGGTCCAAAGGTTGGTGTAGGAACCACAGCTTGTGGTGTATACTTCAGACTGAACCCCGAGACTCCGATCCTTGACCGCTCTCCTTACATCAAAGACTGTACTGCTTTCTCTAATGTATGTACTGATGGCACTGGTCACGGTGGTGCAATCGGTGTATTAATTGAAGGTGGTGTTCACGAACCCAAGGCAACTGCAGAGGGTAGAGGTGGTAAGTCGATGGTCTTCGACGCATTCACCAATATTAACTCTGACGGTGTAGGATTCTTCCTGGAAGACGATGCTCTTGCTGAGATCGTATCTTCCTTCACTTACTATTGTTCCTTCGGTTATGTTTCCGACGATGGTTCTGAGATCAGATCTCTGTCGGGTAACAACTCCTACGGCGATTACGGTGCTATTGCTTGTGGTTTCTCCACTCTGGAGACTGCAAGAGCTGGTCGTCTCTTCGGTGATAAACTGGAACTGGTTGTCGGTCAGGTAGCAGGTACGCTCTCCGTTGGTGCCACGATGCGTGGTACTGTATCGGGTGCTCGTGCTGTCTTGACTAACGATCAGCAGTCTGGTGAGCAGCTCTACTTCAAGTATAACGCTGGTTTCGGTAACCCTGATGGCGCTAACGGTGCCGTTGGTGTTGGTACTAGCGTCTTTGTTCCTGGCGAATATGTTGAGACTGATTCTGTTGGTGCAGGTGCAACTGGTAGATTCCAGATCAAGTCTACGACCAACGCTGTCTCTGGTCAGAAGGACATCCTGTTCGAGATCACTGGTCTAAGCACAACTCCTAAGGTTGGTGATGCTCTCGGATTCACCACGGTTGGTATGGGTTACTCCGACTCCACAACCTACATCATCAGAACCGTAACTAACTACGACTCTGGTACTGGTCGTGCTACGATCAACATCGCTCCTGGCAAGGGTTCGGCTCCTGCTTCGTTCGATGATCAAGAGTTCGTAATGAGAACGGACTTCTCCAAGGTTCGCCTCACGGGTCATGACTTCCTGCTGATCGGTACTGGTAACACTTCTGAAACCAACTACCCGAATGTTAATGAGAACACTGCTTCTCAGGGTAACGAGACTAATGTCGAAAGATCTGGTAAGATCTTCTTCGTCTCCACTGACCAAGGTGGTAACTTCAGAGTTGGTGAGTTCTTCTCGGTTAACCAGCTGACTGGTGCTGCTACCTTGGACGCTTCCGCCTTCAACCTGTCTGGTTTGACAGAACTGAGACTGGGTGCTATCGGTGGTCAGGTCGGTGAGGCAATTAACGAGTTCTCATCTGACGAAACCATGGCAGGCGACTCGAACACTGCTGCTCCTACTGAGAAAGCAGTTCGTGGTTTCCTGACTCGCGGTAAGATGGATACCACCTCTGGTATCCTTGTTCCCCCGCGTGGTGCTCAAGCTTCTCGCCCGACTGGTGGTGACCTGATTGAAGGTGGTCTCCGCTACGATACCGACGCCGATGGTTTCGAGTTCTACAACGGTTCTGCTTGGTTGCCTCTGGGCGCATACGCCAATGTCGATGCAACCTCCAGCGTAACCCTTGCTAACAGACAGCAAGCATTCTGTAACACCACTGGTGGTGCATTCACGGTTACTCTGCCTGCGTCTCCTGTCAAGGGCGACTCCGTTAGAATCTTTGATGTCGGTGACACATTTGATTCTAACAACCTGACCATTGGTAGAAATGGTAACCCAATCATGGGTGATGCCGCAGATATGGTTGTATCCACTGAGGGTGCTGCCTTTGAATTGGTCTTCTACGATGGCACACAGGGCTGGAGAATCATCACTATCTGATTCTTCAGTGGGGGAGGGCAACCTTCCCTTCTTTTCGTAATGTTTTGCATAAATACTAATACGATTCCACCATTTACGATTAAGAGTAATGGCAAATTATCAAAGTTATAAACAGATTCAGGGGGACGCAGCTGTCATTCCCAGCTCATTGGGACCTGGACAGGTTGTAGGTCTCTCTACTGGTGTCGCCCACCAATTCTTCGTCTTTAATGGTAACCATTATGATGGATGCAATGGTGGTTGCTGTCTTCTTTGGACAGTTCCCGCTAGAGCAACCACAGTTCGATTTGAGCTGACTGGCGGAGGTGGTAGTGGTGCTCCTGGCGTTTGTTGTGCTAATGGTCCTGGTGGTGGATCTGGATCTTACGCGACCAAAACTATTTTTGAGCACTGCAATCACTTCACTCCTGGTTCCAGTCGTTACACGATTTGCTCTGGTGGATCTGGTTACTGCGCTTGCTGTGGTTACTCTCATGCTTATAACTGCTGCGGAACAAAAGGATGTACTTCATTCGTTACTCCTGTAGATGGTGGCGCAGGTGGAATGAGTAACTTCTGTGCTCAGGGTGGTTCCTGGGGATGGCACCAGTGTGATGGTGGTTGTTACTCCTGTAGCAGACACACTCAGTGTAATGTCTGTGTCAGTACAACTTCTTGCCCCAACAATGTTTGTGGTTGTCATGGTAGCAACCCTGGATACACTAATGGTTCCACATCGTTCGGTATTCCTGGCGTACAGGGTAGAAGATACAATAACAGCTACTGCCGTGGATCAACTTCCTCCTGGACTGGTCCTGCTGTAGGTCCTTGGACTGTTAATGCCCCAGGTGGTGATGATAGTTGTTCAGTAGGTACAGCTCGTGGTTGCTGCAGAGGTCACGCTATCTTCCCAGGTGGTGGTGGTCACTCTCCATTTAATGATGGTGGTTGCTGCTGGGGTGGTTTTGGACAAGGTGGTCTTGTAGTCGTCTCTTATTGGGAATAATAACGGAGTTCTAAAAAAATGGCATTTAATTCTTCAAATATTAAATTAGAAGTCTTGTATCCCGTTCCCACTGAGTACATGGGCGATGAACAAGACAACGATGAGGTAGGTATCGCTACTTATGTTGGTCCTAGATACCTTAGAACTCGCTGGTCAACAGATGGTTCTAATTTAACATCGCATGGTGTATGGGATTGGGAAGATCCAAGTGGATTCATGCCCTGCCCTGTTGACTGCACAGAGGTCAAGCTTGATGCTACACAGTATCCTATTCATGCAACTGTTCTCTGGGGTCCTAGGTATCCTGGGGAGAGAATGGATGTAGAGTGTGGTCCCTCAAGCGATCCAAATCCAAACATCTGTGACCCTTATTACATCTGCGAAGCTCTAGAGCCTTCTTCTTGTCACTATGATGTAAATACAAATTCCTGGTCAATCCCATCATTCAGATCGCTGGGGTCAGATATGAATGACTGGGAATCAGTTCGTCAGCGTAGAGATATGCTTCTAGAAGCATCCGATATCGCTATTCCCCCCGATGATGCTCCAGCATCTCTTAGGGCAGAGTGGGTAGCATATCGTCAGAAGTTGAGAGATCTTCCCTCTGATTGGTCTGGTGTTGGAACCTCTACTTATCTGGTTCAGTATCCTTTTGATCCTACAGTTGCAAGAACAAGAACTCCTGGTGTGACTGAACCGCATATTCAAGAAAGAGATTACAACTTATCAGATCCAGAGTAATCTAAATTCACTTTTTAATTTCAAAATTCTGGGAAAAATTTTTCCAGAATTTTTTTGACTATGAGGGTTTTATGTTTGAAGTAAATGAAAAACTTGATATTACTGTTGTCTCCGACATTGGTAATGAGAAAAGATGTGCATTAATTATAGATAACTTTTATAAGGATCCTGATTCCATAAGAGATTATATTGAGACTATTAATCTCAGTCAGGATCCTGACCTCATGGGAGGTATCTCTGGGTGGAGAGCTTATGCAGTAAACTCTGAAGTTAGAGATAATCTCAAACCAGTATTCGATAATTTAAAAAAGCAACCGATCTGGAAGAAAAAAATTATAGAAGGGTTGTGGGAAGATAACTGGAGACAGTTAAACTTCATGTGTAATGTGATGGATCATTCCAGCAGAGATATTGGTGGTGGTATCCCACATTCTGATGGATTTGATGTTCATTTTGGTGGTATAATTTATTTAAATAAACCAGATGAGTGCCATGGTGGGACAAGACTTTACTCTGTAGATGGTAGGCAGAGCACTTGGGGACTGGATGGAGTACAGAATTTATATAACGAGTATCTCAAAAAAAGATGGGAGAATGACGAAGGAGAAGGATGGAAACTTGAATTAGAGTTTGAGATGGTGTATAATAGATGTGTACTTTACGAAGCTGATCTTATTCATGCCCATTGGTATGATGAGGATGCGTTTACCGAACACTTGAGACTAACTCAGGCTCTGTTCATGTAACTAAATAAATCGTTGAACTAAAATAGTATGAGAGCGAAAGCATTTTTTATTAATGGTGGTGCTGGTCGAGTCATTACTTCCATTCCTGCTTTAGAGAAGTATGCAGAGAGTCACGATGATTTTGTCATCGTTGCTGAAGGTGGGATGAACTTCTACAAATCACATCCTATTCTTCATAAGTATGCATACGATAATTGGCACAAAGGTCTTTTTGAAGACAAGTTAAAAGACAGAGATTGTATCTCTCCAGAACCGTATAGGCGTTGGCATTACTACAATCAAAAGTGTAGTCTTGCCCAAGCTTTTGACATGGAGATCAATGGTTTAGAAGAACCTAGAGATCTTCCAGCGCCTAATATTAAATTGTCAAAGTATGAGGCAATCGCTGCTCTCAATACTGTAGAAGAAGTAAAGGCAAAGACTGGTAAGGATAAGGTAATTGTTGTTCAACCTTTTGGTAGAGGTGTTGAGGTTCAGGGAGAATATATTATTGATGCAACCTCTAGAAGTTTTCACTTAAGTTATCTCATTGATATTATCAATAATCTTAGAGAAGATTATGCGGTTATTATCATGAGTGAGTTTCAATTCCCAGTTGATAAAGATACAAGTAAAATTCCATGTGGTTGGCCACAGACTGACATCCGCACATGGGCAGGTATTATTGAGCAGGCAGATCACTTTTTAGGTTGTGATTCAGTTGGTCAACACATTGCAAAGTCTGTTGGAACCACTGTTACAGCTGTGATTGGATCTACATATCCAATCAATATTTCTTATCCCAATGATCCTTCCTTTGACATCATCGATCTTGGTGAAGGGAAGAGAACCTTTTCTCCTATCAGGTTGACTACAGAAGACTATCAGGATATGATGAATGATGAGTGTATGGAGATGACTGAAGATGATATCAAAAAGGTTATTACCTCATGCAGAAAGAGATTAGGAAAACCAAAACAATACTCTGGTAATCTTACCTTTGAGGACCAACCAACTAAAACTAACTGCTGTGAACCTAAAGGATTTGGAAAATGACACAATGGATTGCTGGAATTACTCGTGGACACAACGCTGGTGTTTGTCTGCTTAAAGATGGTGAAGTTGTATTTGCCCTTGAAGAGGAGAGACTCTCTAGAAGAAAGTATGATGGAGCTCCGCTTCTTTCCATTAATAAAATCCTAGAGTACACTGATAAGTTAGACTACCTTGTCATTGCACACACGCAAGAGATGAAGGAAATGGGTTTCCGTATGGATTATTGTGGTGAAGATCCATACACAGCTCTTGCTAGGAAACATGGATTGATTGACGATGTTAGTTATGATCAAGACAATGAGACTCACCCTCAAGTTTTAGATTATGGATCTATTCATCATAAACTTCATGCATCTTGTGCTTTCTACAGGTCTGGTTTTGATAGCGCAGCTGCTTTAGTTGTTGATGGTGCTGGAACTTTTATTAAACACCATGCATACGGTCGTCCAGTAACTTTGTATGAGACTGAGACCATCTTTGATTGCAACTATCCAGATGATATTACCACCAAGTATAAACACTTGGGTGGAAATGAAATTAGAACTACCTTAATCGATACTCATTTTAAGACTGCTGTTATTGACAAAGATGATGAGGGTACATCTATTATGATTGCTGATGCTACTCCTGGCATCGTCAAGTTGTATGAGGCAGCGACTGATTATAATGGTTATCATGCCATTGAAGCTGGTAAAACCATGGGACTGTCTCCTTATGGAGAACCTAATGATGAAATCCCAGAAATGTTTGGAGAACCTAATGGGTTGATCCCTGATTATTGCCCAGTAAATCTAAACTTTGTAACTCCAACATACCCTAATGGCGCTTATCTTAATGAACATACTTCCCACTTTACTGTAACTCCTCCTGATATTAATAAAAATGATTGGGTTAGGTTGAAGAATAGAAAGGATGTTTCCTACAAAGTTCAGGAAGAAACTCAAGCACAAGTTCTGAATCTCATTAGACTTGCTAGTAAGATTACTGGTCAAAATAATATTGTTATCTCAGGTGGATATGGTCTTAACTGCGTAGCTAATTACTATTATCTAAAAGAACTTGAGGATGAGGGCATCAGCATTTATGTTGAACCTATCAGTAATGATGCTGGCACTGCCATGGGTGCAGCTCTGCTTTGCCACCATAGAATCACTAAAGACACTACAGTAAGAGATTATGCAGACAGTCTGTACCTAGGACCAAAGTATACTTATTCTTTGAATGAAATTATCGAGACTGCTGATAAGTATGGTGCAGAAGTTGGTGAAGCAACTGATGATGGTATCATTGATTTGATTACTGAAAAAAACATTGTTGCTATGTTCCAAGGTCAGTCTGAGTCTGGTCCTCGTGCTCTTGGTAATCGCTCTATCTTATATGATCCTCGTGATCCTGATGGTAAGGATCATGTCAATGCGATTAAGCGTCGTGAGTTCTTCCGTCCGTTTGCTGGATCTATCCTTAAAGAAGATGTGCATGAATGGTTTGACCTTCGTGGTATGGAAGAGACTCCTCACATGATGTATGCAGTAAATTGCCAACTAGGAATCGCAGAAAAGATCCCTTCTATCATTCATGTAGATGGCACCTGTCGTATTCAGACTGTCACTGAAGATCAAAATAAAAACTACCATAGCTTGATTAGTAAGTTTAAGGAGAAGACTGGTTGTCCTATCCTTTTTAATACATCATTCAACCTTGGTGGAGAACCATTGGTAGAAACTTTAGATGATGCTGTTCGTACCTTGTTCCATTCTGACATTCAATATCTTTATCTTCCTGAGTATGGCAAAATGATTTCTCTTAAGAATGACTAAAGTATTTGTCAATGGGACATTTGATGTCCTCCATCGTGGGCACCTTGCACTCTTAAATTATGCAAGGTCCCAAGGTGATGAGGTAGCGGTTGCTGTAGACACTGATGCCAGAGTAAAGGAAATGAAAGGTGAATCTAGACCAGTTAATTGCTGCCTAGATAGAATGGAAATGCTACGGGCACTTAAGTTCGTGGACAAAGTTTTTTCCTTCTCTAGTGATGAAGAGCTAGAGAATTTGATAAAAACATACGAGCCTGATATAATGATAGTCGGATCGGATTGGAAAGATAAAAGTGTTATCGGTTCCATGTATGCCGCTGAGTTGAAATTCTTTGATCGTTTAGAAAATTATGCAACTAGCAAGACAATACAAAGTATTATTGATCGGGGATAGTTGTACCGATGAATGGATTTATGGTGACTGTAATCGTCTAAGTCCAGAGGCACCTGTCCCTGTCCTCGTACAGAGTGGTATCGATACTGCACCTGGCATGGCAGGTAATGTTAAGCAGAACTTAGAGTCTCTTGGTATCACTGTTAATTTTGTCACGAACACTGAGGTACTGAAGAAGACACGATATATTGACAGCAAAAGTAATCAACAGATCATTCGTGTTGACACTGAGCCTGATGTAAAACCATTGCATCCATCTCAGTTGCAGATGGCACTACTTCATGACACCTATGATGCTATCATCATCTCGGACTACAACAAAGGGTTCATCCTTGACACTGAGACAATCAAGTATATTGCTGGCAGGTATCCTAATACTAAAGTATTTGTGGATACGAAAAAGACTAAACTCCCTGTAGAGTTTGGCAATGTCATCTATAAGATCAATCAGAGAGAGTTTGAGGCACTAGATCCTGACTATATCCCTAACAGAGAGAACATGATTGTCACCATGGGTGGTGATGGATGTGTTTGGAATAAGAAAAAGTTTCCTTGCACCGATCTTGTAAGGACCTTTGATGTTACTGGAGCTGGAGATACATTTCTTGCTGCTCTGGTATTTTATTATATTCAACTTCCTTACATGGAGGAGTCTATCGCTTTTGCAAACAAGGCAGCAGCAGTAGCAGTACAAAACCCAGGAACATACACTCTAAGGATGGATGATGTCGATAGAATCCTCAGAATCTGATATCACTTTGTTTCCTGGACCCTTTTTGTACAGGACAAAGGTAAAAAATCATGGAAATATAAAGAGAGTTCTTTGGGAGTGGATTCAAGATGATAAGGAATCTCAGTTTTATGATCTATCTTTTCCTTGGGATAACAGGGGTGCTAATGATCCATCATCAGCATTTATGGATCACTTACATGACCTAGATTTCATTAGGAATATTGTATATGATCCAATTGATGATTGTGTTGATGAACTTCCATTTGAGATGCCAGACTTAATCAACATACATCTGGTTGATATATGGTATACTTATTACAACCGTGGTAATTGTCACCACCCACATGTGCATCCAACCTCAACCTTCTCAGGAATATATCTTTACCATTTAGAGGAGGACAATAGAACTGTCTTCTTTGGTAATGGATCTAATCAAGCTTACCAAGATTTTATGCATAGCACATCATATGCAAAAGAAGGTGAGATCATAATCTTTCCTTCTGAAATGTATCACTATGTTGATCCAGCTGTAACTGATCGTGTTACGATTAGTTTTAATGTTAAGTGTGAATTTGATATAGTACAATGAAGAATCCTACACCCATAACTAAAGCAACTGTACAAAATATTCTCTCACTTAATATTTCTCATGATGCATCTGTTGCCTATCTAGAGGATGGTCAAGTAGTTTGGATGATTGAGGAGGAGAGATTAACTCATAGAAAGCATGATGCTTATCCATTTCTATCAATCCTTCGTGCCAATAATATTATCAATAGACAATCTCTAATTGCTGTTACTGTTCTTGAGATTCCAACCTTAAAAAATGTGAACAAAGAATCTATAGATACTAGTTTATTGGTCGCATCAAAAGTTCTTAGAAGTAACAAGTATAAGTACAGACCATTTCTTAATCAGCATCATCTATCTCATGCTGCCATAGGATTTTATAATTCTGGGTTTGAGGAAGCTGCTGTTGTGGTTGTTGATGGAGCAGGAGCTATTAAGAATGGTGGACATGAGGTAGAGAGTATTTACAAAGCATCTTATCCAGATAACTTTCAACTCTTACATCAGAGATTCATTCCAACATATAAAAAACAAGAAGAGGTGCCAGACAATCCTACATCTGGTATTGGTATGGTATATGCAGCTGGTGCTGAATATATTGGTTTCAATTTTACATCCTCTGGCAAACTCATGGGTCTTGCTCCTTATGGTAAGGACGATCCTGAAATTAAATCTTTCCTTACCGAAGACGGAGAGGTTAATGAGTCTCTATTTTTTAGAGCTCTAAATGGTATAGTCATAGAATATTATGATTATATTTCTAATCGAATTTATGATAATCCATACAGCAAAAAAAGATGTTATGTAAACGAAGCAGGAGATGTACTAAATGAAAATGCTTACACCATAGGTCCAGCATTAAAACCACCGATTGATGTGGTTAATCCAAGAGTTAAGTATGCTTTGAACTGTGACATTGCTTACAGGATCCAGAAAGATTTTGAGACTTACATGATTAATCTGATCAAGAAAGCAGTAGAGGTAACAGGTTGTAAGAATGTGGTCATCTCTGGAGGATGTGCTTTAAATTGTGTAGCTAACTATGAATACTTGAATCACTTACCTGAGGATGGTAAATTATTTGTAGAACCTATTTGTTATGATGCTGGATTATCAGTTGGTCAAGCTATGCTTGAGTGGAGACAAGTCACAAAATCAAAAGAGATTCGTCCTTTAAAAAGTCTCTACTTAGGTCCACCTCAGCATCATGTCATTCCAGACACATCCTATGATGTGTGTACGAAGGATGTGGTAGATACTATTGAGCAAGGTCATCCAGTTGCAATTTTTCAAGGAAGATCTGAGCAAGGTCCTCGTGCTCTTGGTAATAGGTCTCTGTTATTTGATCCTAGAAACCCTAAAGCACAAGAGATTGTTAATAAGAAAAAAGGTCGTGAGTTGTGGAGACCATTTGCTGCTTCTGTCTTGTTAGATCATGTGCATGATTGGTTTGACATGCGTGGTCTTGATGAAAGTCCTTTCATGATGTTTGCTGTCAATGCTCATGAAAAGATTTGGGATAAGATTCCTGGAGTTCTTAATGTC
>JACLAA010005600.1_pt1 | contig 20023 bp, 6 predicted proteins | sample 8027891 | NCBI WGS metagenome assembly JACLAA01 (sample SAMN15724900, study PRJNA655200) | protist metagenome | isolation source: fluorescence activated cell sorting (FACS) single amplified genomes of... | place: Spain: Blaines Bay Microbial Observatory, Mediterranean Sea | collected 2016-01-19 | reverse complement strand
TGGGGATGTCTCGCTCGAGATTCCTGAAGTAGACGTGTCTGCACCTGGCATACTGGAAGACCAGACGGCGCTAGGCGAGCTCGAACACGCCGTGGAAGGCTGGACGACGACCATCCAGCAGGTCGTCGATCAGGAAGCAGCAAAGAGACCGTCCGCGTCCGGCCCGCTAGCGGAAGTCGAGTTCTGGCGGGAAAGGCATCGCGCTCTATCGGCGTTATATGAACAATTGCAACTCCCGAGGGTGCAGGCCATCCTCCTCACCCTCAAGAAAGTGGATGCGCACGCGATGATCGGGTACAACACTTCGTATGGGGAGTTACAAAAGTTAGCTATAGAGGCCAAAGACAACACGAAGTTCCTGGCGACGCTCGAGCGGCATTTTAAGACTTTGTCAAGCGGTACATTTGCTTCGATCCTGGATACCTTACCTACCATGTTAAACGCTATAAGGATGGTCTGGATCATCTCGAGGCACTACAATTCTGATTCGAGAATGGTGCCTCTGTTGGAGCGGATAGCACATAAATTAGCGGAGAAGGTCTCTGATGAGGTCAATGTTTCGTCTGTACTGTCATTACCACCAAAAGAAGCCCAAACAACAATCACCGAGGCAAGAGCTGTGTTACACGCCTGGGAGGCGACGTATATGGCTACTCGGCAAAGGATAGAGGAATCCGGTACGCACGTACGATGGGAGTTCGACCGGAAACGACTCTTTGAGCGCACGCGGTACATGGCTCATGTGTTAGGCCACCTCTATGATGTAGCCCAGGTCCTCGACCAGTTCGATCAATTCTTAGGACCGGAGTTAAGGGCGGTCACGGACGACACGACGCAAGTTGATAAAGTGGTGGCGCGCGTCGAAGCGTTGAAGGAACCCCTCACGTCGATCACGTACAACGCGTTCGACCGACGATACGACGAGTCCTGGCAGTCGCTGATCGACCAGTTCAACGCGAATGTGGCCTCCATCGAAGAGCAGTCGATACATTTTATTGATGATGCGTTCCAGAAGTTACGAAGTGCGGAGGGCGCCTTTGAGCTGGTCGAGAATTTCCAGAACGTAAAATCGAGGGATGTCATTAATCGGCAGTTTACCACTTTATATGATGAGGTCATGGAGCAGTACATGAAGGAATTAGCTGCTATACATGGTTTATTCGATCAGCATAAGGCCAAACCATTGATCTACGAAAACTACCCGCCGGTCGCGGGTGCGATCGCGTGGGCCCGCGACTTGTATCATCGGGCGAAGAAGCCCATCCTCAAATTCAAGCAGCACGAAGGACTGTTAGAAACTCCAGAGGGCCTCGAAGCGAAGCAGAAATACTTAGTGTTTGCCAGGGCGGTCGACGCGTACATCACGTCACTCTATGAAGCCTGGGAGAAGCAGACGCTGGAGGTGGCTACGGATTTGTTGAAGCAACCGATCCTAGCGGCGGTCAACCCGGTGCCGGAAGATACGCGTAAACGCAAACCGCCGGGAAAGTTCCGCATGCCCCCGCTGCCGTACAAGGTCAACTTCGTGCCGGAACTGGCTTTGATTATTAAAGAAGCGAAGTACCTGGACCGATTGGGTTTCACGATTCCGGAAACGGCCTTGCAAATAGCCCTCCAGGAAGATAAATTTCACGGCTACGTTCGCGATCTATCTTTGAAATTAAGTCAGTACGACTCGTTAATATCGAAGATCGCGCCCGTTGAAAGCGACTTGTTGACGCGACAGGTGGCTATCTTGCAACGTACTCTCAGATCAGGATTCACCCCTCTCAACTGGAACTCGCAAAGAGTGCCGTCTTTTATCGACGCGGTGCAAAAGGCTCTCAATGAATTCTCTGGGGTTGTTTCTCAAATACAAAAGTCCGCGGCGATGATCGATAATGTCGTAAACGCTATTAAAGATACGGTGTTGTTCCAGCCCGCGGACCTGAAGCGCGACCCGCGGACCAAAAAGCCTGTACTCATAGACGTCGGTCAGTTTCATGAAACTGTAGAAGCTACCAGGACGGCTCGCTTGAACGACCTGCAGCAGCAGTACAAGTCGATCGAACCGTTGCTGAAGAAGGTCGAGGAGGTCGTGGCTTCTACCGCTTCCTCAGCCTCTCCCTTACTCGCGAACTACTACCAGTACTGGGAGAAGCGGCTCTGTAATGCCATTGTTGTCATGGTTTCTACGTCGTTAGCGACGTTCCGAGAGATGTTGACCCACGAGGACTGCGCGCCGTTCTGCCGAGCCGCTTGTTTACTCGGTGGTAGGGATGTCGTGGTAACGCCACCCGCCGCCGACGTTTCGAAATACGTCACGAAATGTATTCGCGGATTGAGTGAAGCCGCCAAGACCTTTCCAAGATGGAAGCGCGGCACTTGTGTAGAATGCCCTCCCATAGATGTAGGTGAGGACGAGGAGCCTTTTGTGTTCAGTTACCACCAGGACGTGTCCAAGAACCCGCACATCATCAAGCTCAAAGATGATCTGACGTCGTACTTGAAACAACTCACGGACGAGGAGGGCGCGATCCAAAAGTACAAGGAGTCGTGGAAGGTCTATGATACGCAACATGGCTTATGGGACGAAAAAGCGCGACGGGAGTTAGATAAACTTACTGAGAGTAGTGAACCGCCCGGTGTCGTGTATTTCGACGCGAAGTTGGAGACCTATGCGGGGTTGGCCAATGATGCTCTAGGACGACCTCGAACTACAGATGTCGACTTCCTGAGGATAGACTGTGACGACGTCTCGAAGGGCGTCGCCAAGCAGTCGCTGAGCTGGCGGGACCAGTACGGCAAAGTACTCAGGGACGTGTCCTTCGAAAAGATGACGGCTCTCGTCGATTCGTGGGATGCTTGGCGCAGAGATATTGACGGGACGCAGTGCGACTCGATAGAAACTTTAATGTTCGTGTTGAACACGATTGCTAAAGTCGTGGACGCGTCGATGGACATGGAGCTGCAGTACGCGGACGTGTCTGAAAGGTACCGTACCTTAGAACGACATGAGGTAAAGATCGAAGCTCATGAACTAGAATTAGCTCATTCTCTGGCAGAAAAGTGGCGCGACCTCTATGTCTTCGCAAGAACAAAGGATTTGAGATTAGCGAAAGTAAAAGAGGACTTCCGCGCCGTCACGACCGAACAGAGCGAGGCCTTCCAGGAAGAGTTAAAAGAGCTGAGAACGCAGTTCTACAGCGACGGTCCGATAGCGGGCAAGGTTTCGTTGGAGGAGGGTGTCTTGTTGATGGTCGACTACGCCGAAACGCTCAGCAAGTGTGTCGCCAAAAAAGACGAGCTCGTCAACGCAGAAGATCTCTTCGGCATGGAGATGACGTCCTATCCGGTCCTTGTGGAGGTCCAGTCGGAGATGGCGCGCATGAAGATCATTTATGATCTTTATAGTTCATTCGAAAAGTTCCGCGAAGACATGTCGCTGACGGCCTGGGGGGAACTCGATGTCGAACTGTTGAAGGAGGGCGTCGACAAGGCCGAGAAGGAGATCAAGAAATTACCGAAAGATTTGAAGGAGCTGTCCAAATATAAAGCTTATGAGTTAGTGGTCGTGAACTTTAAGGAGTCGTTACCAGTAATAGTAAACTTGAAGAACGACGCCGTGAAAGAAGCGCACTGGCAACAATTAGAGGAGTTGACCGGTGTTAGTATAGGAGACGTGAAAACGATAACCCTAGGCAAGATCTTCAGCATGGAGCTGTCGCAATATGGTGAAGACGTCGACGAAATCGTCGTGTGTGCCATCAATGAACTGAAGATCGAGAAGGAGATCTACGCTATTGAAAAATGTTGGTCTACTACCGAGCTCGATGTTAGGGAGTACAAGAAGGACGGGCAGGTGCGCGGGCATGTATTGGGTGCTGCCGAAGAGATTAACTTGCAACTCGAGGACCATCTACTTAACTTACAAACTATGAGTGGGAGTAGGTTCGTGGGCAGGTACGCCCAGAAGGTACGAACGTGGGAGAAGACCCTAAACATGGTGGTAGAAACGTTGGACGTCTGGTACAACGTCCAACGAAAGTGGATGTACCTCGAGTCCATATTTATCGGTAGCGAGGACATAAGAATGCAGTTACCCGAGGAAGCCAAGAAGTTCGACAAGATCAACAAGGAGTTCAAGACCATCATGAAGACGACGCACGAACATCCCGTGGTCGTCAAGGCTGCGACTGAAAAAGAGTTCGACTCGTTAACGGAGATGGGCGACCGACTGGACAAGTGCCAGAAAAGTCTCACTGATTATCTCGATACCAAGAGAAATGCTTTCTCGAGGTTTTACTTCATTTCGGATGATGAACTACTCAGTGTCCTCGGTTCGTCCGACCCTACCTCCATACAAGTACATATGTTGAAACTATTTGACAACGTCAAAGAACTCAAGTTCGGCTCGGGTGCTGCGAAAATACAAGGCATGATCTCCTCGGAAAAGGAGGGCTTCGACCTATGCACCAAAGACGTGACTCCACCCGAGAAGGGCGCAAGTCCAGTAGAAGGCGCCGTCGAGGAGTGGATGACGCTCGTCGAGCAGGCCATGAAGGACTCCCTCAAAGTCATCTCCAAGACGGGCATCTTCAACTACGCGAACGCAGCAAGATCCGAATGGATTTTAGATCCCGATGTGCTGGGTATGGTGACCCTCGCCGGTTCTTTAGTGTGGTGGACCTGGGAGGTCGAGGACGCCTTTAGAGCGGTCAAGCAGGGCGACAAGCACGCCATGAAGACGCTGGAGGCGCGTTTAACGAGACAACTCAATGAACTCGTTGCGATGGTGCGCCAGGACCTGAACAAGATCAACCGGAAAAAGGTGAACACTTTGCTCATTATTGACGTCCATTCTCGCGATATTGTGGACTCCTTCATCAGAGAATCGATCTTAAACGCCAAGGAGTTCGCCTGGGAGAGCCAGTTGCGGTTCTACTGGGATCGAGATGTGGACGACTGCGTGATCAAACAATGTACGGGCTTCTTCAGATATGGCTACGAATACATGGGTCTGAACGGTCGATTGGTGATCACACCTTTGACGGATCGGTGCTACATGACCATCACCCAGGCTCTCACGTTTAAGTTGGGCGGGTCTCCGGCAGGACCCGCCGGTACGGGTAAGACCGAGACCGTCAAAGATCTGGCCAAGTCGCTGGCTTTGCCTTGCTTCGTGATCAACTGCGGCGAAGGTTTAGACTACAAGGCCATGGGGAGTATCTTCTCGGGTCTAGTGCAGGTCGGAGCGTGGGGCTGCTTCGACGAATTTAACAGAATTAACATCGAGGTGTTATCGGTCGTGTCGGCCCAGTTGCGATCCATACAAAACGCCTTGATCTATGACAATCCGACGTGCGACATCGGCAACGGCGACATCCGCGTGAAGCGCGTCGCTGGCTTCGCGACGTGCGGCTTCTTCATCACCATGAACCCGGGCTATGCGGGCCGTACGGAACTCCCGGACAACTTGAAAGCGTTGTTCCGACCGGTGACGATGATCGTTCCTGATTTACAGATGATCTGTGAGATTATGCTCTTCTCGGAGGGTTTTGAAGGGGCTAAAGTATTAGCTAGGAAGATGACCGTACTTTATAAGTTATCAAAAGAACAGCTCTCGAAGCAGTACCACTACGATTTCGGTTTGAGATCTCTCAAAAGTGTTTTGGTGATGGCTGGTGGTCTGAAGAGACAGTACTCCGACTTGAGAGAGGATATTGTTTTAATGAGAGTGTTGCGCGACTCGAACATGCCCAAGTACGTCTTCGAGGACGTGCCGCTCTTTAAAGGTCTCATAAAAGATCTGTTCCCTGGTTTGGATGCGCCTCGCGTGGGATACGAGGACCTTAAAGTTGAGGTAGCCAATCATTTAACGCAGAACGGCTACAAGTGCAGCGACGAGGCGGTCCACAAGGAGCAGTGCGACAAGGTCATCCAGATGTACGAGACGATGATCGTGAGGCATACTACCATGATAGTAGGACCGACTGGTGGGGGTAAGACTGTGGTCCTCGACACGCTGAAAGCCGCTCGACTGAAGGCCGAGGGCGTCGTCGTGAAGTACTACGTCATCAACCCCAAGGCCCAGCCGCTGAATGAGCTTTATGGTGTCATGGATCCTGTTACTCGAGACTGGACCGACGGCGTACTGTCAAGACTCTTCCGAGAGTTGAACGAACCCCTGCCAAAGGCCAAGGAGGGCAAGGAGATGCGCTGGATCATCTACGACGGCGACGTCGACGCCGTCTGGGTCGAGAACATGAATAGTGTCATGGACGACAATAGACTTTTGACACTGCCGAACGGCGAAAGAATCAGGTTACAACCGCACTGTTGCATGATCTGCGAGACCTTTGACCTGCAGTATGCGTCGCCGGCTACGATTAGTAGATGTGGCATGGTCTGGGCCGACCCTAAGAATCTGGGGTATCGACCCTTCTTCGAGCGGTGGTTAAGAAAGAGGTGTGGTGATGGGGTAGAAGTACGTGGTGACAGAGATGAAGAAGCGGAACAACTCCAATCGTTATTTGACCAATATGTCCCGCCTTGCGTCGACTACGTCCAACTAGGATTAGTTGATGGCGAGCTCGGCGCCAAGCTCAGAATGGTCGTGCCCGTGACGTCGATCGACATGGTCAAGCAGTTGTGCACGGCGTTAGATGCGTTTCTCACCCCAGTATATGAAGTAGCCGGTCAGGACAACCTACCAGACATCAACGAGCTCGAGAACGTCTTTGCATTTTGTGTCACTTGGTCGATCGGTGCTCCGTTAGTTGGTAGTAGCCAGGAGCAGTTCAACGACTTTGTGAAGAAGATTTCGTCTTCCAACTTGCCGGACGGCATGTTGACGGATAGTGTCTACGATGCCGAGTCCAAAAGATGGCAGACCTGGGAAAGTCGTGTCGAGCCATACATGGAGCCGAAGCCGTTTAGGTTCTATGAGGTCATCGTGCCGACGACGGATTCCACGAAGTTCTCCTATTTATTACGAGAACTAGGCCCAAGGAAACCCGTGCTCTTCGTCGGCGCCTCAGGCACCGCAAAAACGACCATCATCATGGACTACCTCGAAGGGTTATCTGACGATACCGCTCGTAAATTAACGATAGGCTTCTCTTCTAGAACGTCGTCGATGGACGTCCAGAAGAATTTGGAAGTTAACGTCGACAAGCGGACGGGTAACATCTACGGGCCGCCACTGGGTACGAACTTAGTCGTGTTCATCGACGACATGAACATGCCCAAGGTCGACACGTACGGGACCCAGCAACCTATCACACTGTTGTTAACACTCATCTCGAGAGGATTCATTTACGACAGAGAAAAGGATTTAACGCAAAAAATATTGAAAGATATGACCTACATCGGCGCCATGGGCCCGCCGGGCGGTGGCCGGAACAACGTCGATCCGAGGTTTGTCGCACTGTTCTCGGTATTTAACCTACCCGACCCTACGAGTGAAGTACTCAAACACATGTACTCGTCGATCATCAACGAACGACTGCGAGACTTCTCTCCTTCCGTGAAGGACGCCGCCGCGAAATTCCCCGACGCCATGCTCGACTTATTTTCCTATATCTTAGAATCATTGCCGCCGACGCCCGCGAAGTTCCACTACATCTTTAACCTACGAGACTTATCTCGTGTCACGGAGGGCGTCTGCTTAGCCACTCCCGAAGTGTTCGAGCGGTCGGAACAGCTCGTAAGACTCTTCAGGAACGAAGTGCAGCGCATCTTCTGCGACCGCCTCGTGTCGGATGAAGATCTGAGCACGGTAGAGGGTAAACTCGCCGAGATCATCGGAAGCCAGTGGCCGGAATCAAAGGAGGACGCTTTAGTGGATCCCATCATTTTTGGCGATTTCGAGAAAGCGGTAGCTAGACTTACCGAAGACGCGGAAGATGCAAGGTTGTACAAGGACATGGGCGACTTTGGGTCTACTCGCAAAATCATGGACGCTGTTCTTGAAGATTATAATTTAAATAGGACTCCCCAAGCGTTAGTTTTGTTTGAAATGGCCCTCAGTCATTTGACACGAGTCCATCGCATCATTCGACTGCCAAGAGGCAACGCTTTGCTCGTGGGTGTCGGCGGGTCGGGAAAACAATCCCTGACACGCTTAGCGACGTACTGCGCCGGCTACGACATCTTCTCCATCCAATTGATGAGAGGTTACGGAGAAACGGAGTTTAGGGAAGACTTGAAGACCCTCTACAAGCTCCTAGGCACGAAGGAGGTCGTCTTCCTCTTCACGGACGCCCACGTCGCGTTGGAGGGCTTCCTGGAATTCTTAAATAATATGCTCACGACGGGGATGGTGCCGGCTCTGTACGAGCAGGACGAGATGGACGGCGCGATCTCCGCGTCCTGTGGTGTCTTCACTATGTTGCTGGGACTCGTATCATGTTGTGGGTCGTTTCTTTTTTTATTTCGATGCTCCGCGCAGGTCTCGCGAATTCGGTGAGGAAGCAGTGCAAGGCCGCGGGGATCGTGGACACGTCGGCGAACTTGTGGAAGTTCTACGTGAACAAGTGCCGGAACAACTTACATCTTGTTTTAGCTATGTCCCCGTCTGGTGATAAATTGAGATTGAGATGCAGGTCCTTCCCAGGATTAATCAGCAACTGTGTGATCGACTGGTTCTTCCCCTGGCCGGAAGACGCTTTGTCGAAAGTAGCTGAATTTTTCCTAGCAGAAGTCGACCTGCCGGACCAGCATCGCGCGAATATAGTGCAACATCTCGTCTTCTCGCACACGCATGTTGTGGCTGAGGCGGCTAGGTTCGCTGAAACGTTACGACGATATTATTACGTCACGCCCAAGAATTACCTGGACTACATCCAGAACTACCACACGCAACTTTCGTATAACGAGAAGAAGGTCGGGAATTCCGTGAAACGATTGGCCGGTGGTCTGTCGAAGCTAGTAGACGCCGCTAGAGATGTAGATAGGATGTCCATCGAGCTCAAAGACGCGCAAGTCATCGTTTCCGCGAAAACCGTCGAGGTCGAGGCCTTGATCGAACAGATAACAGAAAAAACAACTATCGCAAACAAACAGAAGGACGAGGCGGAGGTCATGCAGGTCACCGCTTCGGAACAATCGGTAGTGATTGCTCGGGAGAAGGGCAAGGCCGACGCTGCGCTGGAGGAGGCCATTCCCGCCCTAGAAATGGCCGAGTCCGCCCTCGCGAACCTCCACAAGGAGGACATCACCGAGGTGAAGAACTTCGCCAAGCCTCCCGCACTCGTGCAGGACGCCTGCTTGATGGTCGTCTGTCTCCGCCCGACGGGCGTGAAGTTGGACGAGACGTGGGGTGATGCCAAAAAGATGCTCGCCGACACCAGTCTGTTAGATAAGTTGAAGAGGTACCCGAAAGATTCGATAACGGAGAAGATGATGAAGGCCGTGCGCAAGTACTTTAAAAATCCAAAAATGACGGTCGAGAACATGAAGAGCGTCAGTAAAGCGGGTACCGGGTTGTTAGTTTGGGTTACTGCTATCTCCAAGTATTTCGACGTGGCCAAGAACGTCGAACCTCTGAAAGCGAAGGTGAGAGACATGGAGAAGCAGCAGGCGAAGACTACTAAACTCTTAGCTGACTTGAATGACCAGCTCGGCGTTCTGTCCAAGGAGCTCGGCGAGCTCGACACGAACTTCAAGGAGAAGAATGAAGAGCTCACGGGCCTACAGACGCAGGCCGCGCTCATGGAGAAACGATTAGCCGCTGCATCGAAGTTGATCACGGGCTTGACGGGCGAGCGGACGCGGTGGACGGCCGACATCGGAGACCTGAACAACTCGAAAGTACAACTTGTGGGCGATTGTCTGTTGGCGGCCTCATTTTTATCATATGCCGGAGCGTTCACGTCCGACTTTAGAGCCGGAATGATCTACGACACGTTCGCCAAAAAAGTCGCTTCTCTGAACATTCCCGTGACCGCGGCGTTCAATCTTGAGAGTTTCTTGTCTTCTGATGCGGTCATCCAAGACTGGACCGCGAAAGGCCTACCGGCCGACGAGCACTCCGTGCAGAATGGCATATTAACGACCGCCGCTAGTCGTTTCCCGCTCTGCATCGACCCGCAACAGCAAGCCGTCTCCTGGATCAAGAACATGTACGGCAAGGACCAGCTGAAGATCAAGTCCTTGTCCGAGAGCGACTTCATGAAGCACCTGGAGCTCGCGATCCAGTTCGGGGCGCCCTTCCTCTTTGAAAATGTTGATGAAGAATTGGATCCGATGCTCGATCCAGTACTGGAGAAGAACACGTATGTCGAGTCGGGGCAGAAGTTGATCAAGCTTGGAGACAAAAGTGTGGCCTGGGACGACTCCTTTCGGTTGTTCTTTACCACTAAATTGGGCAATCCCCACTACAGTCCAGAGGTCATGGCGAAGACGATGCTGATCAACTACTCGGTGACGCAGGACGGGTTGGCCAATCAATTATTGAATGTGGTCGTCGGGCACGAGCGGCCGGATCTCGAGGAGCAGTTCTCGGAGTTGGTCGCGGACATGTCGGCGAACGCGTTGATGATCGTGAAGCTCGAGGATACCTTACTCCATGAGTTGTCGGCGTCGGAGGGCAACATCTTGGACAATTCTGACTTGATAGAAACCTTGAACCAGACCAAAGAGACCAGTACCGCGATCAAAGCTAAAGTAGAGCAGGCGGAATTCACGAAGGCCGAGATCTCGAAGGCTCGCCTCGGGTACACGCCCGTCGCCAAACGAGGGTCCATTCTCTATTTCGTGATGGCATCACTCTCCACAATCAGTAGCATGTACGAAACCTCATTAGATAGCTTCCTGGGAGTCTTCAACAAAGCTCTCGATCACGCGAAAAAGGATGTGGTCCTAGACAACCGACTGAGGAACATGAGCGAGTCGGTAATGAGGGACGTCTACGACTACACGTGCACGGGCATTTTTGAGAGGCACAAGCTCATGTTCGCGTTCCAGATGACGTGCCAGGTCTGATCTCGGCGTCCCGTCGTGTAGAGGCGCCTTCACGCCATCGACGCGACTCGTGTCTATCAGACGAGGCCGTGGGTGGTCTATTTTTCGAATTTGGGGCCGTTCGGACCGATTTGACAGAAATGCTCCGCGCAGGTCCAGGACGGGAACGGGGATTTGAATCGGGGGGAGTTGGATGCTTTTCTCAAAGGTGATACTGGGCTCGATGCGCCGCCCCGAGATTCTCCCGTGAGTTGGCTCGGCGCTTCCGGCTGGAAGGATTTACTAGCTCTCTGTGAAATGAATGATGGATTTGAACAACTAAGAAAAGATTTCGAGAAGAACAAGGAGGCCTGGAAGGCCTGGTACGACTTAGAAGCTCCTGAGACGGTGGAGCTGCCCGACGGCCACCAGGAGAAACTCACGCCTCTCCAAAGGTTATGTGTCATGCGGTGTTTCCGGCCAGATCGAGTCTACAACGCCGTGAAAACTTATGTGATGGGCGCTATCGGCGAGAAGTACGTCCAGCCTCCGGTCTTGGATTATGGTCGTATTTTTGCCCAATCGACGGAACGGTCGCCGATGGTGTTCATTTTGTCTCCCGGTGCCGATCCGCAAGGAGATATTCAATTACTCTGTGATGAGAAGGGCATGATGTCCAAGTTCCGATTCATCGCCCTGGGCCAAGGTCAAGGCCCGAAGGCCGAAGAGCTCATCGACCAGGGTACGAGGAGCGGCCATTGGGTCCTCCTACAAAATTGCCACTTGTTAGTTTCATGGTTAAAAATGCTCGAGAAGAAGATGGAGCTCATGAAGGCGCCCCACAAGGACTTTCGGCTGTGGATGACGACGGAACCTACCGAAAGGTTCCCCATGGGTATATTACAAAAGTCTCTGAAGGTCGTGACCGAGCCGCCGGACGGCCTGAAGCTGAACATGCGGGCTACTTTCGCGAAGATCGACCAGAGCGTGTTGGACGCGTGTCCGCACGACGCTTTTAGAGCGTGTCTCTTCACGCTAGCTTTCCTCCACGCCGTCGTGCAAGAACGTAGAAAATATGGTAAGATCGGCTGGAACGTCGCGTATGACTTCAACGAGTCCGACTTCGTTATTAGTAGAAAATTGGTATCTTTGTACCTGACGAAATCATATGAAGACGACGACGAGTTCCTACCTTGGGGCAGTCTCAAGTACTTGATAGGTGACGCGATGTACGGCGGCCGCGTGTCGGACAACATGGACCGGCGCGTGCTCGTAACTTATTTGTCGGAGTACATGGGCGACTTCCTCTTCGACACGTGCCAGAAGTTCTACTTCTCGCAGGCGGGCTTTGCCTACGACCTGCCGGAACCCGGACCCTTGGAAAACTACCAGAAGCACATCGAAAGGCTACCCCTCACGAATTCGCCGGCGGTGTTTGGACTTCATCCGAACGCGGAGATCGGCTTCTATTCGAATGCGACCAAGAACATGTGGGTCAATCTCATTAGCTTGCAGCCTCGCTCCGTGGACTCCGGTGGTGGGCTTAGTCGTGACGATATTATTGCGGGCACGGCGAAGGACATCGAGGGCAAGGTGCCCATCGAGTCCTTGGATATCGGTTCGTATGACCTCATGGTCGTGCGCTCCAAACTCTTCGAGCGGAACGGCGTGAACACGCCGACGCCGGCGCAAGTCGTGTTGTTGCAAGAGCTGGAGCGGTGGAATTTGCTCGTGATCAAGATGGCCGTGACCCTAGCTGATCTCCAGAGAGCCTTCCGGGGCGAGATCGGCATGTCTGATGATTTAGATGCGTTGGGCGGAAGTCTATTCAACGGCTTTATCCCGCAGATGTGGAAGCGGCTCATGCCGAACACGCAGAAGCCGTTGGGGTCCTGGATGTCGCATTTCTTGGATAGGTACACGCAGTACGACCTCTGGATCGCCCACGGCGAGCCCAAAGTTATATGGTTGAGCGGTCTACATATCCCGGAGAGCTATCTGACGGCGCTCGTGCAGACCACTTGTCGCGCGCTGAACTGGCCATTGGACAAGGCTACTTCCAGTACGAAGGTTACTGAATATACAGAGTCTGCCATGCCCCCTGCTAAATTGGAACATGGTACATATATCAAGGGCTTGTACCTCGAAGGCGCCGGCTGGGACGCGGAAAAAATGTGCCTCAAGCGCCAGGAACCGAAGGTATTGGTCGTACCTCTGCCCATCCTGGAGATGATACCGAGTGGTGGCGCGGTAAAGCTCCACGGCGTCTTCGTCACGCCCGTCTACGTCACGCAAGACCGACGGAACGCCATGGGCGTCGGTTTGGTCTTCGAGGCGAACCTCGCGACGGACGAGCACACCTCGCTGTGGGTGCTGCAGGGCGTCGCCCTGTCGTTGAACACTGATGCATGATCTCCCCGCACCCCCTTGGGGGAGGATTTGCTGCCTAAGAGCCGGTGTGTTTTAGATTATCACTCCTACTTCTGCCGGGGTCTTCCTGACGCTTTGGACGTCTATCTGAAGCTGCAAGTAGGTCGAGTGGGAGGAAGTATACCCGGGCGCCGCGTCTCCGTTGCACCCGGTCGCGAAGTCTCCGCCTGCACTTCTGTGTGCGCACAAGGGTCAAGGGAGAGCTCCGGAGGGGGGTTGTTAACCTCGATTTTTTACGGTGGAATCCGGATTCCCGGGAAAATCCGGCAACCTCGCGCTAAACCCGCACTTTCTTCTTGCGTTCGCGTCGAGCAAAGCCTGACTCGCGCACCTCGCGCCACCACCGGTGAGTGAACGCCCCTCGCGAGTCCTCGGATCATATTTCTAACCGCCCTGAGCTCCCGCCCGCGCCGGCCGTCGGATAATCGCTCCACAGCTGTGAAACGTCCTCTCGAGAGCCCCCGCTGATTGCTCGCCTCCCGCGCGCGCGCGCGTGGCGGCGCGCGGGGGGGGAGGCGCGCGCCACCGCCGCCCGCCGCCCGCCGCTCGTCCCGCCGCGCCGCGCGCGCGCGAACGCGCCAACGCAAGGCCGCGCGCCGCTTCTTTTCCTTCTCTCCCCGCTTGCGAACGCCCGTTCTATCGGGCGCACGCTCGCGACTCTTCCCCCGCGCCGCGCTCACTTCGTGGGCCGCTGGCGCCGCCTCGTTTTTCCCCACGAGGATTTCCTAAAAAAATCATTCCTTAGCTGCTGTGTCTGTCGTTGCGGGAGACCTATGTAGAAGCCTCTGCGTGACTTCTGGGCGCACAGACGAGCCACTCCGGGTTAGCTAGTGTCTCTACAGTAGTTCATTATTGATTTTCGTCATCGCGCTTGCTGGCCGTCGTAACGTCCCCTGGTGCAGCATTTGTGCAACGTGTGATTTATTGCGCTGTGTATCTCCTCGGCTGAGAGGGTTGAGCAGCATCAGAGTTGCTTAACGCGCGACACAGCAGCACTTGCTGGCAAGGGAGAGCTAAGTTGCCACAGCAAGCATGCATCGCGCATTGCTAGCAACGCTGCTCGCCGGCAGCCATGCCCTGGCGCCGGTCATCCAGCCGCGACGACACCTAACGAAACTAAACTCGGACATGATCAAAGGATCAATAGTAGGCGAGGACGGCATCACTGCAGAAGTCGCGCCCCAAGACGACGACCTCGCCGATCCTCCCCAGACCATGGCCCAATGTTTACAGCAAGCCCAAGACGCCACGGTAGCAGCGATAGAAGACGGCCAGATTTTGATGGATGTGGAATTCCCGCCGCTCGCGGCCGACCTCATGGACGACCCTAACACGAGTGCCGGCGACATGGCCGGGGCCAATACAAGGTTAGCGATCAAGTACGCCCAGGGCATCGTGGCCAGAACGGGGAAGAAGGTGGCCATCTTGTATCCGGACGTACCGGAATTGGAGAGAGCCGTGGAGCAGAGCGGGAGCAACACGCCGCAGCCCGGCGTGTCTCTACATTCGTTGCGAGCGTCGATCGCCGAGGCGGAGACGCCCCAACAAGCGTTCTTCGCGCTGTTCGGCAAGGGCAAGGAGATGGTGCGGGAAGTACCTGAAGCGGATGTGTATGTTGGATTGACGTTTTCGGCGCAGGAGTTACCTGATGTCGAAGAATTAGATACTAGGGAAAAGTCTTCCAAACCAATCATCCTGTTCAACCTCAAGCTGGATACGCAGCGAGGCGACCTTGGTCTACCGGCGTTCCCGCCCAAGGACCTCCAGTGGCGCTTTTTGTCGAGAGCGAAAGCCGTGTACTTTCTGCGAACGAGGCAGTACACGCTCTCGCTCCCGGAGCCGCCCTTCGTCGTCAACTACCAGGGCGCGATCTTCCGGCAGTACCCGGGGCCCTTCCAGTGCTTGCTCGACACGGGCAAGGCCTTTAGACCCGTATCTACGTCAGCAAGGAGGCCCGCGTTAGGCGAGTTCAAGGAGACGATCACGATGGCCCTCAAAATCGGCGCGAAGTCGCCGTCGAACGAGGGCAAGAACCGCAAGTTCTTCCGCACGGGCGTCAAGGCGATCACGTGGTGGGAGGAGGACAAGGAGGGCCTCGAGGAGCACACGGAGTGGCGGGAGTAAGTTACTAGGTATGAGTCTTCGTCGACGCGCCAATGTCCTCGTTGAAGGAGAATCGCGTCGATGGCGTGTAGGTGACGTCGACGGCGCGGGCGGGACCCGTCCGCGCTCGGACAGCTAGGGTGCATTGCTTAGAGCGAGGCCACCTAGCCACCACGACCGACGCGGCTAGGGTGCAGATTACTTACGGCGTTTTTTTACGTGAGAAACGGTCCAGCCTATGAGTCAAGCCGCAGTTTACGCGTAATTTACGAGTGCTCTTATTAATAAAAGCACACTAGGTGCAGAGCTAGTGTGTGTCGAGCTAGGTCTCATTCACAGCGCGAGCTTGGGCTGCCCAGAGTGCGGCCTAAAAAGGACCTGTGGGAGCCACACGCAGCCAAAACAGCACGAGCGAAGAAGCGCACGCTTGCTCGCAGCAGTACGCAACGAGCAAACAGCCTTTGGGCAGCCCCTCTCCCATGCCTCCGAGACGTAGATGACACAAATGGCGCGCCGCGAAGCCTACGCGTACGTCCGGCCTCCATCGGAGGAAGAAAAAGACTTCCCCCAGGTGCTGAAAGTCGAGGGCAACACGGTCACGCTGAAAGAGTCGTCGAGCCGAACGCGGTCGCTGGCCGTGGATGGCGTTTACCAGAATGATCAAACGCAGCTGCTCGACGACCTGTCGGGGAGGCTCTTCGCCCAACTTAAAAATGAGGGCAACGTCCACATGCACGTCCTCGGCGCGAATGGCACGGGCAAGTCGCGCTGCCTGTTCGGCGCGAATGGTGGAGAAGGACTGGTGGAGCGCTTCGCGGACAAGTTTTATAGTCAAAGGAACATGCGCGGCCACGCCATAATCGACGTTTCAATTTTTGAAGTGTCCGACGAAGTTATATATGATTTACTGTGTCCCGGTCGCATCGGTGAATTGCGGTTCAGTCCGACGGGCGGGCCCTGGGTGGACGGATTGACACGCCACCTCGCGGGGAACAAAGAAGAGTTCTCTACCTTGTTGAGAGACGCGTTGACGGTCAAGGCCGCCTCGCTACTGCGCAAAGATGATATGGTATCGCATCTATGCATTAGGTGTATGTGCTCCTACGACGCCGAAGGTGGAAAGGACCCGCCGGCCCACGAAGGTACTACGACCTTCGTCGAGCTCGCTTCGTCCATCCTGGAAAGTCAATCAAGTGACGCGGAGGAGGTCCCGTCCGTCCTGCGCGCGGCCCTGGCCCTGTCTCACATGAGTTCCAACATTCGGGTGGCGGCGGCCCAGGTCTGTTCTTCAGCTTTGACTTATTTACTGGCGGATGGTTTTTGTCATACCTCATTATGGCTGGGCTGCCTCAGCCCCTCGACGACCGATCTAGACGCCAACGTCAGCACCCTAAAAACCCTGGAACGCGTCGATCATCTCACGATAGCCAACGACTGGGGCAATCCTTCTACGATATGCGAAGCTTCATTCTACGGCAGCAAGAGCCACCCTTCAGAGAAACCGATCCTCGCGCGACAGCGGCACCTCGACACCGTCGCCTACCGGGAAGAACGCGACGAGTGGCTCCGCGACGTCGGCGTCGCGCGAGCAAAACAACAAGGTGTTCAAGCACGGCGCCTCCAAAAAACGATCCTCGTGCACGTATCGCCCGATTCACTAACGTCGGGACGGCTGTTCATCCCTATAAAAGACGTCGTCTACTTCGGAAGTTCATTGGATACGATACCCGAGGACTGCCGTCGAATCACGTTGGGACGACCGGAAATTTTACCACTACACTGCGTGATCCAGAAGCGCGGCGACATGATTTTATTGGACGTAAATGCGAACGCTATTGTTTGTCTCAACGGTGAGAAGGTAACTGGCTCGCACGCCGTCAAGGACGGCGATTTGGTATTGATGGGTTTCGGCTGCTTGTTTCGCGTGTGTACGAGTGGAAACGATACTGATATAGACTGGCGCGATGCATTGCAAGGCCTGCACACCGATCTCACACTTTCAGAGGGGACGCCCTGGGAGCGCATCGGCGAAGAAAAACTGGTGGATGAGCTGCAGCAAATGACGATAGTGGGGAACCACATCGCGCGATCGAAAGAGCGGGACGTGCACTACGCCGTGCAACTCGCAAATACGGGCCCGGACGAGCGCGCGCCCTGCGTTTTGGTCGCGTCCGCTTCCTCCGAAGTCACCGATTTATGGAATGCCGCGAAGATGCTTAGGAGGTTGTGCAAGATCAAACGCTCCGTCGAAGAGCCGGACCCGTTTTTTGATGCGCCCGACCATAGGCTAATTGGCGTCGGCTTCTGCGCGTTGCAGTCCCTCATTTATTTAATGGACATTACGGAGACCTGCAACATCATCAGCTTCAAGGGCAAGGCGGCGGGCACTTTACAAATTTCCGTGAAACCCACGTTGGCGAACTCCGAGCAGTTGGTCGGCGAGAAAAACCTTGCCTATCACTTAGGAAAAAAAGTTGAGCTGAATATCACAATTACCCAAGCCATGAAGCTGCCTCGGAAATTATGCTCTTCTGTATATGTCCGGACAGCATTCTTCCTCCAGCAGGACGGTCTATCTACTCCGCGTTATCCAACGGCGACGACGTCGCCCTACTTCGGCACGTCCTTCAAGGTCTCCCAGATCATCACCGAGGATTTCTTGTCCTATCTGGAGACGGGCGCGCTCGAAATGCAGGTGTGGGGGCGGTGCTGTTTCTAACTTACCTTATCTAGACTCGTTGGTCCGCGTTCGGGGCGCGAATGGCGACAAGGCGCGTTGGAGCCCGTTCTTTTTGTGGGAGCGACTGTATGGCGGCCTGGTAGTCGTGATATAGGTGCCAAACGCCCTCCTCCCTGCCGACCCCGCACCAAAAAAATCAGAGCTAGATCAGGTGGTGCACGTCCTTGCTCCTTTTTTTGACGCCTGCCCGAACACATTGAGCCTGTTGTGGGCACAACGTCGCCTCGGCTACGGCGTTGGCTGCCACCGCGAGGCGACGTGTCGCCGTGCACTGAGTCTAGAGTTTGAAGCATCCAAAACACTGAGTGGATCTACGCGCAGTGCTGGGCCGGCGCACGGCTAAAAAAGGCCCGGACCGCTGCCAAGCGCTACAACGATGAAGCTCCTCGAGAACCCGCGCCTGTCGGCGCTCACGGCGTTTTTGAGCCAGCGACGGCTCGGCGAACGCGTGCTCGACGGCCGCGTCGAGGCGTTCTCGTGCAAGCGCGCCGGCGAGGACAAGAAGCTGGCCAAGGAGCTCGAGGCCCAGTTCGCCGCCGAGTCTAGGAACTCGCCCTCGTCGATGGAGGCGAGCAGCCCATTAGGAGCGCTGGCGCAGCCGGCGACGCGGCGGCTGCTCGTGGATCTGATCGCTACATTGAATGCGAGCTTCCCGGACCACGACTTTTCGAACTTGCGGCCCGAGCAGTTCTGTCGGGAGGCCGGCGCGCAGTTCGCCGTGCGGGCTTGTGCGAGACATCTGGCCGAGCTCGCCACCGCGGAGCGGTTCCGCGCGCCGGGCGGCGGCGAGTTCCTGGACGAGCTCTGGGCCGCCATCGAGGAGGCCATCCAGCTGCGGGAGTGCGAGGTCTACTCGTATGTTCCGGACGGCGAGAGCGACCCGTTCAGCGAGGGCGCGCTCTGGTCCTTCAACTACTTCTTCTTCAACAAGCGGTTGAAGCGGATTGTTTATTTGAGCTGCGTCGCGCGGTCGCGCCAGCTCTGCCCGTCGCCCTTTTCCGACGTCGAGGACGAGTACAGGATACGCCAGGACGACTCCCAGGACGACTTTGTCGGGGGCGACCTGATGTTCGACGAGGACTAGATCTCGAGTGCCTAAGTACATACTCCACAACAGTTAAGGCTAGACCATCTGCCGAGTTCGCAGACCTAATTCGAGCGGGGAGCCCCACACCGCCACGCCGTCGAGCAGGCGTCGCGTCGATGGCGTGCAGGAGAGCTAGACCATCTGCCGCGTCCGCTTCGGCGACGACATGGCGAGCTCGACGCTCCGCGGGCGGCCCGGCCGCTTCACGCAGTCGTCGCGCGCGCCGGCGACCATCACGGCGACGGGCCCGAGCATCAATAGAAAACCCAGGACCAGCGCGGCGGGCGTCGCCCGCGCGCCCTCGTAGCGCCCGCCGCCCGCGCAGAGCGCGGCAAAAGAAGCTACTGCCAGCACCGAGCATAAAAAGGGCGTAATGTAGGACCAGCACATTTGTATAAACCGCGGCACGGCGCGGCCCGCGCCCTTTTGCACCTCTTCACTAAACTTGGCCGCGCCGTAGCCGTACGCCACGCCGACGCACTCGATACCCACAACTATAAACACGGCCCAGACGACGTACGCGTCCCACAATGCAAACCAGTAGATGCCCGGCCGCGACACGAAGATGCCGCTGATCAGGCAGCCTACAGCACAACTAGAACCAACTAAAGCGTCCTGCCGCCGGAACCATTTGACTAACTTGAACGCCGGCGCGTTCGGATCGCCCTCCCACCCGAAGTCGCGCAGCATCGTCGTCCACGACTCGAGCATCGCGATGCTACTATCCAAAGCCAACGCAA
>JACLAA010007437.1_pt1 | contig 20026 bp, 9 predicted proteins | sample 8027891 | NCBI WGS metagenome assembly JACLAA01 (sample SAMN15724900, study PRJNA655200) | protist metagenome | isolation source: fluorescence activated cell sorting (FACS) single amplified genomes of... | place: Spain: Blaines Bay Microbial Observatory, Mediterranean Sea | collected 2016-01-19 | reverse complement strand
GCGCCGTTTTCAAAGACCGGAGGTTTAGGCGACGTCATGCAATCTTTACCAAAAGGATTGGCGAAAAGAGGTCATCGCGTCATGACCGTCGTTCCAAGATACAAAGAGTACGAAGAAGGTATCGATACCGGCGCGAGAATACGGTTGAAAGTTTTATGCCAAGACGTGGAAGTTGGTTTTTTCCATCACTACCGAGACGGCGTGGATATCGTATTTGTCGATCATAACTCGTATCACCACGTGCGAGATTCCATATATTCTGGCGATCGCGAAGCACAAAACTTTCGGAACTCACTTTTGTGCCAAGCGGCGTTGGAGCTACCGTTTTGCATCGCGCCCGGGAACGTGCCGTACGGAGACGAAAATCTAATCTTTGTCGCCAACGATTGGCACGCGGCGTTGTTACCGGTGTATTTGCAAGGCTATTTCCGCGATTACGGCAAGTACGAATTTGCTCGATCGTGTTTCATCGTTCACAATATGGCGCATCAAGGTCGTGGTCCGTTGAATGAGTTCGATCGATTGGGTTTGGATGCCGGAAAGTACAAGGATAAATTTTACTTGGACGATCCATTCGGCGGAGAGTGCATGAACATCATGCAAGCCGGTTTACGATTAGCGACAAAAGTGATTGCGGTATCAGAAGGGTACGCGTGGGAGATTTCCACCGATATGGGTGGCTGGGGGCTAGCTCCGTGTGTGAGAGAGTTTGGTGAAGGGAAGTTGTCCGGCATCGTCAACGGCATCGATTACGACGAGTGGAGTCCCGACGCCGACGAACACTTAATGTCGGACGGATATACAAAGTACACTCCAGATGCAAACGGAATAGATGGTGGAAAAAAACAGTGTAAACTTGCTTTACAACGCGAACTCGGATTACCGGAGGATGAAAACGCTTTACTCATGGGATTTATCGGCCGATTGGACGACCAAAAAGGCGTCGATTTAATCACCGACTCCGAGGGGTGGTTTCGCGACAACCACGTCCAACTCGTCATGCTCGGTTCCGGTCGAGAAGATTTAGAAAACGCGCTGAGAGGTATGGAGGAAAGGAACAAAGACAAAATTCGAGGCTGGGTTGGGTTCTCCGTGAAAATGGCCCATCGAATCACCGCGGCGTGCGATTGCTTATTAATGCCCTCGAGATTCGAGCCGTGCGGCTTGAACCAACTCTACGCCATGCGCTACGGCACGGTCCCAATCGTCCACTCGGTTGGTGGTTTACGAGATACGGTCCAGCCGTACGATCCATTCAATAACGCCGGCACCGGCTGGCGCTTCGATTCCGCCGAATCTCATTTGTTACGAGAAACTATGGGCTACGCCTTGGGGACGTTCCGAGACCATCGAGAGAGCTTCCGCGGAATACAAATGCGAGGGATGGAAAAAGATTACACCTGGGACGGTGCCGCGGAGAAATACGAAGACAGATTCATAGACGCCAAGTACTCCTGGTAATAATAACAGTTTGAGTAAAAGCAAATGATTATTATTTATACATCGTACGTGTACTCTCCTCTTTCGTTTATAATAACTCTTTGTAAAATTTCTCATCTTTGTCTTCAGTTCTTCTTCACTCTTGAGACGGACAAGAAGACTTCTCTAGATATAAAATGACCGAACTGCAAGAGCAACGACTCTCGCATTTGGCGCAAATACTTTCCTGCACGCTCTCCCCCGACAAACTCGTCCGTACCAGCGCGGAAGAATGGCTGGAAACGAACAGCAACAGGGAAAACTTCTCGACCGATTTGTTGTATCTCATCGCCGCCGAAAATGTGACCGACGAGGCGTTAAAACTGAGCGCGAGTATTCAGTTAAAACTACACGTCCGGAAACACTGGGAGCCGAGACACACGACATTTTTCGCGATGATGGAAACGGATAAAGCGATCGTGAGGGAGAATATCTTAGAGATCATGTCCAATCCGAGTTTACGCGCGAGAGTGAGAAGCCAAATGGAAGAGTCGGTGAAAGATATCGTGAGAGAGGACTTCCCGGAAAAATGGGACGCCGGGAAAATGATGGAGTGGATATTGAGTTCCATGGACGATGGGAGCTCGGACACGAGGAAATTGGTCGGGATGACGGCAATGCACGCGATTACGAGGAAGTTCGAGTTTAAGCGCGAAACGGAAAGGGAGGAGGTGTTGAATCCGTGCGTAGAAAGGGCGTTTCCGAAGATGTTGATTATGTTGAGAGGGTGTTTGGAGAGAATGATGCAATCGCAACAGAGAGAAGATATCGTCGTCGAGCAAATGGCAGGGGAGTACGCGAAGGCTATTATTAAGACGTTTTGGTCGGCGACGTATTTGGACATACCGAAAGCGATGAGGCAACAACACGCGGGAGAGGGCGGACAACCTTTCGAGGCGCTCGCCGGCTGGGTTCAGACTTTTTTACAAATTTTAGATTGCAAGACGCCGTTGAAAATGATCAGCATGCAAGATGCGTCAAAAGTGGTCGAATGCGACGTGACGGAGGACGAGTTAGAATTTAAGCAGTGGCCGTTTTGGAAGACGAAGAAGTGGGCGCAACACGTCATGGGTCGATTGTTCACGCGGCTCGGGAACGTGAAATTGGCAAAGGAGGAACACAAGGATCTGGCGAAATTTTTCAAAGCGCACTTTGTGGAGAGTTTAGTGAACATCAATATCAAAACTTTGGCAGATAGCTCGTTAGGGAAAAACATCGAGACGCGGGTGCCAGACCGAATAGTGAATTTAGCGCTGCAGTTTTTAGTGTCCGCCGTGCACGTCGCGGCGGCGTACAAGGCGATGAAGCCGGTGATGCCAGATCTTATTACTAAAGTGTGTTTCCCGCTTTTATGTTACGATAACAGCGACGACGAGTTATGGAGAGACGATCCAAAAGAGTTTGTCAGACGGTCGGCAGATATTATGCAGGAAATGTATTCGCCGAGACACGCGGCGGTAAACTTCTTGTCCGAACTGAGCAGAGGCGGGAAACGCAAGACGGAATTTTTCAGCATGGTGGTGAATTGCGCGGTGGAAGTGTTGCAAGCGAACGCGCAAATACCGGATTTAGCGAGCAGAGATCGATCGAGATTAGACGGGGCGTTATATCTGGTCGGGCAACTCAGCGGCGTGTTGAAACTTGAGAAAGGTTATAAAGAATCTCTGGAAGATATGTTAGTCGCGCACGTCCTGCCGTCGTTTCAATCGCCGCACGGTAATCTTCGCGCGAAAGCGTGTTGGACTGCTGCACAGTTTGCGGATATAAAATTTAACAACCCGGAAAATTTTGTAAATTTGTTTTGGAACGTGTGTAACTGCTTGAAAGACCCAGATTTGCCGGTGAAAGTTGAAGCCGTGTGTTCGTTGCGCGCGTTTATCGATCACTCGGAAGATTTAGAAACTTTGAAACCAATTTTACCGCAATTATTGGATGAATTTTTCAAAATCATGGACCAAGTAGAAAGTGAGGATATCGTGTACACGTTGGAAACTATCACGGAAAAGTTTGGCGAGGAGATTGCGCCTTACGCCTTAGGCATGACGACAAACCTGGCGCAGGCGTATTGGAAGTGCATAAAAGAAGCAGAAGAGAGAGCGAACGCGGAAGACGATAACGAAGGCACCGGAAATGCAGATTATGACGACGATTTTCAAGCCATGCAATCGAGTGGGTGTTTGCGCGCGATATCGACCATATTAACGTCCGTATCGTCGCTCCCAGAGGTGTATCCGCAACTCGAACATATTTTATTGCCAATCATTTTACGAATGGAAATCGATATCGACCTTTTCGAGGAAATGTTAGAAATTGTCGGGTATATCACCTATTATTCACCACGTATTAGTCAAGAGATGTGGCAAGTGTGGCCGAAAATGCTCGCCGTTCTCAATAACGGTTGGGCGTTGCAGTATTTCGAACACGTTCTGATTCCGATGGATAATTTTATCAGTCGAAACACGGACATTTTCGTCTTGAGCGCGCAAGCGAAACAGGATACGTATAAAATTTGCGAGAAGGTGCTCACTCCGGAACAAGTCATGGAAGAAGACATGATGACTGCACCTAAGTTGATGGAGTGCGTTTTAGCAAACTGTAAAGGGCGCGTGGATGATTTACTTCCGTTGTATTTACAGTTATCTGTCCAATCGCTCATCGAGTTCCAACCGGATTCGAGATTTTTGCAAGACTTGTTGATGGGAGTCGTTATGAACGGGCTGATTTACAACGCGGACCAGACGGTGAAACATTTACAACCGGCGTTACCGATGGTTTTGGAAAAGCTCGTCGCTATGCTTGAACTTCGATCGAAATCGTCCAAGAAACGTAAACATTTTCTTCGCGTGCACGACAAGAAAATCGTCGCGCTCGGTTTGATGGCGTTGATGCAAAGCCCGGAGGCGAATAACCAAAATTTGCTCAACGAGCAATCGTTGGTGCACTTGATGAAACATTTAGTTTCACTGTTGGAAGATTTACGCCAGCAAATCGAATCGGAAGATTCGCGATATCAGGATAGTATTAAAACGTACCTCGAAAACGCCGCGAAATCTCGAGAGAACGACGTGTACGAACAGTACTCGCGCCACCGAGACGACGAAGACTTTGAGGAGGACGAGGATGCAGACGAGATGACGCCGCAAATGCGCTATCAACAAGCGTTGGACAGAGTCAAAGCCAGCGGTAGCGCTGAGCCTTTAGAGTTCGACCAATCTAAATTTGAGGAGCAGGATTTCTCAGATTCGGATTCCGAAGGTTTCGCCGAAGACGACGAAGGATCGCAAAGTCCGTTGGACGACATCGATGCGTTCATAACGTTTGGGTCGTTTATGCAGGCGTTGCAGAGCACGGCGCCGCAGATGAGTCAACTCGTGCGCGCCCAATCCGCCTCGGAAGTGGCCAATTTGACGATGCACGCGATGAAACGAACAAGTGAACACTCGAAGGAAAGAGAGGAAGCGAGAAAGAATTTACCGCCAGGACATAACTTTGGCGCACTTTAATAAAGAATACTTCTGCGAGCGCAGGTTTAGGCACTCAATCATAGAATATTATGTGCATAAGTAGCTGTACCTAGCAAGAAAATAGCATTTATAGTTACAATGATGACGTTGACTAGAAGACTAAGATAAATACGCCTTCCGATTCAGTATATCGTCTCCTGATGCGCGGCAAAATCAGCTTCGTTTTCGCTATCGTAATCGGATTCGCTCAAGACGATCGACGAATTACTCTCTCCTCTTTGTTCAAAGGAACTTTCGTTCTCGTCTTCCCGAATATTATGAGCTGCTGCGGTATCGCCGAATGCATTCGCACTTTCATCCGTTTCCAACCCTACCACTTTCAATATATCTCCCATGGCTTTCGGAATATCGCCGTGCGCATAGCAAATATCGCCGCTTAATTTAATATCCTCTACGCCTTCGTAGTTTTGACGCACGACTCCCGCTAACGAGGAAATGACGTCGTAGGATTTCAGTCTATAAATAAATCGCAAAACCCAATCGTTTTTCGCTCTGCAATTCACGACACGACCAGATGTCACTCGTCGAATTTTCCGCCAATCTTTTCTTCCCACGTGTACCGGGACGGAAATCAAAACGACATTTTCGACAATCCCTAACGCGTCTTTTTCCAAGCACGTCCCGTCTTCAATCATTCGGTCGAGCTCTTTCAAACACTCGAGAATTACGCACGTACCAGTAGAGTACGCGATTAATGTTACCGCCCTTCTCCCGTGTTCTCTGGACAGAAGAATCGTCGCCAGTTCTTTTCCAGCGATTTGCGCGCGTTTTTTCAGAACAGACCATGGGTTATCGATGAAACTCGCGCCGCCTAAAAGAATTGCCGGCCACGAGACCGACGCCGCGAGACCGGCAAAAACGGTGTGCCCTAACGCTTGCGGCGCGGCGGCGTTGACTAACGTTTTCCTCGCGAAGAAATTGATGGCGGAGCCTAAATTGGTCAACTCCGTGGTTTCCCATTCCAGGACAAACTGCTCGCCGCTATGAATCGGCCAGTTTGTGTTTGTACCCATCGCTTCTTCTTCTTCCTCTTCTGCCGCTGATTTTGATTCTGTTGCCGTTGTTATTGTAGGCGACGATATCGTCCGCGTGAGCGTTCTCATCAAGAGATTTTGGTGATTTGCGTTTGCGTTCGATTCTCTCTCCCCGACATCATCTACATCCTCCTTCTTTGCTGGAGGTTTCGGTTTCTCCGCCGACGAATGAGACGACGGTGATTCACAATCCACAGTTTCTTCCCTTTCTTTTTCTTCCTTCGCGACGTTCTCAACCAGTTCTTCCAAGTCTTCGTTGATCGATAGCGCGACGTCGGCAATCTCTTCGCGATCGATTTCGAGCTTTTGTATTTTGCGCATTTGCAAACGCACCGGTCTCGGTGCACGTTCAATGGCTTTCAACGTCGCCACGTGAGCTTGGTAGCTGCTATTGTTACTATCAACAATTATGCGTTCGTTCGTTTCAAGAATGTGGTAGGAAAGAATCGCGGACCCGCTTAAAATGCCTGCATTTTTTGCCACTCCGCTGTTATCGTCCAGAGTTTTCGCATCGTGTTCGACAATTAATAGAGTATCAGCATCGATATCTGCGTTATTGGTGTACTCGTTTCCACCCAGATGCGCTAGTTTTCTCAATCGGTCACTCTTCTCCGCGTAATTTTTGATGTCTTCCTTTGATTTAACCTTCATCACGCGCAAACCGAGCGGCCCGTCGCCGTCTACGGTGGCGTAATAGTTCCCGTTCTTCGACCCGAACGCGTCAAACAGCTCATCCGGTCCGGACTTTAAGAATCCGGGAACGTACAGCACGACATTTAAGGATGCGTTCATGACGGTATCAAATCCTTGGTCTTCCTCATCTTCGTCTTTGTCCTCACCATTACTCGTCTTCTTTCTACCAAGCAACACTCCTCCGTCTCGGAGCGGTAAAATTCGGAAAATCTCTAAATTTTGTTCGATTCGCTTCGACATTTTGTGCGCGGCTAAACCGGCGCCGGTGACGCCAAATATCGCAGTCACACCCGTCGTACCTAAAACTCCCAAAACATACGCCGTCCCGACACCAAAAACCGCAAAGACAGAACCCGACGCGGCGAGACCTCCCACCGAGGCGATTAGAGCTGGCGCGGCTACCCCCCCCGTCAACGTCAACAAACTACCGCCCACCACCGCGGCGGCCCCTAACGTTAGATATTTACCAAATTTAGACGTCACGTTCTTTGCGTCTTCTTCGCTAACAGTACTCACGCTGCTCCCGGATGCGCTGCTTCCACCTCCCCCTCCTCCACGTATTTTCGACATCAACCAGCTACCTCCGGTCGTCGTCGTCGTCGTCCCAGTACTCTCTATTCCACTTCCTTCTGTCGCTCGTTTCATTTGCTCCTTCGCGCCTCGAATCACGTGCCAGGCGAACGCCGCTTCAAATTTGCACACATCTTTTCGCCAATCTATGAATACTCTTTTCTTCTTCTGATTCTTATTACTCTTATCGTCACCATCTACAATAATATACTCCTCGTAATATTCGTTTAAAACGCTCGCCATCCTCCGTAAACTCGCTCGCGCTCGCGCGTCGTATTTCTCTTTCGTCACGAACATCACCACGTACCGGTGGAAAAAAAGTTCTCGTATATCTTCGCCAGCAGAAGAAGAAGAAGAGGAAGAAGAAACCGACGACGACAACACCATTCTAAACAGCTCCTCGAGAATCTCTTTCCCTTCTTCTCTCGCTAAAAATCTCACCCACTCTTTCTCCGCGAACGGATCTTTCCGTTCTTTCAATCTCCTCTGTTTCATTCGTAACTGTTTTTCGATTTTCGTTTTCGCCCAACTCCTACTAAAGTCTGAATCATCATCATCAGTATCGTCATCATCATCATCATCATCACTTTGGAGCGCGAGAAGCAACAAATCGACGCGTTCAATCGCGTTCGCGAGATCTAAATCGCCGTTTAACGCGCACAAGGCGTATACTTTCGTCGTCAGCTCAAAAATCTTTCTTCTTTTTGTTCTCATCATCAACGCAAGAATGTTTTTCTTTTCCCCGTCGTCTTTATTCTCGTCGTTCTTCTTCTTCTTCAATTCTCCTCCTTTGGTAAAAAGTGGTTCCACGCATCTCTCGATTTTTGCATCCATTATTGTTATACTACTCGTATTTTCTCTCATTCGATCATCTGTATCATCTGTATCATCATCATCATCATCAAAAGTTTCGTACTATTAAAGCGTACTACTAAAGACAACAATTTCTAAGGGACAACACATTTGCAACAAAAATTCTCTCTCTCATCAAAAAACAGAAAACAGTGGTGTTTTGACAAAAAATCAAAAAATCAAAAAAAACAAAAAAAAACTAAAAAAAGGGGAAAAACAACAGAGACAGAAGAGACTTCATTTTTTTATCTCTCTCTCTCTTCACATCTCTCTCCGTTTACTACTACTACTACTACTACTACTCTAAAGAGTAAATTCATTTTCAGTTATTTATAAGAAGAAGAATTTAAGAAGAAGATCTCAAATGGCGACGCTGGCGTACCCGGACAAGTACGTTTCGTGTCTTGTTTTTCTTAGTAGTATTCTATTAGATTATATTCAATATCGTCTAAAACAAAACTACTTTTTTCTAACGGAAAATCAACTCTTCTTCTTCTTCTCTCTTTATATAACAACAACACAGATTCCACGCGGCGACGAAAGTGGCGAAACTTCCATCCCTGGAATCCACGTTCACGGACGAAACGAGGTTACTGTTATACGCGTTAAAATCGCAAGCACTACACGGCCCGACGGAAATCAAAAGCAAATGGCACATGACGAGAGAGGAACGAGGGAAGTACGAAACGTGGGCGAATTTGGGGAAAATGTCGAATTTTGAAGCCATGCGATTGTACGTGAAGCTCTTAGAGGAGGAAGATAAGTATTGGTACGAAGCGATCGACGAAGAAACGATGGAGATTAAAGAGAATTTCGGGAAAGTGATGACGGAGGAAGAGAGGATGAATAGTAACAACGCGAGCGCGTGCGCGCGGGTGAAGAAAGTGGCAAAGTGGGCGGAAGCGATGGAGAGGGGGAGGTGGGAAACGACGACTACTACTACAACTTCTACTTCGAAACCACCGTGTCCGAGATACCAACACGGAGCGACGTTAACCGGCGATGGATCGAAGATGATTGTTTCCGGCGGGTGTTATCGAGGGCGATTTGTCGCCGATACGTACGCGTTCGACGTCGCCGCGTCGAGATGGAGAAAGATGGAATACACCGAAGACGAAAGAGTATGGGGGAAGAGTTTCAAGCAGGAAGAGAAAGAGAGCTTAGCGCCGATTAGTGGTCACAGATTGATCACTTTGAAAGATGGGTACACGTATTCGTTCGGAGGTAAGTTTTCAAAGGGTTCGAAGAGGGCCAACGATACCGATTTAGCAGTCTTTCGATTGGCGTTGATGGAAGCGGAGGAAAATTCTTCCTCTTCTTCTACTAGCGTTCTCAAAGGCGCGTGGATTCCGGTGCACGTGAAAGGGAAGAGAGGCCCGTGCGCTCGACGAGGCATGTCTGTCACGAAAGTAGGCAAAGACGGCGACGTGGTCGTCTTCGGCGGCGAAGACGAAGATCGAAGATATTTGAACGATTGTTGGCGCTTAGATTTTAAAACTATGAGTTGGGTCGCGTGCGATGAGAATACGAACGCGTTGACGGGAAATAGTTCGGAGGATCAAAAGGAAAAAGCGACGGTTGCGTCGGTGTCGGCGACTTTCGTAACGCCGGCGGCGCGAGCCGAGCACGTCGCCATCCCGTGGGGCCGCGATAAGATGATCATTTTTGGTGGCACGGGAGCCTCTTTCAAGTGCTTCGACGACTTATACGCCTTGGACGTGTCGAGTGGGAAATGGAAGGCGGTATCCGCCTCTTCTTCTTCGAACAATAATGCTAGCAAAACTCCATTAGCTCGGGCCGGTCATTGCGTCGCTTCGCTAAAGAACGACCGGTACGCGTTAATCATTGGCGGCGGGAACAACCAAAACGGCGTATTGGAAACCGCGATTTTAGATTTGAACGAAGTGAAATGGATCACGTCCGACGACGAGAACAACCCGGAGTTTATGAAGTTTGAAAGTCCAAAATTTGTCGGCGAAGGCATGAGCGCGGTGAGCTTTGAATCTGTGGACGGTAACGAGTCCGTTTTAATGACGTTTGGGGGGTATAACGGTTCTTGCGGGAACGATTTACAAGTGTATAAGTTACCGAACGCGTTCCCAACAAGGGGTACTACGATTGCCAAAGAAACGACGACGACGACGGGGAAGACGACGACGACGCCATCGACGAACAACAACAACAACAACAACAACAACAAAGGAGACGGAGAAGACGAGAAAAAGATAGCGGAACTTCATCACCTCTTGACACAAGCCAGAGAAGAGGCGAACCAAATCCGCGCCGACGCTCGTCTCGTCGTCGACGCGCACGCCTCTTTACAATCAAAACTCGAACACACAGAACGCATGCGCGTGGACGCCGAAAGTCTCCTTAAATCCGAACGAAAAATCAAAGCGCAATTAAACGATAAGTTAGAGCGTTTGGACCGTGAGAATCTTCGCTTGAGAGAGAGATTAAAAGAGTACGAAGGTAATAATAAGGCTTGGTTTTAATTTTATTTTGTTGTGATATTTGGATGCATGATGTCTTCAAATCAGATGATACAAAATAACGCCTTTTGGTTAACATTTTTTTTGTCCTTCTGTCCTTTGGTTAACATTTTTATCTCATTTTCGCCATTATTACATTTACTCATCATCATCACCTCTTTCCTCCTTTCGACGACGAGGAGGGTTTGAGGACAGTTTTTGCGCGCGGTGTTTGTGGCTCGTTCTCTCTTTCTTTCTTTCTCTCTTCACACTGCTTTTGAAAAGAGCGCGCGTTTGAGGGAGCACGACGCGAGAAAAAGAGTTTGTCTAATAGAATTTCTTTAGGAAAAAGCGTTAAAGGTCTGTTCGTTACTAGTAAGATATAAAAAGCATCATCAGAAACATCATCATCTAAACTTGCGCGTCGTGTTGAATAGAACTCGACGCATAAGTAGTAATAAAAGACAGCTTTGGAAACTTTTTTGAAAAAACGATGATGGAGGCTGAGACGATTCAGACGACTCGAACTCTCCCGGGTGAAAACAAGAACAACAATAACGACGATTCGGATGCGCCTCGGAGTGGTGGTGGTGAGAGTGAGTTTCAACAACAAGAACAAGAACAACAACAACCGCCAGAATCGGCCACGAACGTCGCTCGAGCGTACATTCCTTCCATCGCACCGTCGGTACCCAAGGGAACGGCGACTATTCTTTTAGTTTTCACCACTTGGGTGATGCTCTATTGCGTCCTCGGGGACGTTTTGTTACCGAACGTGAACCAAAATAACGTCGTCGTCATCCCGGGCGGCGCGGTGTTCTCTTTGATATTCATATGGGCTGCCGCGCACGTTGGTGCGACGTTGGCGAAGCTCATCAATGTCCCACCGTTGCTCGGGATGTTGTTGAGCGGTTTGTGCTTGCGAAACGTCCCGGGAGGGTTGGTAGAGGCGTTGCCGAAAGAGTGGAGTTCGGCGACGAGAGCGGCTGGGTTGTCCGTGATTTTAATGCGGTCGGGTTTGGAGTTGGATTTAGTAGCTTTTAAGAGGGTTGGCTTAGCCGCGGCGAGGTTGACGGTGATGCCCGGGTTGAGCGAGGCGATCGTGACGGGGTTCGTCGCGACGGCGTTGTTTAATTTGAGCGTGCCGCTTGGGTTATCTCTGGGGTTTATTTTAGCCGCGGTATCGCCAGCGGTCGTCGTCGGGGGCATGTTTGATTTACAAGCCAGAGGGTACGGGGTCGCGAAAGGTATTCCGAGCTTAGTTGTCGCCGCGGCGTCATTCGATGACGTCGTCGCGATTACCGGGTACACGATTATGAAGTCCTTCGCCATTCAATCGAACGACCACAACAATTTAGGGTGGACGATTATGCACGGACCAACGGACGTGGCGTTAGGGATTATTGTCGGGTCGTTCGCTGGATACGTCATTTTAGGCGCGACGGCAATATGGAATAAGCCGTGGAAGCGATCGTTGTTGACGTTTGAACTCGGGATGGCGATGATGTTTCTCGGGAGAAAGTACGATTTTAGCGGCGGCGGCGCGATGGCGTCGTTAGCGATGGGGATCACCGCGAATAAAGCGTGGACGACTGGCAGATGTCCAATTCCTACGTTTGCGTTACCGATTCCAATTAATCCATTTAAGCGAGACCGGTTCTCGTTGGGGCCGAGACCGGAATTGGCGCATTCCGTGGAGGTGGATTTATCTCGAGCTTGGAGAACGTTGTTCCAACCGTTGCTGTTTGGAGTCATCGGAAGCGCGGTAAAGTTTGCAGATTTAACCGCGTCGACTATACCAAAATCCGTGTTACTTTTATTCATCGGTTTGTGCGTACGCTTACCGGTCGCGTATCTAGCCGTCGGTGGCGGGGATTTGAATTTGAAAGAGAGAGCGTTTGTCGCGTTGTCGTGGTTGCCGAAAGCGACGGTGCAAGCGGCGTTAGCGAGCGACCCGTTGGAGAGCATTTTGAAAAGTAAAAGTGGAGAAGAGAATTACGACGAGTGGGTGAAATGGGGCAACGATATCTTAACGACCGCGGTATTTTCAATCATATTAACCGCCCCGGTTGGTATGTTGATCATTTCGAATCTAGGTCCGAAATGGTTAAATTTAGATACGAACAAGCAACAATTTACGGATGTCGCGCCGGGGTCGTCCATGAGCGAAGACAAGAAAGGCGATGGAAAAGACGAAGATGATGGAAGAAGAGAGTTGATGCGAGATGGCGATGGGAACATCATGACGCCCTCTTCGGCGAATGGTAAACGAGGAGGATCTATGGATGATTCGCCGTCGGGTCGAAGGAACTCCTTCGCCGGAGAAGTCGTTTCGAAAATCGCGAGCATGGTTTCCTCGAGAAATCCATCGGCGAGGCACACGCCGTTCGAACAATCAGACGACGATAACGATAACGACGATAATAACGATAATAACGATAATAACGACAATAACGAAGATGTAGACGGTTGGGGTGAGTACGAGATTAGAGTTGGAGATATGAGCCCCCCTGGGGGCGAAAAGCAAGGCAAGAAGAAGAAGAAGAAAGTGTTGTTGCCGAGGACAACCTCCGCGGTATTTAAGAAACACATGTCCATCATCGGCAACATGGAAGATAGCATACAAGACGAAAACCAGAGAAGAGAGTTCGCGATTGCGAAGATGGGCGTCGAGGCGATTTTGAAAGAGCACATGCCGAGAGATTCGGAAATTGAAACCGCCGGGGCGTTTTTTAGAAAAACTTCCGTCGCGGAAGGTAAGATGGATTTAGCGGAGCTGGAAGAGCTCGGGGTGGACACGTCAGAGATGGTAGAGAATCTCGCTACGACGACTAATGGCGGTGGCGATGTTGCAAGCGGAGATACCCCGACTCGTCCGAGCGACTACGATACTCGGAAAAGTCCAAGCGGACGGAGATCTCCACCGCCTTTGCAACAGGTCAAAGAAGAGAATGATCCGAGCAATAACGTATAGAAACCAACTGCGAATTTAAACCACAACATGTCAGCGCGGTAATAGTAATGTAACAGTAGTAAACAATACACTGCATGTGTACCTAGGTGCAAATCTATTTTACGCGGAAGCGCACGCGGCTTCAACGTCTTCTACTGTTTTCGGGCATCGCGTTAAATTAACTGGCCCGCGTTCGGTGACCCATATGTTATCTTCGATGCGCACGCCCCCTACTTTAGCGAACCGTTCAATATTTTCTCTGTTTAAAAACTTCTTTTGCTTCTCGTTCGCTAACGCTTTCTCGTATAAAGCTTCGACAAAATATACCCCCGGTTCGCAAGTGATCACGTTGCCGACTTCTAACACCACTGGTAACGGCGTCCCAGAGTTTGGTCCTACGTCGTGAACTTGTAATCCGAGATAGTGTCCCAACGCGTGCGGTAAAAAAACTTCCGAGATACCTGCTTCCAAAGCTTCGTTCAAATCTGCATCTGCGTTTACCACGCCCAATTTCTTTTGCAATCCTTCTATGGTTTTCAATTTGGCCTTTCGAGCGATGTCTGCCCAAAGAGCGCCGTTCGTGTAGCGTTCAATCGCATCGATTTGCACGTCTAAAACGACGTTATAGAGCAGCTTGGCGTCTTCGGTAAATTTCCCGTCGGTTGGAAAACACCTGGTGATGTCCGCGGTGTACCCTTCGCACTCCGCGCCGGCATCGACCAATACAATTTCTTTCTCTTTACACAACGCGCTATTCTCCTCGTAGTGCAAAATCGCCGCGTTTTTACCGCTCCCGACGATGCATGGGTACCCGAGTTCGCGCAAATTCCTTTTCGTAGACGCCGCGATAAATTCAGCTTCCAACTGAAACTCATACGTTTTGTTTGGTTTCGAAAATTGCCACATCGCGATGTGCGCGTCCGAGGACCCGTCGTTTGCGCGTTTAATCCTTTCGATTTCTTCCTTGGTTTTTATCGCTCTTTGGCACGCGATTTTATCCGGTAGCGCCACGTAATCGAATCTGAAATTTGAGGACGTCGCGTTCGCGCTAATCGACGGTCCCCACGTCTTTGATTTCACGAAAGCGTCGTTGCTTTGTAACCGCTTCTTCAACGCGACGTCGTCCAGTTCCGGCGCGACAAAGACCACCGTCGAGTGCGCAATCTTAAACGCCCTTCTTCCCTTGTTGTTACTCCTCGTCTCCTCTCCTTCGTTGTTATTTTTCTCCGTACTGTTACTATTGCTATTACTACCGTTGTTGTTCAAATACTCCATCGCGTCGTCGATTTCGTCCACGTAAAAGCACCTGTCGCACATCGTCGTCTCTTGAATCTCATGAACGCTTCTTCCCGCGCCCATCCAGACTTTCATCTGTTCCGTCTTTCTCGGACATAATATCACCGTCTTCACGTCTTCTTCGTTCGGTCCGCACGTGCTCAACAGGAAATAATCCGGTTCGGAGATGCCGGTTAAATACATAAAATCTGGTATTTGGCGGAACCTCGCCGTGTGGCCTTCGAATCCGTTTCGAGTTTGTAACTCACCTGAGAGGGCGAAAATCAAGCGATTGTCGTTGGGAAACTTCGAAAACACTTTGAACCGTCTTCTGTTGAAGTCGATTTTGGACAGCGCTTTACCGGTTTTGTTTGTGCTCAAAAAGTCTTCCAAAGAGTGGCAATCATACCGACTTTTGTTCTTCTTATCGTTGTTGTTGAGGAGGAGTTGTTGAATAAACGCGTCGTCTGAATCTGAATCATCTGAATCGTGGTTTTCATCATCATCGGTCGTTTTCTTCGCAGTTACACCAGTGTGGAGTTGACGACGACGTAAACGACGATTCAAACGACGACGTGAACGATGAAGTTTGCACGGGGACATCGTCTGTATCGTCTGTATCGTCTGAATCGTCGTCATCGCGCGAAAGTGGTTTATACTACTATTTGTGATGTTTTCCCGAGGAAAGAGATGATTTTATCCACTTTTTTTACTGCGCAAAGAGAGTTTCTAAACGAGAGAAAAGAAGAACGAACAAGGAGAAGCATGACGACGACGACGACGAGCGCTTATAAGTATTCTATCATCAGAGCCTCAACCTTGACGTCGTTGTCGTCGTCGCGAAGGTGTTGTTCTTGCGCTAAAAAATCGCCTCGTCGAAATCATCATCATCGTCGCAGGAGGGCTGCTGCTGTCAACGATGTGCATAACAACAACAACACGAACAACAACGACGAGAACAAAAGTTCATCTCCGTTCGCACCGAAAGGCTCGCCGGAAGATATCCTTCGCGTCTCTCGACAAACCTCCTTCGAAGGACTCAAAGCTGCGCGAAGAGTCGCTTTGGAGGAAAAGACGCACTCGACAGAAACTATTCACAAGGCGTTTAACGATATCGTGGAGAACTCGGTTCGATTTTTTAAGACGAAAGCGGAGGAGAATACGAACGATGCGGACGCGCAGTTCGCGCTCGGGAACGTGTATCAAACTTTAGAGATGCCAGAGAAAGCGATCGAACAGTACGAGAAAACTTTAGCGTGTTCGAATAAGACGCATTTGGACGCGTCGAATAACGTAGCGATGTTGTTGCAAGAGCGAGGGGAAATTGACAAGGCGGAGGCGTATTATTTGAACGCTTTGACGCACCATCCGGAAAGCGTGGACGTGATGTTCAACTGGGCGAGTTTGAAAGTACAGTGTCGACAAGATTTGGACGGGGCGAGAATTTTGATTAATAGGATAGTTACTTTAGAACCAAAGTTGAAGAAGCATCCGTTGGTGAAGGCGTTGGCGGGTGATGAAATCGACGACGAACCGGACGAACCGTTCGTGCCGCCGATTTAAAATGTAGTGTAGTAAAAGTAGTAGTACTAGTACAACGTAAAATAGTGCCTGAATGCCTTGGTGACATCAGTGTTATTAGTATATAAATAGTACGCGTAATTGTGGTTTTACTACTACTAGTAGTCGTTTTTTTTAAAAGCGCCGATGGTTTGATTGATACATTTTTATTTCGCTGAAGAAGAAGAAGCTTTCTCTTCTCCCTGACCTTCGTCTCCTTTAGCCGCCGCCATTGCGGCATCTGCGGGGACGTACGGTGGCGTTTCCCACCGGATTAAAGCCCAGTTTATGTCGCCGAAAAAGTCGTGACATTTGATGGTTTCCCCGCCGCCGAACGTGCCCAATCGTCTCGTCGGGTCTCTCTCCAGTAATTTAGTCACGATGTCTTTCAAGCTTTGTGAAACTTCCGGTCGCTCCGGAAACGCGAGTTGTTTATTCATGATGTTTTCAAACGTTTGCTCGCGTCTGTTTGCTTTGAAAGGCGTCGTGCCGTAGACTAATTCGTAGATGAAAATTCCAAGTTCCCACCAATCGACCGGCGCAGAGTGTCCGGCGCCGGAGAGAACTTCTGGACTCAAATACTCCTCGGTACCGACGAAAGAGTTTGTAAACGCAAACGGTTCCGCAATCAGGACTGGATTTTGCGTTCCAGATTTGAACTTTGGCGGTTTCGAGAGCGAAGCGGGTTTTTTATTGTTGTTTTTCTTTGTTTCTTTAGCAGCAGCAGCTGCAGCGGTTTCAGCGGCGGATGACGGGGAGGAACTATTTTTACCGCCGTCGGGGTTACTACTGCTCTGTTTCTTCTTTTCGGTGACGAGTGCTTGATCAATTGGTCTCCATTTCGGCATTTCGTCCTTCATGACCATGTGCGGTCGACTCGACGCCACAAAAGACAAGTCAAAATCAGTAATAACGCAGTGCCCGTTGCTTCGTAACAAAACATTTTCTGGTTTCAAATCGCGATAAACGAAGCCTAACAAGTGCAAATATTGCAACGCGAGCAACACTTCTGCGCTGTAAAACTTTGCGTGTTTCTCCGGCAAGCGTCTCCCAGGTTGCGACTGGACGTATTCGTACAATTCGCCGCCTTCGCAATAGTCCATCAAAAAGTACACGTGCGTTTCGGAATGAAACGCGGTGAACAAAGTTGCCAAGTAAGGATGGTCGCACATTTGTAAGATTGTCGACTCGGTTCGTAGACGGTGCAACTTGTTTCGTTCAATCATCTCTTGCTTCGTTAACACCTTCATGGCAAATTTTAGCGGTTTCTCCTCACCGTCGATGCTTAATTCGTTCGTTATTGTTTTTGTTGATGTATTTTCTTTCGTTTTGCTATTTGTTTCTTGCTGAGTAGTATCGTTTCCTTTTTTGAGCGTGACGAGATGGACCGATCCGACGTCGCCTTGGCCGATTCGTTGCACGGGCTTAAAATCTGCCAGCGTAAGTTGTCTTCCTGCTTCCGCTTTCGCCTTTGCTCTTCCAGCTGATGCAGCCGAGTTTACAACGGCAATCAACGCTTTCCACTCTCTTTCGCATTCGCCCATCCGGTGTGGTTTCGGACCGTTCAAACTGCCGAGTAAACCTTCCCACGGTAATTTATCCGCGGCGTCGTTGTTCGTCGCCGTGGCAATATTCGAGGCGGCTTTCTTGGAATATTCCTCTTGTTCTCTCTCTGCGGTTTCCGTTTTATCAAAAGACGCCACCGTTCTTTCCGTCCCGTCGTCATCGTACACGGTGACGTCGACTTGTACTCCGGCGAAGAATCTCACTTTGCCTTCGTCGTCTCTCACCGGCGCTAACGTAAACATGTTCCAAAATGGACGACCATTTTTCGTGTAATTTAGTAACCTGACCGTCACTTCACTCCCGGCATCGATCGCGTCTCTTATAGCTTTCACGCTGTTTTGATCGGTATCTTTTCCTTGTAAAAACCGACAGTTTCGTCCTAAAATTTCCTCTCTGGTGTATCCCGTAAACGATAAGAAACCGTCCGAGGCGAACACGATCGGGTGATCCGGCAAACTCGGATCGGTAATAACGAATGATTCTTGAATCCGCTCTAAAGTAGACGCCATATCCATCCCACTACGACTTGTTAAAGCTTGCTGATCGTCATCGAACGACTTTGAACTCTTTAAACCGGTCGCGCTCAACACCGCTTCTTCCACCTCGGTAAACGCGCCCAAATTCTGCGCGGCTAAACGCGCATCGTATCTCACGAGTAAAGGAAACCCATCGTTATCTTTCAAAACCGACGGTGCCACGTTCCCTTCCGTCTTATCCGTCACGTCTACTTGCACCCCGATGTACTTCACCACCGTCCCGTCCGCCAACTTTACCGGCGCGATTGTCAGATAGTTCCAAAACGGCGTCCCGTCTTTGCGATAGTTCAACAACCTCACCGACACTCTCTCCCCAGCTTTCACCGCGTCTCTTAACTTTTTCACGCTCTCTGGGTCCGTATCTTTCCCTTGTAAAAACCTGCAGTTGTGATGGATGATTTCCTCGGACGGATATCCAGTCATTTGCAAAAACGAATCCGAGGCGTACACGATTGGGCAATCCGGAGCAGTCGCGTCGCACACCGTGAACGTGTGTCTCAACGTCGCCAACGCTTGCGCGACGTTCTGTTTCACGTGAATAGATGCCACGCCTCCCGTACTCACTGATCCATCTTTACTCTTAAACCCGGGAACTTTATACATCTCATCTTTACTCGTTCTTGGTCGTTCCGGTGGCGTTATCTTTTCCAAAGGTTCGTTGATGTACGACGTGATGGAGGAGTAATGGTCGGGATTCGAAGTCGCTTTTGTTACTTTCACCATCTTTGTTCTTCTAAACGACGACGACGATGTGAAAGACGAGGAGACCAATTTTAAAGACGATGACTTCTTTTGCTCTCCTTTCGCTCTCTTTCGTTCGTAGGGTTGGTCTTTCTTCTTCTTCTTCTTTAGTAGTAGTAGTATTAGGATGTGTAGGTTGAGGAAGTGTAGTAGAGAAACGAGAGAGATATTATCCGACTTTATTTGGTTTAAGGGTTTTAGGGTTTACGGATTTAATACTTTGCCGTTGAGTTTGACGCGTTTGGTGGAGTATTGGCGATGTCGTTTGCGCGCGAAGTTCGACGTTTTAGAGGTGTTTCTTTTCAACGAACTCGTATAAAAGTTTGAAAGCGAATTTTCATGAATTTTGAGCCCCGAAAATCGTCCACAAATCGGCGCGTTGAGGAGACCATTTTGTATTTGTACGCGTAAGCGAGCCGCATGTAAAGTGATATAAATAAACACTAATAAATTAAAAAATGACCGGATTATAAACAGACGCCGCGATTAACATCATTACTCGTTTCTCCTGGTGAACTTTACGTTGATTGGAGTCGCTTTACGTTGATTGGAGTCAACAACGTGGGCGCTCTTATTTTGTTCGGGCTTGACGTCGTATCGTCGTCATCGCGAAGAAGTTTTTGGAAGTGCACAGCTTGTCGATGCTTCCAAAAATCATCACTGTTCCACTACAATTGCTCTGAAAAGATTCTCTCGTTTCGCTTAAACACTTCCTCGCGATTTTCAGGCACCGGAAGGTCTGCTATTCTTTGCTTTGTCACTCTAGAAATGC
>JACLAA010004742.1_pt1 | contig 20036 bp, 16 predicted proteins | sample 8027891 | NCBI WGS metagenome assembly JACLAA01 (sample SAMN15724900, study PRJNA655200) | protist metagenome | isolation source: fluorescence activated cell sorting (FACS) single amplified genomes of... | place: Spain: Blaines Bay Microbial Observatory, Mediterranean Sea | collected 2016-01-19 | reverse complement strand
CGAGCGGCGGTCGTCGTGCCGCTGGTCAAGATGGTCGGAGATACCAGTACAAAGGCGTCACAAATACGAGCCGGCAACGCGGCCTGGGCCTTATCTAGATTAGCCGACCTGCCCGGTCTGCCGCTGTCGATGGCGCGCGCCGGCGCGGGCGAGGCGCTGAAGAACGCGCTGGGGGCGCCTCGGGCGCGGCGGCGCGCCGCGGACGCCGTCACGGCGTTGGCCGCGGACGAGGGCGTCGCGCGCGAGCTGTCCGCTGCGGGCTGCGGCGCGGCGTTAGCCAGGGCTTTGGAGCGGACGTCGGCTACTTCGGACGACATGTTCTCGCTCGTGAGCGCGCTCGCGGTACGCCTGCGGTGTCCAACTCTGCGCGATGGCGTAGAGCTTCCACGTCATCGACGCGATGTTCCCAACGCAGGCCCTGGCCGAGGCCGACCCCCGCGACGCCCTGAACGAGGAGAAGCCGCCGCTAGCTGCTTTAGTGCGCGTGCTCGACCGGGGCCACGCGGAGTCGAAAAGGGAGGCGGCGCGTGCGCTGTACGCCCTTGCAACCGACAGCGCCGAGGTGCGGGAACGCCTGCTGTTCCACCACGACGCCGTGCTGCCGCTGGAACGGTTGCTCGACGCGGCCGACGCGAAGGCTAGAGTATTAGCGGCGGCCGCTCTACGTGTACTGGGCGCGCCGCCGCCGGCACCGCCACCACCTTCAGAAGAGCCAATAAAACGCAAGAAGCGCCCGTCGTTCGTCATTGTGGTTTTAGTGTTGGCCCTCGGTTTGGTCCTGAAGGGCAAGCAGCGAAGGCGGCGGCCGGTCGCGAAGAAAACAGTCGTGAGGGACAAAGGCCACGAGGACATGAGAAATGCGATGGTGAGGATAAGGGAGCTGACGCTGGAACGCGACGAGTTCAAGGCCAAAGCCGAGGCGGCGGAGTCACGGTATAAACAGCGGGAGGAGGAATTACGAACAGAACTCGCCGAGCTCCGCGAAGCGAGGCGAGCCGACGCGGCAAGTTTAGCGAGATCGCTCGCTTCCAGAGCGCGCGAGCGCAAAGAAGCGGAACGACGTTTTGAAATAGAGCACGACGCCGCCGAAGCTGCTTCTGCAGCAAATGCCGCGCGCGCGGCCGACCGCCAGCGCCACGGCCTCGCCCTGGCGAGGGAAAGGGACGCGGCCCTGCGCCAGCTGGCGGTCGTGCGGGCCGAGCTCGACGCGGCGAAGTCCCAAGCGAAGCGCGGCCTCTTTTCTTCTGAAGATGATCCGGTGCTGCCGATGGCGGCGGGCGGGTCGCTGCGAATTCGTTAGTAATTTTTACTCCTTTTGGCCTTGGTGCTTGCGGGGAGTTTTCTGGGGCGGGATGGATGGGAGGAGGGCGTGCTTGTGACCGTTGTGGCAATCAGGCGCGGTTGCAAATTTGGGTGGCGAGGTCCTTGTACTTCGCGTAGTAGTCGCCGGCGCCCTGGCTGCAGCGGCCACTGTAGCCCACAGTTTGCTTGCTCGGGTCCGGGGAGCTCGTCGTAGCCGTCTCCATCGCAGGTGACCGAGCCACTCGGGCCGAGGAACTTCGCGTCCTCGCAAGTGTCCTCCGTCGCTGCGCAATACATCGTAAGCGTATTGCCCGCGGCGATCTCGAACTCCGTGTTGCCCTTACACGCCGCCTCGCCCTCGCAGTAGCCGTGCGCGTCGACGCCCGTCGCGCCCGTCACATCGAACTCGTAGTTGGCGGCGCGCCGCCGATCACGAGCGAACGTAACAAACAACACTTACACACCGTCATGCCGGTACTTGCACGCCCTCCCCCACGTACACCTCCCCTTGAGGTGCGCGCGACACACGAGCGTCGACGGCGGCGGCCGCGCGCGCGGCACGATCGTGTGGTCCACCTTCCACCCCTCGGGCAGATGGGACGGCTGTAAACTGTCCACGAAGCACCGGCGCCATTCTATTTCAAAAGCGAGGATTTTCGCCGCGAGTTCGCCGTTGTTCGCCTCGCGCGTAATTCGCCGCAGGCACCGCGCTTCCAGGGAATCGTCGTCGACGGACACTTTCGAGCGCACCTTCGGCGGCGGCTTCATCGCAGCAATATCTGCAAGCGACCGGCCCGGATACGCCTTTGATACGATCTCCCTCAGATGCTCGCGCCGCGCGGCCGGGATCCGTCCCTCGTCCCGAACCAGAGTCTTCGCCGCCCCCATCGCTTTTAACCGCAAGGCCGCCTCCTCATCTACTCTTGGTGGAGACGCCGGCCCGAGCGCCGCTTCAAGAGAGCGGGTTCGTCGGTGGTACGCCGGCTCGACGAGATCCCTGCACCGCAGACACAGCGCCACCACATCATGCGACGCGTGCTGCTTGAAGGCCGCGGGGAAGCAGCGCCGAAACCGGTACGGCACGACGTAGAACCGCGTCAGGTGCTGCGTATTCCCGCACCCGACGCACTCATTTTTCCGCGGCGCCGTGAGGCAGCGGTCGTCGTCCACAATGTCCGGGTCGTAGTCGAGCACAACCCGCCCGTCCGCGTCGCGCTCACCGAGCCCGCGGTCGCAGTACCAGTCGGCCTTGCCCTTCGCTACCAAACCGAGGAGGCGGCCGCTTTTCGACACTAACGGAATGTTGTCGTAATGATGACTTTTGGCGTGCTCGGCGTGCCAGGCCTCGTAGCGTTGTCGTCGTTCTCGCTTGTGGCGGGCGCGCGCGTCGTTTTGTGTTGTTGATTTCGGCCGCGGCTTCGCTTGGGGAGGGGCGGGCGCCGCGCGGAGCCTCTCGCCCAGAGGCCGACCGCCACTGAGGCCGACCGCCACTTGATAAGATGCGATGGCGTCGCCGGCGGCGTACTCGATCTGCGGAAGCGTCAGTTCCGACGCCCAGTCGCTCCGCCGCACACCTATCTCGTTTTTGTGCGGCAAGGTACACGAGGGAGCGAACTCGGCCGCGAGCGACGCCAGACCCGCGTCGCGCTTAGTAGAGAGCGTCCTCAAGTCGACCTTCCGGCCACAGGCGCAGCCGAGATCCCTCAAAACGAGCTGGCAGTCCTCGCGAATGCCCACGCCGACGCAGATGGAACGCTTCAGCCGTAGCGTCGTTTTAGGCGGCAGGCACGTCGCAGAGCCCACTCTGATGACAACGCAGGCATGCTTCGACGCGATTTGTAGTACCGCGCAGCGCGGCTTCCGTCGCGGCGGCCACTCTACATCCAAACCGACCACGTCGCCCGTCAAATGGTCGACCACGGCGTCCGCATCTTCCGCGTCGACGACGTAGACGGCGCAGCCGTCGACTCGACAGACCGGTCGTCGTTTGTTCTTGCGTCGACGCAGCCAGAGGTACAGCGCGCCGGCGGCAGCGGCGGTGGCGAGGTGTGCTCTGGTCACACGCATGGTTGCGTCGCCGCGGCGTGCGTCGTGGTCAAGCGCCTCGCGTTACACGCATGGCATGTATCGCTGGAGCACGAATATGGAGTAATATCGGTCAGCGTCACGGCTGCGCCGCACTACGGCCGGAGAGCAGCCTGCACTGGAGGTATACCAGTGCAACTAAATCGCCGTGCGCAACCCTGGCTAGCCGCAGCGATTGAAAAGCACAGTCTCGACATACGCCGGAACGCGATGCTTACGCGTAACCTCGTCCTTGCGCACGCCGTCGCGGCGGCGGCAGCGCTCTGCCCATCAAGACCATTGCATGCCAAGTTTCGAGCGCCGCGCATCATCCATGCTGCGGCGGCCGGTGGCGACGAGGACGACCTGGCCGCGCTAGACGCGGCCGCAAAGGCGGCGCAGTCGAGCGCCGACGCCCGAACCGCGGACGCGGCCGCCGCGCCGCCGTTAGACAATGACGACCCGTTCTGGGACGCCGTCGCGGACGCGAGAATTGTCGAGGGCGGCGGCGCGAGCTATAACCGCGGCAGGGTCGTCGACGCGGCGCGGGCGGACGCGGACGCCGCGCGGGCGCGGGGCGTCGCCGACTTGGCGCGGGCCGGCGAGCTCCGGTGGGCCCAGGACGCGGACCGCGTCGCCCTGTTCCTGCCCGTCGCGGAGGACACGAAGGCGCGCTCTATTACCGTGGACGTGACGCCGCGCGCGCTGTCGCTGTCCGTGGACGGCTCTCCGGTCCTGGACCGGGCGCCGCTGCGCCACGGCGTCGACGGCGAGGGCTCGTCCTGGACCCTCGAGGACGTCGCGTCGCGGTGTCTCGTCCTGGAACTGCCAAAGCTCGACGACGCGATCGTCTGGGCCTCATTGTTGGACGGCCGGTCGCGGGAGGAGATCGAGGACGAGCTGGCGATGCAGTTCGGGCGGGAGATGGAGGAGTAAAATAGTTGTGTCGTTATTATGCGCTTGTTTATGGTGTTTCGTGGGCGCGGAGCGCGGCTCGCGCCGAGTCTCGTAGGGTTTGCCCAATCCCCACTGCGAGCGGGTGCGCGGCTCCAAGCACGCGGCGCGCGATTCGGGTCGTGTCCTCGAGCATAGTCACTGCCTCGTTGAGATCATCGAGCGTGGCAGCTGGGTCCTCGAAGAGCACCCGCCCATAAATTTCCCTCAAACTGAGCGTGATCCCATTATTCTCGCCGAGAACGCGTCGCGCCACGGGGACCGTTTTACGCAAATGCGACCTGGCGTTAGCGTAGCGCTTTAGACTAACAAGAAGAACCGCGTAATTGTTGGCTTCCAAGAGGGTGTTTGTATGTCCTTCGCCAAAAATCTTCAAAGTCCTAGTGTATACCTCTCTCCGCATGCGCAAGGCCTGCTCGTATTGTCCAAGGTTTCCGTACGTGCTCGGAAGATTGCTCTGCACGACGAGCATGCTGCGTTCTGTTGCGCCAAAGCGCCGCTTCGTAGACAACTCGGCCTCTTGCACGGTCAACGTCGGCAGCGAGCTCTCACTCTCCGGCCGGAAACCGAACCGCTTCCGCGCCGCCGCGCGCCGTGTCATCGCCGAGAAGCGCCTCTCGACCGTCGACTCGGACCCGTCCCAGTCATCGCGGAAGGAGGACTAGTCACATGCGCACCGTAATCTAGATAGCGAGCTCCTTACTAGCCACTAGCGTCCTAGCCCTCGTACTTGTCGAAGACCAAACAGGCATTGGTGCCGCCGAAGCCGAACGAGTTCGACATGACCCGCGACACGGGGCCCTCCTTCCGCGCCGTGAGGATCGGCAGCCCCTCGGCCTCGTCCACCAGATTGACGATGTTCGCCGACTCGGCCAGGAAGCCTCGGTCCATCATGAGCAGCGAGTAAATGGCCTCGTGCACGCCCGCGACGGACAGAGCGTGGCCCGACAGCGACTTCGTGGAACCGATGTTCGGGATGTAGTCAAATTCTTCGGTGAACAAGTCCTTGATCGCGCCGAGCTCCGCGACGTCGCCGACCGGCGTGGACGTGCCGTGCGTGTTGATGTAGTCCACTTTTTTGTCACCGCCGAGCCGATTGGCCATGGCGATCGCTTCTCTCATGGCGCGCTTGCCGCCTTCTCCTGAGGGTGCCACCATATCATATCCATCTGAAGTGGCGGAGTACCCTACGAGCTCCGCATAAATCTTCGCCCCCCGCGCCTTCGCGTGTTCCAGCTCCTCGACAATCACAACCCCACCACCCGCGGCGATGACGAAGCCGTCGCGATCCTTATCAAAAGCTCTCGACGCGTGCGTCGGGTCGTCGTTGTATTTGCTCGAGAGGGCGCCCATGCCTGCGGGGCGTCGTGCGTTTGCGTCGCGTCGACGGCGTCGCGGCGTGGTGCCCTCTCCTGCGCGCCGTCACTGCGATAGCGTCGCGCGATGCCCAGGACACAGAAACGCACCGTCGAACATAATGGTAGACCCCCAGTTCTCCAATTCACCAGAGCCGCAGAACATGACGTCGTGCTTGCCCAGCTGGATCTGCTCCATGCCCATCCCAATGCTGTGGGCACCGGTGGAGCAAGCACTCGACACCGAGTAGCTCAAACCTTGCAATTTGAACGCCGTCGCTAAAACAGCGGAGACCGTAGAGCCCATGGTCCGCGTCACGCGGTAGGGGCCGATCTTCTTGAGCTTGCCCATTGCCACAGCATCAAGCGTTTCCCCTACATCGGGTATGGACGTACCACCCTGCCCTAAGATGCCGCCCGCTCGCGGGTTGTTCTGGTACGCTTCTTTGGGTAATTTCGCGTCCTCGATGGCGTCGTGCATGGACAGAAACGCGTACTTCGCGTTGTCGCCCATGAACCGCGCGGATTTGCGGTCGATAATTTTACCAATGGTTTCCTTGTCGTTTAAATCTAATTCGGGCCGTCCCGCGACCTGGGACTTCATGCCGATCTCGGCGTACTTGGGCATGTGCTTGATGCCGGACCGCGCGTGGTAGAGGCTGTCGGCGACGTCGTCGAGCGTGTTGCCGAGGCAGGACACGATGCCCATGCCCGTGATCACGACGCGCTTGAGCTGGGGCTCCAAGGTCTCGAGCTGCGACGCCATCTGCAGCGTCGACCGCCGCGGGCCCCGCGCGCTCGGCTTGTGGAGCTGCCTTGATGTGGGCACAAGCGCCATGACGCCCGCCGCGCAGGCGATCTGGCGCAGTATCCGACCCATGGTGGTGCAATCGCTTCCAACAAGCCTCGCTGCGCCCCTGGAGTTGCACCGGATGGACCTTTTTAGCGTCCTTTAAGTTCGACGCACGCAATCCCTCGCCTCTGCGACCCCGGCGTTTCGCGCCAAAAATACCCGTGGTGTCCTTCATGGAGTACTCCCCTTGCCGCTCAGACGGATAGCCGGGCTTCGCGGCGCCCCTGCGCCTGAGCTCTCAGTCACTTTTTGCTCTGCAGCCGAGCTGTGTTGCCCTATCTAGTTCGCCTTGCAGCCACTGCAAACGACGCAGAACGCATCTATTAACAGCGCTCGCAGCGAACCACGGCACCACCGCACGATCGACGCGAAGCAACGTGCCGATAGCAGCACAAACGCAGCTCTGCACAAGCAAGCAGCAAGCCACGGGCCGCGACAGAACGCGCCGAGAGCCCGAAACAACTCATCACAAGCAAGCATACCACCATGAACGCCGCCGAGGTGAAATCCGCAGTCTTTGCAAGTGTGGGATGCCTCGTCGGCATGCTCGCCGTGCACGAGGCGAACAAGTTCGCCTACGAGAAGTACGAATATAAGGTCGGCTGCCCGCCGAGCGGTCCCCTCGCGTGCCTACTCTTCTGCATGCCGACGGCGCCCGCCTCGCAGCCGAAGACCGTGATCATCAGCCACGCCATCGCCGTGCTGAGCGCGCTGTGTGCGGTCGCGGTGCACGACTTCATCCCCGTGGTCGACGTGCCCAAGCCCGTCGTCGGGCTCGTGCTGTCGATCCTCGCGATGAAGCTCGCCAAGGCGATCAATCCTCCCGCGGCGGCCTACGCGGCGGCGCTGTCGGGCTCCGGCACGACGTTTGGAGCGGTCCTCACGGGGCCGGGCACGCTGGGAGCCGTGGTATTGATTGTCGTCCAGCAGGTCTACTTCAAGCTCACGGACGCGCTCTCCGGGACGAAGGCGAAGAAGGCCTAGTCATGCCCTCGGGATTGTACATAGCTCCCCCTAAGATTCACATAGACGTCGCGTCGACGACGGCATTCGGGGCTCGCTCGCTCGCCGTCGAGCAGTCTTCGACGGCGTGCACAGGGACACGCTGGACGGAGTCGACGCCCGCGGGGCGCGGGCCCGGATAGATCAGGCCGCCGCGTCGACGGCGTGGGGCAAGAAGCCGTCGACGCGGGACCCCCGACGAGACTCACGAGAGAAACTACTAGACGTTAAAGCGGAACAGCATGACGTCCCCATCCTTGACGACGTACTCCTTGCCCTCGCTCCGCATCAACCCGGCCTCCTTCGCCGCCTTCTCGTCGCCCGCGTCGACGAGGGCCTCATACCCTACAGTCTCGGCCTTGATGAAGCCCCTCTCAAAATCGCCGTGGATCACGCCCGCGGCCTGGGGCGCGAGCCAGCCCTCGCGAATCGTCCAGGCCCTGCTTTCGGTGGGCCCCGACGTGTAGTAGGTGATCAATCCTAAAGTGTCGTAGGCCGTCCGCACCAACGCCCTTAGACCGCAGCTCTCCAGCGTGACACCGAGAGCGTCTAAAAACTCGTCCCGGTCCTCTGAATCCAGACTCACAAGTTCGGACTCGACCTGCGCGCTCACGACCACTACACTTTCACCTCCAGATCGCTTCTTGATGGCCTCGACGAAGGCATTGCCCTCCGCCAAATCCTCGTCCGCCACATTACAAGCGTAGATGACGGGTTTTATGGTCAACAGATTCAGGCCCTTCACGGCCTCTAGCTCTTTCTCGGACAGGTCGACGTCTCTCGCTTGTTTGCCTTCGTCGAGGGCCGCTTGCAATTTCGTGAGCGCGTCCATCTCTTCCGGCGGCGCCTTGCCCGTCTTCTTGTCCTTGCCCGCGCGCTCCATGCGTTTCTCGACCTGTTGCAGGTCGGCTAACGCGAGCTCCAGTTCGATCACTTCGACGTCGCGGACCGGGTCGATCGAGGCATCCACATGAATGACGTCGTCGTTCTCGAAGCACCGCACCATGTGCACGATGGCGTCGCATTCTCTGATGTTGGCGAGGAATTGATTTCCCAGGCCCTCGCCCTTCGAGGCGCCCTTGACCAAACCAGCAATATCAACAAACTCCAGCGACGTCGGCACCGTTTTTTCAGATGAATTGATCTCCGAGAGTTTACTAAGGCGCTCGTCCGGGACACTCACCACGCCGACGTTCGGCTCGATGGTGCAAAAAGGATAATTCGCGGCCTCGGCGTTGACGTCGCCCGTCAATGCGTTGAATAAGGTACTTTTGCCCACGTTGGGGAGGCCGACGATGCCGGTTTTTAATCCCATTGAAATGACGCGTCGTCTGGCGTGCACGCGGGGCAGACCGCGCTGCAGTGCTCTCGCTAGCGCTAGCATCGTCACAAGGCTCACTTGGCAGCGCATGAGTGCTGCTCTTGGTGGCTGCTGACAAAATCAGTGTGTGCCGAAGCTTGGCACTATGCAGCAACGATCTTACGGTATGTATTTGTCGCGCAATGCTTGATTGTAGTTGAGTGACGGTGCTTTTAAGTGGCTTTATTACGCTAGCAAATTTTTTTATGCGTCGATGAATCGGCGACGCGCGGTGCCCACTAGCCCAAGCAAGCAAGTAGGGAACTACTACAAGTTAAACCGAGCCGGCGTCCATGCCTCAACGTACGCCGGCGCGTCGACGTCGCCGCCGGCGACGAGCCCCGCCACCCGCTTAGCCGTGATGCCCGCGTCGCGCCAGCCGTTGAAGCCGTGGCCCGCGTTCAGGAACAGGCCCGGCGCTATTTGTCCAACAATAGGCAGTCCGTCCGGAGTTAGCGGTCGATCGCCGTGCCAGACCTCACAGTCAACGAAGTCGCACCACTCCGACGCGTCGGGCACGGCGTGCGCGATCAGGCTCTTCAGGCGCGTCTCGAGTGCCTCGGTGGGAGGCGTCTTGCGAAGCGGTACGAACTCGCCGTAGCATGTGAAGCGAACCCTATCGTCATCGAGGCGCGTACAATAAAGGTGCTCCGGGTCAACGAAAAACGACGCCGCCGGGGCGCGCTCGGGATGCGTCACGGTCGCCGTGATCGAGTAGCCCCGCAGCGGGTGGATCGGCACGTAGAACGGCAGCAGCGACGCCGTGCGGGCTCCCGAGCAGAGGACGACGGCGTCGGCGTCGACGCGAGCCCCGTCAACAGTGACTCCTCCGCCATCGACGGCCTCTGCGGGCGCGTTGGTCCAGACGTGAAGGCCCCGCGCCTTGCAGTCTTCGGCGAGCGCTCTCGTGTACAGCGCGGAGTCGCCCAGGGCGTCGCCGGCGTCAGACGAGACCACGGCGCCGCCCGCACTGCGGACCTCGCCGCCGGCGATGCGCACGTGCTCGATGCCGAGCGCCGCCGCGCGCTCGAGCAGATAGGTCTGCGCGTCGGCGTGCGCCGCCCGCCAGTCGTAGTCCGACGGGTTCGAACAGCGCGCCAGCGCGAGCGCCCAGCGGTAGAACGCGGCGTCGGTGGCGCAGCCAGAGTGAATAAACACATTCTTCGCGTGGCCAGGATCCCGGCCGAGCAGCTTCAGCGTCCGCCAGAGCGTGGCGGGCTCACACGGCGTCGTGCCGCGAAGGCTCTTCCATAGCGTGCCCGCGTTGCCGAACGTCGCCGACGAGACACCAGCGACCTCCGGAGCAGCTTCAAGCAGCGTGACGCGGCAGCCGCGCCTCAAGAGCTCGTCGGCGGTCGACACGCCGACGACGCCGCCGCCCACGACGGCCACGTGCAGCGACCGCTGCCCGCGCGCCGCGCCGAGCACCCTGGCGCCGCGCCGCCCGCGCAATCCGAGCACCGCCCGCCGCATCGTTGCGGCGTCGCGTCGTCGCCAGCGGTAAGCATTAATCTGTCTTCGCCTTCTCACTTAACCAAGCGGACCGCACGACCGTGCACCACAGGAACGCCGGCACGAACGGCGCAAATACTAAATATAAGCCCTTGACCGCTTCGACGCCCATCCCGAATTCCAGCCCCGCGAACAGCGCGCCGAGCGCCAAAAAAAAGCTGTACATACCTAGTATAAAGTCGTAGTTGATGCCTTCCGCCGGCGCGAGGAGGCCCATGGTGGCGCGGCGCGCTGCGAGGAGCGCTGCGGGCGTGTCTGTGTGCTGCGCGTCGCAGCGATGGCGTCTGTATCGCAAAAAAACGCGACGCGATGAAAACCGAGCTAGCGGCATGTAAGACACTAGCAGTGTCCTTCCACCGTTTCCGGCGCGCGTCGAGCCGTCGGCGGGCCGGGCAGAGGTGCTAGAGGCGCCTCGACGCCCCTGGCACCACGGGGGTTGGAACCTACTAGCCTGCCTAACGAGCGCTGTCTGGACGGCCGTAAAAGCCCCGCAGCCGAGCCCCACGCGCACGCGCGGGCGCCGAAGGTGTTCCACAGCGGCCCACCCTTCCACGCGGCCCGCGGCCAGCGCGTGAAAAGCAGCCCCGCGGCGTTCCCAGTTACCCAGGGGCAGCCCCCCAGGGAAGCGCTTCGCGATGCAGATCTTCGTCAAGACCCTCACGGGCAAGACCATTACGTTGGACGTCGAGCCGAGCGACACTATTGATAATGTCAAACAAAAAATCCAGGACAAGGAGGGCATCCCGCCCGACCAGCAGCGGCTCATCTTCGCCGGGAAGCAATTGGAGGACGGTAGGACGTTGTCCGACTACAACATCCAGAAGGAATCGACGCTCCACTTAGTTTTAAGATTAAGAGGCGGCATGGACGAGGACGAGGAGGGCAGTGACGAAGGGTCGGAAAGTGAAAGTGAATCGGAAGAGGAGGAAGACACCGGTGCTGACTCAGTGTCTGGTTCTCACGTTTTCTGAACTTCAAGTTCGCGTCGATGGCGTCGGCGCGATGCCACGTTGCGTCGATGGCGTCGTCATGATCACATGAGTGAACGGAGACGGTTTCGCGACGGCGTCCGTGCCACACAGGCTTGACCGAGAACCAGAACCGCTTGTTGTACCTCGTGTCGTTGTACACGCACAAGGCCGAGTCCCACGACGACAAGGACGAGTGGATCCGCAAACCCGCTTTACTTGTATTGATCTATGAAGGCGTCGTGGCCAACGTCCTGGACTACGACTACGCGCCCGCTTCGGAACTCATCGAGAATAGGAGGATCTACCTCAACATCAGCCAGGAGGGCAAGTCCGACGTCGAGTTCCTCCGGGAAGAAGAGCTCCTGAACGGCCTGCAGATCGCGACCAAAGGTGCTGACTCAGCGTGGTTTCCTTCCATTTCTCAACTTGAACTTCGCGTCGATGGCGTCGACGCGACGGCACGCCACCGCGACGCCGTCGACGCGGCCGCATGAGAGTCGACGCGCCTCGCGAGCGCCGCGTCGCGACGCTTTCGTAAACACGCAGGCTTCAAGCCCATGACCTGCTACCAGATCTCGGAGAAGGGCCTCGAACTCGTCAAGCGCATCAGCCAGAAGGAGAAGGAGGCGACGCACGAGTTCGTCTACGCGAAGGGTACGAGGGAGCTGCTGTCGGTGCGATCTCGGCGTCCCGCGGTGCTGCGGTGCCTTCACGCCATCGACGCGACTCGTTTCCATCAGACGAGGTCGCGGGTGGTTTCTTTTTTGATTTCGGGGCCGTTCGGACGGAGTCGAGCGGCCGTGTCGTGATTGTTTGTATCAACGCAGGCTGAATGGGATGGAGCTTCGTATTACCTTACGAGTGCGTCGGGCTATCGCAGAGAATCGACGATCACGTCGACGGAGGACGTCTCCTACGTGTCCTCGGCCTACGTGCCGCAGTGCCTGAGGTACGGCGGCCGACCTACTCTCAGTAACGCGCATCGCGCCCACGAATCGGCCGTAAACACGGACTCCATCCGAGACGAGTTAGATGAGGTCATCACTTTGAATTCAGTATCTATTATTGTAGCAGAATATATCCCGTTCGGAGCGAACCAAATAGTTCAACTGAATTCGAATGTTGGGAGTACGGAACGGGTCCAAGGGGGATTTATTTCCCCAGCGGTGGACGAGGACAGTTCCGGAACGTCGATGGAGATGTCGCCGGAGATGACGGCGGTGGACATCCTGGATTATACATTAACAAATCATATCAACTTCGAGGCCGAGATTCGCTTCGCGGAGGATAGCGGCGTGGTCCAGGTCGAGACGTTTGGCGTGTCCTTGAATGCGGAGGGCACGTGCTTCTACGGCATGCAGGTCGAGGCCGTGATGGACCGGATCAAGGACAACATTTCCTTGGATCATCTGGCTCGACTTTTAGTGGACGTGCAGCAAGATTCAAGTTCGATCGTCGATTCCATCATCTCGCAGTACCAGCGCGATCTGCTGGACTTGATCTTCCTGGGCGACGCGCCCAATAGAAACAAGGTGAATCTTATAATAGCCAACGAGATCACGCCCCACCTGACGGCCGAGGAGTACATGGACAAGGGCGAGTACGAGAACGAGCTGAAGCAGGTCATCGGCGACACGAAAGCGGCCTACGACATCTCGGAACACGACACTTTGGTCTTTGGGTCGTATGGCTTGCTCGTGGCGGGGCCCAACAGTAGACACCACGAACCGTTGTTGTGCGCCTACCTCCAGTTCATCACCATCGACATCTTCATGCAGAACTATTTTGCGAGATTGTGGATCCTGAGTGACGATATGCAGAAGACGAATCTGATCATCGAGGGTTCAAATAAAGATCCTACCGCTCTAGATAGGATCCGCTACCGCATCTGCAAGATCGCCGAGGACATCATCAAGCTCGAGGAGATGCTCGGCTATTTGCTGGAAGCGCTGGATGTGATTGAGATCCCGCCCGAGCCGCCGGAGCAGGCAGGGCGATCTTTATATGAGAGACTGGAGATCTCCGGCATGCGGTCTCAACTCCTACGAAGAACTACCGATTTGAAGAAGAACGTGGGCGGCGCCAGTCGCTACCTCGAAGTCCTGAGAGAGATGACGGGAATAGTAGCCGAAGACCGCGCCTACAACTTACAAAGGCAGCTCGAGACGCACGCGAAGAAGAACCTGGAATTACAAGAAAACAGCAAGCAAACGAGAATTCAGTTAACATTGATGCTCTTCGTCTTCAGCGCGCTCATGGCGTGGGGCTTTTTAGATAGATTGACGGGCAACAGCTGGACGGTCATGAACACGGAGTGGGCCAACTCGTTATTGAATATTATTCCGACGGTCCCGTTCGCGTGGTTCGGCGTTTCTCTCGTTGTCTGGGTCCTGATCGCCTTTATATTGTATCAGTATTCGCAGTACTTGCAGCGAAAGTCGACGGGCGTGACTACTGTCAAGATTCGGTTCGACAAGAAGGTCTTCGTGGACAAAGTCTACGAGTTGATCAGTACGAAAGCGCGAACGTATGAAGATAGATCCATCAGCACATTGGGATACGAGGTCGCGACGTTCACCTATCCAGAATACGACTGGGGGCCCAATAATGGTGTCCCTCAAATCGTCCTCGAGTTCGACGTCACGAACTCGTATTTGTTGACGGCGCAGATCACGTACAACCGGCGCGAGGCGAACAACAAAATTCTGGCCTTTAATAGTCGCGATCTCCAACAACGGTTGATTGATGAGTTCAACGACATGAAAATATGGGATGCTGCCGGCGAAGACCACAGCGCGATGGCCCTGGCTATTGATAGAAGAAGGGCGCTCGAGGACGAGGAGGAGGCCGAGGAGGCCGAGGAGTAGGGAAGGGGGCGTAAGTGCTCTTTAGAGATCCCGTCGATGGCGTGGGGGGTCGCCCACACCTCGGGGTACCACCGCGGCGGCGCCGGGCAAGGCTGGAGTATCCATCGGTAAAAAAAAAAGTCGGTCGATCATGAATGTAACCCGCCATTATACTTGACCCCAATCGTGCCGTCGCTGATAGGCACAGAAAAAATTTCCCGAGCCCCGTTTCAAACGCCTTTCCCCCATGACGACGCTCGCGCAGCATGCGGGATTTTTTGGAGAGTGGTCAAGTCGGTCGATCATAAATGTAATACCGGTTCCTATGTCCTGTGTAATAGTGGTGTCGCTGATATATTTTAGGGTTTAATCCCGGCTCGTTTTAAATACCTTTCCCCCATGACGACGCTCGCGCAGCATGCGGGATTTTTTGGAGAGTGGTCAAGTCGGTCGATCATAAATGTAATAACGGTTCCTATGTCCGGTGGAATACCCCCGATCGCTGATAGACGCAGCTTTAATCCCCCGAGCCGTTTTACATACCTTACCTTACCCCTGTTAGTGACCGCGAGACGGGGCCGACGCCGTCGTCGCGAGACGAGAGAAGACTCGACTGGGTTGTAGTGTGCATACTTACGACGTCGGACAACGACAGGGCTGGGAGAGGGGAGGGGACTATAGAATGGGACTACTGGCCCGCCTGCGCGAGCTCGGAACGGAGCTCGGCGAGGTCCGCGTCGACCATCTCCTCGGCGAGCGCCTTGAAGGTGACCTTGGGCGCCCAGCCCAGGAGCTTCTTGGCCTTCGAGCAGTCGCCGACCAATAAATCGACCTCCGTCGGCCGGAAGTACTTGGGGTCGACCTTGACGAGGACGCGGCTCGGGTCCTTCGCGTCGACGCCGATCTCGTCGACGGACCCGGCCGCGCCCTTCCACTGGACCGTGATGCCGACGCGCGCGAAGGCGACCTCGCAGAACTCCTTGACCGAGTGGCACTCGCCCGTGCTGAGCACGTAGTCGTCGGGCTCGTCGCGCTGGACCATGAGCCACATGCCCTCGACGTAGTCGCGCGCGTGGCCCCAGTCGCGCTTCGCGTCGAGGTTGCCCAAATATAAGGTCTTCATCTTGCCCTGGCTGATGCGCGCGACCGCTCTGGTAATTTTGCGCGTCACGAACGTCGGGCCGCGGCGCGGCGACTCGTGGTTGAAGAGGATGCCGTTCGTGAGGTGCATGCCGTAGGCCTCTCTGTAGTTGATGAGCATCCAGTAGGCGTACTGCTTGGCCACGCCGTAGGGCGACCGCGGGTAGAAGGGCGTCGTTTCTCTCTGCGGGATTTCTTGCACTTTGCCGTAGAGCTCCGAGGTGGAGGCTTGGTACAATCTGGTTGCCTTTTCCAGGCCTGCCGACCGAATGGCGTTGAGCAGGCGCAAGGTGCCGACACCATCCGCTTCGGCCGTGTACTCGCTCATCTCGAACGAGACCTTGACGTGCGACATGGCGCCTAGGTTATACACTTCCGCCGGTCTAACCGTAGAAATGATGTGGAAGAGGTTCGACGAGTCGGTGAGGTCGCCGTAGTGGAGGAACAACTTCACATCAGTGTCGTGCTTGTCCCGGTACAGGTGCTCGATGCGGCCCGTGTTGAACGACGAGCTCCTCCGAATAATACCGTGGACCGTGTAGCCCTTGCCCAGCAAGAACTCGGCCAAATACGAGCCGTCCTGGCCCGTGATGCCCGTGATCAGGGCTACTTTCGGGTTGGCCGCTATTTCTAACGCCTTGTGCGCGCCGGGCGGGGGCGTCGTCATCGCGCCTGCGTGTGCGATGGTCGGCGGTTCTGCGTCGGCGTCGTACGGCTCACGTAGGCACGTTTTCGATCGGGCTTTCCCGTCGGCCTCCGTCGGCGGGCGTCTCTCGGCCGCGTTTCGCTGCGAGGTTGCGGCAGCACGTGCGAAATGAACGATGATCGACGCTGCGAGTCACTGCTGATCTGTTTATTGCAGCGCAGGCAGCCTAGAAATATTCACAACACGATGACACGATTGCTAGTGTGTCTTTGACGCTAGCTGCTTGCGGAAGGCTGAAACGACTCGACTCGGCAGGAAAGGAGGAGGTGCCACTCTGAAAACTGGGAGTCGCCACGAACCCGGCCCGCAGGCAACAAGCCCGCGCCGCGCGGTCCTCGGAGCATCCGCACAACGCTGGCTCGCAATCCTGGCTCGTCGGACGGAGTGAACCCGGGTATCACTCGCCCCGACGACCGCTCTTGACCGGTCCTCAGGGGTGCGGGTTCGGACGCCTTTGTGGGCGCTGGCTCTCGCGTTGCGCTGTCGACGCGAGCAAAGGAGCTGCTTCCGCCTCGCACCGCGCGCGATTCTGCAGTGCCGCGGCGGCACTGATGGCGTTTCCGTAGCGTTTGGGCAGCGTTGCGGCGCGCAGCGGGCTGCCCAGCGGGCTGCCCCAAAAACACTTTTACCTAGTCTTGCGAGTTTGTGGCCCACGTCCGTGTTGGCGGCGATACTCTTGCTCGACAGTCAGAAACACTTTCAAAGCGTAGCGCAGCAATAATGGGCGCCGGCGCCAGCGTCGACGAGGTTACCATCGATGGCGAGCTCGCGAAGGTGCTGAGCGCGTCCGACGGCGACCTCGCCGCCGCCGCCGAGAAGGTCAATCGTGAGATCGTGCGCGTGAGCCCCCACCAAATGGGCAATCTCTGTGGCGGCGCGGCGACCGTTGCCCCGACTAACATCTTTACGGCGGGCGACCTCGATGACATCTCGCACCAGCTCGAGCTCTTCTTCGAACGCGTCGTGCCGCGGACGCCGCGCGGGACCCTCGACGTGGACCGCTGCGAGCGAAAGGCGGTTCGCGATGCTGTGGCCCACGCCAACGCCAACGTCGCGAAGCGCTACGACGAAGCGTTCCACGCGTACGAGCTGCGGAACGGCAAGGCACTACCAGTAGCCGAGAAATTTCGCGAGACGTGCGCTACGCTCACGAAAGAATTCTCGCCGACCCAGCCGCCGCGTTGCGCGCTTCCTCCCGGCTCCGATGTCGAGTTATTAATAAAACTGGCGAGCGAAAACGGTGAGGCCCTGCATGCAACACTCCGGGAGCCGATTCTGAAGGGAGGTGGTGCATATCATCCCGGACCGCAAAAGAAGGCGCAGCGCATCGGAGAGAAGGCAAGGTCGGACTACGGAGGGGACGTTGCGCGCGTTGTAGACGTGGAGCGCGCGACCGGCGTCTTCGATTCGCTGGACGCTCTTAATTCGACACTCTTGCTGCTGCGCCGCCTGACGAGCAAAGGGCAGCTGTCTATTCGACGCTGCAAGGACGCGTTCTTCGCACACAAGCATCCATCGGGCTACCGGGACGTCAAGCTGTTTGTGGAGGTGTCAGGCACTGGGTTCATTGGGGAACTCCAGCTGAACCTGCGTCGGATTCTCCAAATCAAAGACGTCGCACATAAAATTTACGACGTCGAACGAGCGCTCGACGACGAAGAAGTACTTCGACGCGCCATTGTCGGGCTCGACATTGAGAGCGAACAGGTCCTGCGCCTGGTGACGGCTGATGGCCCAGTTCTCGATGCGTTTGGCTCCATCGACGCGCTCGAGACGGCGCTTACGAAGGCGCTGCCTCGCGGTTGCGAGGTTGCAAACGTCTACGTCGGGACGGGCCACGCGAACGTCTGCCTCGGCGTCACGGATGCGAAGGCACTCGCCGAGCTTCGTGACGACGTCGTGCTAAATTCCAAGTTCGAAGATGTGCTAAACAAGCAGATTTCTTCCGGACGCGTTCGCGTCGACCGCGGCGCGTTCATGGAGTGTTACGCGCGGACCATGATGCGGTTTGGGAAATTGACACCACACCAGCGCGAGAAGCTCGAGGCCGTGCGAAACGCGCCGGTTGCGGTGCTCCTGGCGCCGGCGGGCGGAGGCAAGACGTTCGTGGCAATTCAGCGCGTTGTGGAGGTGTTGCGTCCCAATGCGACCGTGCTTTTTGTCGCGCGAAACGAAGCGCTGGCGCTCTTTTTCTGCAAGTGGCTCGTCGTCGCGTCGCGAAAGTCTGCCGAACACGTCGTCGAACGTGTTCACGTGCTTGTGGCGCCATTTTCGAGCGGACCACGGCGCGTCCACGTCGAAACGGCTGGCGGTCGACGGCGGCTCGTGTTCGGGGATTCGCGTGTCGACCCCACGACATACGCGCTTGTCGTCGTCGACGAGGCGCACCACCTCGTGGGCGACTCGTCGCTTCGCTCGGAGCTCGCGGAGCTTGGTGCTGCCGAATCAAGCCTCTTGTTCCTCGGCGACGCGTCGCAGGCGACGGCATCGATGCAAAGTCCGGAGGAGATCGCGCGCTCACTCGTGAAATTACCATTATTTAGCAGAATTGTTGTCGCGACGCTCTCGGAAGTGGTCCGCTCGACGAAGCGAATCGTCGCGGGCGCCGCCGCGTTCCAGCTGGAGGCCGGGCGCAAGGCGGAGACGTCGACGCACACGGCGTCGACCGGCCCGCCGCTCGTGGCGAGGATTTTTACGACGTCTGAAGGCGACGATGCGGGCGAGACCTATGCGCGCGAAGTTGTCGAAGCAATTGCGGCCATCCGGCGCCAGCTCGTGGATTTGGAGGACCTGGATGACCGCGTGGCGGTTGTTGGGCCCGACAACGCGTTTGTCGAGTGGCTTCGAGAGCCGTTGGCGCGTGGCCTTGATGGTAGCTTCGAACTGGTCGACGCGGCGACGGCGAGCGCGGCGCTCCCTCGCGGCGAGACCGAAGCGCGCGACGGCAGTAAGGCCTGGCTCGTCGTCGACAGCGTCGAGAACATGGACGGTTTGGAACGACTTGTTGTGATTTGTGTCGGGCTGGACCAGGTCATTGATCGCGGCGACGGCGTGTCGGAGACGCGGTCTCTGCTGTATCGCGCGATGACGCGCGCGCAGCTCGCGGTTGCTGTCGTGAATGAAGCGTTGCCGGGCGGGTGGCTCGAGTTTCTCGGGCGCGTTGAGCTCTCTACTGATGAGGCGTTTGACGATGCCGCGGAGCGGAGGAAGCAGGCCGAGACTGCCGCGGACGACGTTGTCGACGGACGATTTTCTTCGTATGCTAATGATGACGACGAGTCTTACGGTGCCGGAGACGAGGGTACTGAGGTGTCTGAATCTGGCAGCGGCGCCGCGGTCGAAGACGCATCAGTGGAGGAAGAGCCAGCGGACGCCGTCGCGGATCAGGTAGGCGACGGCGCTGCGGTTGCCGGGACGCCCGCAGCTGCGAGCATCGAGGTCCCGGTCGATGAGCCTGCGGAGAAAAGCACATTAGACGCCATCGACGCGGCCGACGCAGCCGTGGCGGACGCCGGGGCTCGGCCCGCGCCCGTGGCGGAGAAGGCCGCGGTCGACGCGGACGCCGCCACGACCCCGTCGGAAGCCGAACCGATTAAGGTCTTGCAGTCGATCTGGGACGCGAGCGCGGTGGCGACGGCGTCGCGCGGCGACCTGCGGTTCATGCCATTTTTGGAGGACGGCGACCTGCGCGCGAGAATGACGCTGAGAGGGCACTCGCGTTTTGTGCGTTGTGGCGTCCACTGTACTTTTGTGATGATATGGCTTCGTCGTAGGTCCGCGGCGTTGCAGTATTTCCGGACGGGCGGCGCGTCGTGTCTGCGTCGTACGACAAGACGCTCAAGGTGTGGGACGTGGCGACCGGCGAGTGCGTGGCGACGCTGCAAGGGCACTCGGACTCCGTGCGTTGCGGCGTCGGCTGTACTTTTGTGATGATGTGGCTTCGTCGTAGGTCAGGTGCGTTGCAGTTTTTC